>Ga0099825_1006436_pt1 | contig 14681 bp, 7 predicted proteins | sample SiratroredBW_FD_76838 | JGI IMG/M metagenome (GOLD analysis project Ga0099825, IMG submission 76838) | Root nodule microbial communities of legume samples collected from California, USA - Siratro red BW | ecosystem: Host-associated > Plants > Roots > Nodule | place: USA: California | collected... | reverse complement strand
TATATACAAAAATATATGTGTTTTTTATATATATTAAAATATATATATATATATATATATATATATATATATATATATATATATATATAATCGTTTTTTAATATAAATTTGTTTTTTGATAACTTTTATTGTTATAGAATACATAATCTTTTATAGTTATATATATAATAATTAATAACAAGAAAATTTTTCTAGCTGTTTTATATATTTTGTTACCAAATTCATCTTTATAACAATTAATGAGGAGTTATTTGTTGTAATTATTATTTTTATATAATTTTACCTTTATAATAATGAACACACGAATTTTTTTTTTCTATAACTATATCCTTTTGTTCGGAGTGTTCGGGTTGGTTGGTAAAAATTATAGAAATTCATTATCAAATCTACTAAAAAAATTATTAGATTTTATTGAGTTGGATTTCTAAAACTTTTTAATCTATCCAAATTTATTCTTAAACGGGTTGAAGAAGAGGTTAATTGGGTTAAAATCTTGAAAAAAAAATTGTAATTCACAAGTATTAACTAAATTTAAAAACAAAAATGTAATCTTTAAAAAATCAATTTAAAATTGCATGTTAATAAATCAAGTTATAACAAAAATTCCTAAATTAATTTAAGATATTAAAAAGTTATAATATCATTTATCCATAACACAAATATAAAAATATATTTTGTATTACTTTTCAATCAATAAAATCAGTTCAATCTAATTAAATTTAATTGAATGAAATTGAATTGTCTAGTAACCCGACTGAATGAACGCATATTGTTATGAATTTTACTTTTTTTAAATATCTAACAATATATGAGTTAAATAGTAATTATTTTCAAGTGTTTAAAATTATAAAAGTTAATATAAAAAAACCACTCTTATGATCTTTTTTCTTCAATGGTCTTTTTGTCACTTTCATATAAGTTTTAGTAGTGATTTTTAATTTTAACAATTGTCATAATATTTAATTATTATATATTTTTTTTTACTTTTATTATGATAAAAAAGAGACAAGTAAGTATATTTTTATATTTATACTGATTATAATTATTTAGACTATTTTATTTTAATGACTCAGGATTTAATATTTATATTAATTTTAATTTATATATTGAATATATATATATATATATATATATATTTATATATATATTTATATATTTTTGTTATTTTCTAGATTTGTTATGTAATTTATAATTTGAATAAAGGTAGTATTAAAAAAGTGACATGCATGGCAAATTTGATTGAAAGAAAATAAGAAATATAGTACTCTAAAGTAATTATGTGTTATTTTAAGTAGGTGAATATTTTTTCTCATTTGTTTTCTAATGTTGTATAAGAGTAAATTAATAATGTAAAATGTAATATTAGTTGTTTAAGCTAGTTTGCCTTATATAAAGGATTAAGAATAATGTTGTATTTCACTTTTATTTTTTAAATATTTTATGTGTATCTTCATAAACTTGATATTTCATAATTATATATACAAATAACTTTATGCGTGTATATTACATCTTGATATTTGCTAGAGTAAGAGGTACTATTTGTTTCTTTTAAAATTTCATACGTTATTTTAGTGTAGTTTTTATTTGAAAAAGTTAAATAGCATATTTTGTTAGTTTAAAAAATTTCATATAAGTAAACAATCACAACATATTTATTCATTTAAATACAAACGATAATATCTAAAAAATAAAATTCTTTTTATGAATAGAGTGTACTTCGTAAAAAGGAGGTATAAAGTCTAATATTTTTATCTAAAGATAAATCAAGCATATTGATTTATTAACCATTTATTTAAACTTTAATTTTATTTTATCTGGATCTAATAACTTTAGTGATGTAATAATAATAATAATTTGTTAAAATTATTAAAACCACTTTTATATTTATAAAGTATTACGAATAACAATTTAGATGTCAAAATAAATAATTAATATTGGAATATTGAGTTTGACTAATTATTAATTATTTAACATTTAATACTTGAATATAATTTTTAGAAAAATGTTAATTTTATAAAATAAGATTATTATCAAAATTTCTATTTGGACAAATAAAAAACAATAAAAAATCTCGTTAGAACAATTATAAATAATAATATTATTATATTTATTTCATTCTTATCTTCTCTCTAAATTTGTAAGTTTTCTTGTATTTCATATATATATATATATATATATATATAAGTTATTTGTATAAACTTATGAGATAATAGTAAGATAGATAAATGTTTGTTAAATTATATTCTTATGTGTTAACTTTGTAAATCATATATATAGTAAAATCAAATTATGATTTTTCTAAACTTTTAGAATAATTCCCCAAATAATATTAAGATAAAGGAGATTATTTACATTAAATTATGATTCATGATTTGTTTTATGTTAATATTATTAATATTTTACTTTGAACTAGTTAAAATAAGTTTTTTTTTTTATATTTTTGTTGACTTTTAACATAATATTAGTTAATCACAACAATATTAACCATTTAGGAATTTCATCAAAATTTTGATTCAATAAATATTTATTCTCCAAATTATAAAAGCTTAAGATAGAAGAGAAGAAAATAATAATAATAATAATAATAATAATAATAATAATTTATCCGTAAATAAGGGAGTGACAACGTACCAATTATATTACAATTTAAATGCATATTTTTTTAGTATATAAATTATGTTTGAAATTTGCCATAAATCATCAAACAGAATTATTTTTAAATACTGACTACATACATTTAAAATACATTAAAATTGAACTTATAAATAATGATAAAAAGATACATTGATATTAACTCTTAAAATAATTATGGTTTAAGAAAAAGTACCAAAGGTATTTTAGAGAGTAGCTAATTTAAACTATTTATTTAAAAAGATAATTATATTTAATTTCAAAATAGCCACTCCAAAATAAAACCTTTTTTTTTAATCTCTCCCGTAATATCGCAGTGGACTCGAAGAAGTAAACTCTGTAGCCCAAGAAACGAAAAAATAAAAAGAAAAAGAAAAATAGAAATAAAAAGGAAGTAGAAGAAGAGAAGCAAGCAAAGGAAGCATTTTTCTGTGTTGTGAGCAACCATCTTCAAACCCCTCTTTCTCATTCGATCACATTGAAATGGACATTGATTTCAAAGACTACCAGTTGCGCTGCGAGCTTCGGGGCCACGAAGATGATGTAAGATTTATCATTCAATTCTTCATGTAAAATCCTCAAACTTCCAAAACTCAAACACCGTCGTTTCGCCTTTTTTCCATTTCAATTTCAATTTGCATTGATGGGTCGAATTCAGGTTCGCGGAATATGCGTTTGCGGCAGCGAGGCCATAGCGACGTCGTCGAGGGACCGCACGGTTAGGTTGTGGTCTCTGGACGGAAACCGCAAGTTCGTGAGTTCCAAGATTCTGTTGGGGCACACGAGCTTCGTGGGACCTTTGGCGTGGATTCCCCCGAATTCGGAGTTTCCGGTTGGTGGGGTTGTGTCTGGCGGCATGGACACTCTGGTCAATGTCTGGGACTTGAACACTGGTGAGAAGGTTCATACTCTCAAGGGCCATAAGTTGCAGGTCACTGGCATTGCGTTTGATGAAGGGGATATTGTGTCCTCTTCTGTTGATTGGTAGGGTTTTCGGTTTTATTTTAACAATATCTTTGATTCTAGTTCTTTTTCTGTTTGCTTGAATTCGTTGTTTCAAAGTCTCCTAAAAGTTGGAACTGATTTTGCTTCAATTTTGATCCATTATTTGCACACTTCACTGTTGCGTAGTACTCTAGGACGGTGGAGAAATGGGCAACCTGTAGAGACGTGGGAAGCTCACAAGGCACCAGTCCAAGCAGTTATAAAGCTGCCATCGGGAGAGCTTGTTACTGGTAGGTATAGTATAGTATAGCTAATCGTTAATTCGTTTATGTCAGGATTTTTTTTTTTTATTATCTTTTTGTCAGTTTATAGTAATGATTTAAAGGGAGAATTTATACTTGGGGTTCTGCTAACGTGTATGTGAGATCTTGTTGCTTTTATTTTTTGGAATGATTTGGAGTGCATTAAGTTTGTCAAACTTATGGTCTCACAATTTTAGGTTCAAGTGACACTACTTTAAAGCTTTGGAGAGGGAAATCTTGCATACATACCTTTGAAGGACATTCAGGTTTGTTTTACTGATTTTGAACATGCATGTTGCATTTTAATCTTTTATTTTTTTCAGAAATTTACATTTGTTTTTGTATACATTTGTGTGTTATAATTTGTAGATTTTCCTCGTACATTTCTTTTTGCGGTGAGGAATTTAGAATTTGATGTTCAAGTTTAATATTTGCTTGACATATTTGTGAGTGGATTTTATTTTTAGAACATTTTATTTTATCAAATTGGTTGTTTTCTGCAAATATGGCTCGTGTTTTCCAAATAAATGAAGGCCAGAGAGGTTGTAGGTTTGTAGCAATTATGCTGCCCTGGTAACATGTTTAAGCAATCATTTTATATTCTTTGATGCTGTTATGGACTACATCCCTCCTACCTGTTGTTGTTAATGTCACTGCCAATGCTGATGACCTTTGAGGAATGTACAGATACAGTTCGTGGGTTGTCTGTGATGTCTGGTCTTGGAATCCTATCTGCATCCCATGATGGGTAGGTTCATTTCTGCACACACTCCCCTTTGATCTAATTAATGAATCCCTGGTTGTGCTTCAGAAAATATATATATACCTTGCTTTTCTTGTTTTTATTGTCACAGTTCTCTTAGATTATGGGCAGTAAGTGGTGAAGTGTTAATGGAGATGGTCGGTCACACTGCCATTGTTTATTCAGTTGATTCACATGCATCGGGACTTATTGTCAGTGGTAGCGAAGATCGTTTTGCCAAAGTTTGGAAAGGTAATTACCTCTTTATAGCTTCTCGTGATAGAGATTATATGGAATATTATCAGCATATATTACTTCAATGGCCCTGGTTCAGTTTTAGGAGTGCTAAGTGAGCCACACAATAATGTTGGTGGTTGGTCTTCAGGAAGTTTAAAGGGGGGGTATTTTTGGAGGGCGTGTGTGTCTCCTATTGTTTCTTATGTTTAGGAAACTACCGATTCTTCTGTTAATCAGTTATATTATATTTCATTTGCCATAACTTTTACAATTCACAGGTTCGGGTTTATGTCAATATACACAAATTTTGCAACTTCGTTTTTGAAAATATAAATTATCTTTTATAAGAGTACACGTTTTATTTTGTAGTGTCATATGAAGAGACCTTTCTCTTTTATTTTCACCATTCAACTTACCATGTGCATGAATCTTCCAAGGTTTTAAGAAGCTCAAAGGCATCAGTTTTACTTCTCGGGCTATTGTTTCGGTTTTTTTGCCTCAACTTATGTATCTATGGTTTGAAATTACAGGCTTTTTTCTCTTGAAACTTTTTCAGATGGAGTTTGTGTTCAGAGCATAGAACATCCTGGTTGTGTTTGGGATGCAAAGTTTATGGAAAATGGGGATATTGTGACAGCATGTTCAGATGGAGTAGTACGCATTTGGACTGTAGATCAGAATAATGTTGCTGAACAGCTAGAGCTTGATTTATACACTTCACAACTTTCTCAGTACAAAGCTAGTAGGTATGTTTTGTTTATTTGGTTGTCATAATGTGCTTGCCACTCCCTCTTCACTTCAGTTTTTCCTTTTGTTGTCTGTCCATATTGTGAGTTTCTTAACCAAGATTTTCACTTGACTCTGGAAATATATGGTTCATTTGTCCTTGGTGAATGCATGGCTTCTTTTTCTTGTGAACATTTTACACCTTGTAAATCCTAATATTTTTAATTTTTAAAATTTTAATCTATCTATTACGTTATGTTTGGATTAGCTATGTCTTGCTATTGTTGGTGAACTTAGCTTGATCTGTTTATTTTTGCTAGGAAGAGGGTTGGAGGATTGAAATTAGAAGAGTTACCAGGCTTGGAGGCATTGAAGATCCCAGGTATAGTTTTAACTGCTTTTTCTTCAAATGCCCTACACCCACCATTTGTTTCTTCTTTTGGTGTGTTGGGATTGGGGTTGGGGAGACAGATGTAATTTGCGAGTGATGGCATTACATTGGCTGAAGATTGACCACCTTTTGTAAATCAAATGCTATTTCCAGTTTTGAATCTCTTTCCAGATATGAGAGCCAAGCTTGATTGAATGAAATTGTAGCATTAAATGAGTCATAACTTATAAGTTTTCAACAGGAACAACTGATGGCCAGACAAAAGTAGTCAGAGAGGGCGATAATGGGGTGGCATATGGATGGAACATGAGAGAACAGAAGTGGGATAAAGTAATTCCCTTTGTTCTATACAACTTTTAGTTTCTCTGTTTTGTGTTTCACTTAAACTGTCTATTTCTGTTGCCTAATTCAAATCCAAGTTGCAGTGGCAAATGTAGATGATATTATAAGATTTTTTTTTTTACTAACAATTTACGTTTACTTATAGATCGGTGAAGTTGTTGATGGACCTGAGGAATCAAATCGTCAACTTTTTGATGGTATTCAGTATGATTATGGTCAGTTTCCTTTGTTTCCCTGAACATTTGATTAGGTTTGCCTTCTTCAGATTCATTTCTTATACATGTTACCTGTGATGCTCAGTGTTTGATGTGGATATTGGTGATGGTATGCCTATCCGCAAGCTGCCATACAATCGATCAGGTATGCCTTTTTACCACCAGGCAGCATGTTTAAACCTGACTTAATAATGAACATATTCACTTTCTTGTGCCACATTAGGAGAGGTTGTCTTCTTGTTCTATAAATGTTTTGGAATAGTGACTTTAACTGACTGATTAGGGTCAGTAGAAACATATTCGTAATTATTTTATTAGTTCCTTTTGTATAATTCAATCATGAGAACTTGGAGAAGTAGATGGATTGATTCATATTCCATATTCCACTAGATAATCAGGATTGTGTAACATGGACTACTGGGCCAAGTTATCAAAATCTGTTATGGTAGATTGCATCAATTTCCAGAAGTGTGCATGTGTGCTACTTGGTCAATATACTAATAAAAAGGAAGCAGTTGTTTTGGTCTGTCCTGTATAGAAAAAAGGAGGTGTGGTAGTAAAATAGCACTCTTATTTTTGTTTTCCTTGCATTTGATTTTTGCTTATGCTCTGAAGTCACAGTACTTTTAAGATAGTAGAGAGATATTTATGAAGAAGAGAATGTGTCAAGCTTTTCAAAATCTTTGTCCTTTATTTGTCTGTTCTTTGATGTGAACATACCACCCTCTTTTATGATTGGTTTAATTATTAGGACCTTGGAAGATAAGGGTTCTAAGACATCATTTTGATTACTTATACATTAAGCTTTATAGGAAACTTTATTGCCATTTTATGCTTTAAGCCTTCTTGTCACTTGCAATTGTTTGTCTTATTTGACCCATGCTAGATGCTACGGATCAAACTTCTTCCTAGTTTATGCCTGTGAATGAAAATTTCCGAATAATAAATAAAACTTTAATATCTCTCCAGATAATCCATATGATGTTGCTGATAAATGGCTACTCAAGGAGAATCTTCCACTTTCTTTTCGTGAGCAAATTGTACAGTTCATTCTTCAAAATACTGGACAGAACAATGTTACTTTTGATACTTCATTTCGAGATCCCTATACTGGCTGTAAGTATAATGTCTGTTAAATAAAAATAGTTGATGGTGGTCAATGACGTCCATTATCCTTGTTGTCCTCCTTTTTTTACTTGATTGTTTTTTTTTTTTTTTTGTTTTCTGTTTCAGCCCATGCTTACGTACCAGGACAACCTTCTCATTTGTCTGGTAATAAAAATTCAGCTTTATGTTGTCGTTCGTGAGTTTCATCACGTTCATCTTGTTTGTATCACGTGCTTGTATGACTCATCCCAATTACTTTTCTTTATTTATTTTTAATGACAGATAACTCTGCAAAACCCACTTTCAAGCATATTCCTAAGGTGTGCTTTCATGCCCTTTGTTTTGGATGTTGGTGGTATATTTTGTCTTGGGGAAATACATTTCAACCTGGAAGTTCTGAAGTCTGGAAAATGCAAATGATCTGTTTTTCCTTTTACTTAGTAGTATTTTTTTTTTCTTTTTTACTAAAATAAAAATTTCATTTTTATTTTTTAACTTGGCTTACATGATCTGTGGGTAGTTAAAGCCTGGCTATCCCTTTGTTTTGGATGTTGTTGACATATTTTGTCTTGGGAAAATACATTTCAACCTGGGAGTTCTTAAGTCTGGAAAATGCAAATGATCTGTTTTTTCTTTTGCTTAGTAGTTTTTTTTTTTCTCTTTTCTATTGAAATAAAAAACAATGCATTTTTATTTTTAAATTTGGGGTACATGATCTGTGGGCAGTTAAAGCCAGGCTATGTAGCAAAGTCCTTAGTCCCAGCATGTTGTATTTTGTGTCCTAACCTAAATGTAGGTTTATAAGATAATTAGCACCTAATCTGGTATGTTTTGGCATAAGGAATTTGCAAATTTTTTACTTTGCTGTAATGGTGGTCTATGTACCCTACTGTCGCTGTGTATTTAAGTAGGGATCCCTTTATTCCGTACACACAGAATATTGCTCTAGATGGAGCTCAATTCGAAGAAATGACTATTATTGTTTCATGATGTGACCCTTGTTTATTAGTTGCAAATGGGGTTTCACTTTAGAAAATTGGTTGCAAGTAACTCTAACGTTTTGATATCATTGTAATTTGACCTTTACTTGCTATTATTATTATTAGTTTATTTTTACTGCTACTATTATAAGAAGACAAGCAATCAGACGGCCAGTATATCATCTTTATAGAATGTTGCTCAAAGGACAAGTAATTTATGATTCCGTTTGGATGTGGATAGTGTTAAAAATAGTGTAATAATTTTTTTAACGTAATTTCTGTGAGGACCTTTGTACTTTTTCCCTGAGTTAATCATGTAATTTGATAGCTCATACCCGCCTTTTGCTTCTGTTGTCAGAAAGGGATGCTTGTTTTTGACGCAGCTCAGTTTGATGGGATCCTTAAAAAGATTACTGAGTTCAATATTGCATTACAATCTGACCAGGTAGATATGGTAGATTTTTTGTTCCTCGGTTATTAATTTGTTATACATACTGTTAAAATCATATACTTTTGGTAAAAGGATTTTCAAAGTTGCGATGGTCAGGATTGGGGATTTTTTTAATCTTCCATATCTGCTTTATCCACAATGATTCAAACCCCAATATGCTTGTTGATGATGATAACTTAAAATGCCTTTTGATGAAAGAGGAACCGTACATATGAACTATGTGTAAGAAAGAAATAATAACAATAAAGCTGCATGTCTTAGCAAGTGGGCTTCAACTTTTAGCGAGCATACATGGATTCAAATACCGGATGTGCTGTGTAAAATGGTTCTATTTTTTCAATCTCATGCAGGAAAAGCAGAACTTGTGCTTGACTGAGCTCGATGTTTCCAGACTGGGTGCCATTGTTAAAATTCTGAAAGATACTTCACATTATCATTCTAGTAAATTTGCAGACTCTGATATAGACTTGTTACTGAATCTGCTTCGATCATGGCCTATTGCAATGATATTTCCTGGTTAGTTATTGTCTCTTGTTGCTCCTTTTTGTTGTACTTCAAGAAATTTCCATTACTAATTTGACAAAACCATTGGTATTTCTTTCTTTTTTCATTTTTTTTTGGTCCTCACTTAAATCAGTGAACTTCTCAAGTCTTTAGGAAAATGGTCTTCCTTACTTATTGTGCTTTCTCTATGCAGTCATTGATATCATAAGGATGATTGTTCTTCATCCAGATGGGTCTATATTACTTCACAAGCATTTTGAAGCAGAAAACGGTATCAATCTTGCCATCATTTTGTTTTCTGACATTAAATTATGATAGCAATCAATAGAATCCCATTTTTTTGGTTTGAAATTGGTGTGAACATTGAGAGAAGTGAGAACCACACTAGAATTCCGTGCTTCTAGTGTGAGAGTCAAGTCCCATACCTTGCAATTGAATCCTAACATCTTATCATACTTCCCTGGTACCAGTGACCATGTGGGCTGTCTGTACACTAACTCTTTGACTAGTTGCAAGCAAGTAAACATTGTAATGCTAGTGGTACCACCTGACACTGCTTGTTTGCAGTTGAGAGACACTGAAAAGATTTATACCAATTAATATATACCCTTTCAGCAGTTACCTTAGTAGTTAGTTACGTTTTCTCTCCCTTAGTTTTGTTCCTCTACATTGTGCCCCTTTCAATCTCTTCTATTATACACTTTGGTTATCCTTGTGTTTCTATCAGAAATATGCACGAGTACTTACTCCTTGATCTTGGAGCATATTTTCCTTTCTCTACCTTTCTATTGGTGTGTAATCTTTTATTGATTTTCTCCTGTGTTATATCCAGACATACTATTGGAAGTGATTAAGAAAGTCACTGTAAATCCAACAATTCCTGCAAATCTGTTGACCAGCCTCCGTGTTGTAACTAATCTCTTCAGGAATTCGTGCTACTACAAATGGTTGCAGAAACATCGTAGTGAGGTTAGCATCTCTTTGCTGTAATTTTCTTACTTGGAATTTTTGAAGGATTTTAAGAACTGCTTGGTAGACTAACATTAGTGTAGAAATTTTCTTATACATTGTGGTTGATATAAAGGATTCATTATTTAACGTTGTTAAGAAAAAAGGATTCATAAATGCATACCTTCTGTGATGAATCTGGAACTTTTCATTGTTCCTCTGTTTTCATGTGTTTTTAGTGATTTTCATTAATTTGAAGATATACTTTTGAATTTTAAACGTGTCTTTTGATAATTTTTCACAATTCTCACTAACAGTATCAATTCATTAATTCAATGACTTGGACTATTTTTTTCCTTAAAAAAATTCATTTCTGAAGGATTACAATTCTTTGTTCATTTTTTCTTGGGCAGATACTTGATTCTTTCTCAAGTTGTAGTTCATCTCCAAACAAAAATTTGCAGCTATCATACTCTACCTTGTTACTAAAGTAAGTCCTTTTTTTGGTACAAATAGTCTAGTATTTTCTTGACTGAGTTGGTGCACATTGTTCTGAAAAAAACACTATATCATCAGTTATTGTTATTTGGCTCACATAATTCCACTATTAGTTTTTCATCTAGCTTTACTTTTTTATAATTTGTTTGTTTAGCTTTTGGACATTGTCTCTCTCTTTTGGTTGTGTTAATTCCAAATAGAAGATACAGTCTCTATGTTCAGGTGCAGAAGTTCTTCAGCGCTTTCTGGTTTTTTAATACCTCTTCCCCACTCCAATAAAATAAAAGAAAGATTAAATGAATTCTATTATCATTTTGGGGGAAAAAAATGGAAGAAGGGAGGGTAATGCGTATGTGGATTTCTTTTATGCTTGGTGTGTAACTCTACTATACTTCACCATCCTGCTATAGACGCAAAAAGTGGTGATGGCTTTTAGATCTCAGTTCACATTTCATCATTGCAGTTATTTGCCTTTATAAGTGCAATATTAATGGTCCAGAAGTTGTGCAATAACTATATATGCCTTTATATGCAATAACTTTTTCTTGTGTGATCCTCGCAGTTATGCTGTGCTGTTGATTGAATCAAAGGATCAAGAAGGTCAATCTCAAGTTCTATCCGCAGCTCTTGAGGTATGTCTTATGCTGTTTTTACCTAGCTATGATAATCACCACTACATCCCCAAACCTTATCCTACTAGGTAAATTTGACTTTGATCAATCCCGTTAGTCTCTGTCAAAAAACAAAATTTCAATAAAATCATTTAGGACAAGGTCTTTTAAATTGTTCATCCTTTTTGTGCAATATTCCTTATACTCTTCTACTCTCCCCCCTCTCACTGTTGGATCTATTATTCCTCTCACATGATCAAACTGCTTGTAGGAGAATCTGTCTCCTCCTCAGTAGATGCTTGTGCTTGTAGGAGAATCTTTGGGTCTATTATACTTGTCTTGTAGAATTTTCCATCAGGATTTGAGAGACTTTGCAACTACAATGACACCTAAAACATTTGTTCATGTCATCAACTGAGATTGAATTATATGTGTGCATCCCCATCAATATTATATCTAAATAGTGCAAATTTCTACCCCTGAGCAATGCTAATTTTTTGTCATACTAAACCTGCATTTCTTATGCTCTGCCATATTCCCTTAAATGAAAAACCTCCAAATTCAAAGCTTCTCCACACTTGAAAAAGAAGGAGCTAGTCAGTGTTGCTTTACATTTTGTACGTGTCTGGATTGTTCAAAATCAAATATCCTACTTTTAGATGTTATTATTTCTGAACTATGCATTTGTTTTTGTGCAGCTTGCCGAGGATGAAAATGTAGCAGTTGATTCCAAATTTCGCGCTTTGGTTGCTGTTGGATCTCTGGTAATTTTAAATTTCTATCTGATGTGTCCGTTGTCTACTGTTGCGCATCAATTCTATTTTTATATGGAGGATGGAAGGGGTAATGGGATAAGTCTTTTGTTGTTGTATAGACTATGGAAGTCAAGATAGTCTGCATTTGTGTCTCAACTTTATGACACCACATGATTTTTGCTTATTTGTTACAATTTACTTTTTTTTTTTTAAACTCGACGTTCCAATCCATTTATCACCCTATTCTACTTTGCTACTCAACCTATTTGCAAATTGTTTTGGCTGCAGGTTTGTGATTCATATACTAGTCAGTGGGCAACCTTTGTCTTAAGACACCAGATTTACTTGAATAAGAAATGACTTAATGACATTATGTTATTATATAGTATACTAAGGGTCTAGAATCAAAATAACACTTAGTTTATTCCGAAATCATGAGCTAACAATTAAATGAAAAACATCCTTCTTTGTGTGTCTAAATATTAATATGTGCAGACAATCCATGAATCTGGGAGATCTAATAATGAAGCTTATTATTCAATAAAATGTTGCATTAGACAATTTATTTTTTTTTATAATAAACTCGTGTGCTTCGAAGCATATCTGCTTCTGAATTGCTTCACTCAAATTTTCATTTCTCTAATCTTCTTCAAACAGATGCTTGAGGGTCTTGTCAGAAAAATAGCTCTGGATTTTGATGTTTTGAACATTGCAAAAGCAGCTAAGGGTTCTAAGGATGCCAAGATTGCTGAAGTCGGATCTGACATTGAGCTGTTAACAAAGCAGAGCTGATTTGGTTTTCCGCTCCTCCAAATAAAATGAAGGTAAAAGAGGAGTGATTACGCTCATGTTAGTGCCCCGTAATCAGGCACACGCACACGGGGTTCCTTTTTTATTGTTCTTGGCATTGTGTCTCTGGGGGTGAGGGTCAAAGCATCTTGTCTACAGTTCTTTGGAAACAGATATTATTCGGTGTACAGCATTTCTAAATCCTTTTCCAAATTATGTCGCATATATATTGAATTTTCAGTTTTATTCAAAATTCAATTTGGTAGATATTGTATTATTTTCATTATCTACATATTCACTCTCTATTCTTTTACTACTGTGAGTCCATCATCATCAACATGGAAGATAGAATGGAAGTATGGCTCGGGGTAAAATCATTTACATAATCTGTGTAATATTCGTTCTTAGTAACGAAGTTTCATATAAAATAAAATTCATAACCATTATTAAATTATCAAACTTCGTCGTTAGTTCCTGCCACTGGGGGGCACTCTTAGAACACGTTATTGTAGTCATGCTTAGATTTACGCTGTTAATTCATTTTCTATATTCGCAGGATTACTTTTTGTACTAAAAGGATGTCAGCAACCGATATCATTGTTTAGAGTGTAAAACCGACATCTTTTTCAGTTTCAAAACAAGGAGCTGTTTCATGTTAGAAGATCCTTTGGAAGTGACTCAGCAGCAGTAAACCAACAATTACAGATTTCCACCGCACCTCCCTACTGAGACAATTATAGTTGAGAACCCATGAGATGTTTTATCAGATAGGTTGTGTAAGCCAATTAAGTAATTGAGGTAACAGGGAATTTTTTTCTATCATTTGCTTTAATATTATTTTCTTTAATACTTCCATTTGGGGACGTGAATCAAGTGAGTGCTACCAGCGTGTTTTTTTTTTTTTTTTTCCTATTTAAGAACACACTTCGATCTTCTACGCACGTTTCAAAAGTCATTTAAGCTTCGTTTGGTTGGGAGAGTGGATTTGAAGAGATTTGAGTGGATTGTGTGGGGATAAAAAGGTTATTTGGATTAAGGGATAGATGGTAAGATTTGAAGGGATTTGAGAAGATGAATTATGAAAGTTTGGGAATGATTTGACATATGTTATAGATTTGCTTTTATTTTTTTAATTGATATATTTCTGAAAATACTAATTAACCCTTGTGAAATAAGATGGTAAAAAATTAAAATGAATTGGATTAAATTGGTTTTAATATAAAAAATATTACTAAAATTATTTAAAACATATCTTCTAAATTATTTAAAATTAAACATAAATCCTAAATAATACAATAAAATCACAAATTTATTATTCTATTAAAATATATAATTTAGTCTAAATTATAATTAACTGAAATTTGTAAAAAAAAACTCTTACAATCTAAACTATTTTTTTTTATTGAAATTTACTGTTGTTTTTGTAAGTATAAATTATTTTTACATTTTACTTAAATTGAAACTTTTAAAGTTATTAGTCTAAATAAAAATAGTTTGCAATGTTTTT
>Ga0099825_1006435_pt1 | contig 14683 bp, 10 predicted proteins | sample SiratroredBW_FD_76838 | JGI IMG/M metagenome (GOLD analysis project Ga0099825, IMG submission 76838) | Root nodule microbial communities of legume samples collected from California, USA - Siratro red BW | ecosystem: Host-associated > Plants > Roots > Nodule | place: USA: California | collected... | reverse complement strand
GTTTAAATTGATGATTAGTTGATAAAAATCTTAGAAATTAGTGATTGTGAACCTAAGCATGTTATAGGTGTTCATTAAGAGTTATATGTGAATTGTAGAGTACCTAAATTGAAAAGTTGGATGAGCAAGGAATAAGAATTTGATTGGAAACTCATGAATGAGTTATAAGGGTGAGAATCACAATGTTATTAGGATTTGTTAAATGAATTGTATGACAGTTTGAGAAAATTTGAAAGTATCATGATGCTTGGAAATTGGTAAGTTATAGGTATGCATTGTATGTTGGTTGAAGAAGTTTGGAAAGTAGTGTAGATATGTTGTTCTCTGGAAAAATAAAGCGATAGCAGATTTTCACTTAAGTGAGGATATCCTTGCTTAAGCGAAAATAGTACTGAAACTAGAGTGCTATCGGGACCATCTTCGCTCAAGCGAGAGTATTTTCTGTCAAGCGAGGAGGATTCTCGCTCAAGGTAATTTTTTTTTTTTTTGTTCTTTTTCTTTCTTTCCCGTTGTGATTGTTTCATTGTTTTGTAATGAAATTTGTGGATTTGATAGAAAGATTGATTTCATGATTGACATTTAATAGTATTAATTATTATGTAATACTTGAGATATTTGAAATTTGGATTGAAGACTGTATGAATGAAGTTTAATGGTAATCTGGACATAGTATTTTCAGGAAAGGTGATATTGTGGCCAGATTGTTAGGAGGTGCATTGTCTAAGGATTTGAGCCTGTGTATCCTTGTGAACTGACAATGGAAAGGAGTATCCTGACTTTACTGATAGGTCAGAATCATATAGGTGAAAACCATCAAGTGGTGAGAGTCGAAGGAGGTGGGTGATTGTGGTTTGAAATATAGCCAGGCAGAAAAAACCATATGGATTAACTTGGTCATATGAAGTATGATGAGAGATTATGGACCCTTTTGTGTTGTGGTTGTACGAACTCACATTGGGAAGTAGTATGACAAGTGCAGGCCTTTAAGTCTGATTTAGTGCATGATATTTTGGAAGTAGAGTCAAGTGTCGATTTTGTGTGTGTCAGTTGAGTCTTAAAATTGATGATTTTGAATGTAATGTCTTTGTTGAGTTATGATGTATAATGTCATAGACCTTTCATTGTTAATATATTAGCTTACCCTTTTGTGTTACATGTTGTTTATTTTGTTTGAAATTCTATGATGATCTTGTATTACATGTGAGCAGATGATTTGACAGGTCATAGATCTCCTCAGTGAGTATAGTAAATGGAAGACTATAGTTGTAATATGTAGATTTTTTTTTCAGGATACTCATATGTATAAATTTATATATTTGCAAAGCCCTATGAAAAGGGATATGTTTTGTAATACTTTATCTTTATATGTTATGTAGTATTATACATATATGTGTATTTATAGATATATCTCTTTAAGATTGTGGTTTTGGGTTGTTACATATGAGCCTCTTGAATTCCTTCTTTCCTTATTGCAATTTGAATGTTGAGCTCTCCACTTGATCTTTCCATATTTTTTGTTATTCATTCTTATTCATCGTAATTGACAAAAGGAAAATTCTTTGTTTCTTGATTGTATAACTTTTATCCTCAATGCATTTGAATTCTTTCTATTTCTTTGATTTTAGAAGCTTTGGTTCTTTCTCTAAAAATCTTTTGAGCAATTCTTTCCTCATAGCTTCATCTTTGTCTGTCAATTGCTTGAAAAGAAAACTTGATACTTTCTTTCCTCTTTGATTTAAATATTTTTCTGCTTTTATTGCACTATGCATATCATCTTTCCATATATCATGTGTATGTGTTTCTTCTTCAACTCTTTTGATGCTTGAATAAGAGATATTTGCTTTGGTGTATCTTATGTGTCTTTCAGTATTGTAATCCATCTTGGAAATAATTTGAATGTGATTGATATTTTGTAATTTGTATATAAGTACTCGAGTCAATTATTATATAATCACTTAGATATCTTTGAACAATAATCTCTTAAATTTTATAACTATAAAAACTTTCTATTTTAGGGATTAATGTAATTTCCAAACTTTATAAGTCTGTTTAAAATTTAAATGTTGAAGCAAATCAGACTTGAATAAAATCCAATCATATTAAAATATATTTTGAATTTCATTTAATACCAAAATATGTGAGGTTATCTACTTAGAAAAAAATCAATAGCATATTTTGACTTTAAATGTTGATTTATATTAATTAATACTTTCAAAAAAAAAAGTTCTGGAATCATTTGAAAAATATTAGAGAGCAATAATAAAATGTAACTATTAAGTTTTTTAGAGACTCCCTCATGTAAATATGAAAATGTTGATCAATTCATCTGATACACTCAAGAATTGGTTTCATTTATCATGAAGATTGACTAGATCAACTTATCCTTTTTGGTCTTTAAATAGAGTCCAGCAAATTCATCTAACATAACCACATGCTCTAGGTTCGTGTGATATGACTTTGCATTGTCAATTCATCAATTGAGTTTGGATCGTCTATCCAGTGTATTGGCCAATGCGTTGTTTATTAGGATATCGTCCAGTCTTTGTGGTCATCCAATATCAATAGATCTCTTAAATACACCATGCTTAATGGGTTTGTTTGTCAAGATCTTCTACATACTATAAGATTATAGTTTCATCTTGGTTGTGTATCACCTTGACTCTTATAATACGTCTAGTACGTTTTAGCTCAATCTGTAACAATGAAACCATCTTGGAACGTTCGTCTCGCCAATGTATGCTGGTGGTATTAGATTGTTCGATAGTTTTAATCCTTCGTCTAATGAATCTTTAGTTATGTCTCCATACTTATTAAGTTGGTTACCTTTAAGATATCTTACAATATTTTTTATTATCAAAAGTCATATGATTCATTTATTGTGAGATCATCTAAGGGATATTATATCGTATAATGACTTAACAAACTTGTTTTATGAAAGCTCTCATGTGGTTTCCTTAAAGGGACTGTACGTAGCCCTGGCTGTAGGGTGAACTAGTATAGATATATATCTACTTCTCTATACTCTATACCTTTGATTTGATTTTAGTTTGTGATTTGAGTTAGGCTTCATTCAACCCCTCCTTCTGGAGCCAACTGAACCTCCACTAAGATCTATCAGATCAATTCTTTTTTTGGCTATGAAGATGGTCTGGCCATTAGACAATGAAACTATACACTATTTTTCCACATATAAAACATTTATAATGGATATGAGGGAAGATATTCTTACAACTCCAATACCTAAAATCTTACCTTTTCTAGCTCTCCTGAAGGCTACCTTGTCGGCTTCATATTTTTGGAGGTTTATGAATATAGACTTTGTGCTCTTCATGCATCGTGAGCATCCCTTGTCCATGAACCAACTTAGTTCCCGACCTTTTCCCATATAACATATCTTTAATAGGAATTATGAGATTTTTGGGTACCAAAATCTTCTTTGGTCCTCTACCATTAGTCTTAGGAGTTTTTCTTCCATGTCTACATTTGGCATTAAGGTGTCTGGGTTTGCCATAATAAGAGCTAAACCCCTTTTCTTATTGGAAAACTTTATCTTATGATCTTTCTTTCCTTGAAGATAATAACCAAGATCAAACTTATAATATGCATGTATTGAGGTTATACATAAATATTTAGAGCTATAATGCTCTCAACAAATTTCTAAAAGTCATGCTTACAACATGTTTCTTTTTATTGCAAAAATTTTATTTTCTTAGCCCCTTTTGAGTCTAAACAAAAGATAATATCTTTACACTGGTTGTAACTTAATCTCTTTTAAGCCTTTCATTTTCTAAACCTAGGGCGTTAAACCTTTATTTTAATTTAAGATACTTCTCAAAGATGAAGTTATGATAACATTGATTATTATCTTATTTTGGAACCAATTTTTATAATAAAATCAACTCTTTATAGACCCTGCTTATTTTTATATTTTATTAGGTTTTTGTTAATTATTGATTACAGAAATATGAGAACGGAAAGTTACACTAATTGCTCTTATTTTGCCTAAAAAGTTAACAGGAAGAACTGAATTCAGAAGAATAGGAATGAAACCTGTGAATAAGGATGTAAAAGAGGAAGTTAATGCATGGTCGTTGATCCAAACCCTAGAAGGACTGAGCCCAGCTACACAAAACCCGAAGGCAAAAACATTAAGTCATGCCTAACACTACCAGAGTTGGGCCAATTGCCAATTGGGCATGGACCTCTACAGAGAAGTTGACCCCGATGCCATGAATTTGGGTCGGGCATGAACATAATTGAAAATCTATTTAAAGACTGTTTGTATTAGGGTTAGGGCATCATTTTGCAATCTAAATCTGAATTGAAATACCTAATGAAAGCTTGTATCTAGGAATAGAGCATGATTCATTTGTTATCTTAAACATTTGTGCAAAAGCAAGTCTGTTTTAGTTAATGATCAAAGAACCTATGGTTAATATCAAAGCTTAGGCTCATTCACCTAAGGAATTAGAGTTTCGGTATTATTGTGAGTTGACATTTACATTCGGGAGGAAAGAAGGTAATTATTTTTATACATGAGAGTGAGGTATTATGAAGTCTAACCCTAACAATTTCATCTCATCGACCCTTAACCTTTTTCTACAATCCAAGATTTGATAAAAATCCATAAAAATAGTTAATTTTTTTTCATGATTTTATTTTCTCACGCAACACACCAAACTATGAAATTATTCTTTAGTCTAATTTTAATTTAATTGTGAGTATTTCCACGTATTTCACTAGTCCTTTGAGAAAAAACAATATTTATTACTTGTTACATTTGCGACTGGTGCACTTGCCATTTGAAGCAAAATTTAGGCTAACAAGTTACAACTAGTAAGGAGATACTTATAAGACAAAACATTTTCCTTATTTTCATTAGACAATGAAAATGATGAGTCTGATGTAGTATGAAATAAAGAGTTAGGGTTAGATAGTACCTCTTCTATATTTACCATTAAATAGAGGTTAATGTTCTTATCTGCATTAGAACCTGACCCTAAGTTTGTGTCCTCTCAAGTTGCCATCAAACTTTTCTTTGTTAATTTGTTCCAACTTCTTACACTCGAAGGGGGTGATTTCTTGTAAGGCTTCATCCTCTTTCTATATGTATGATCTCTCTTTCTTCCTAGTAGAAAACCTTGTGTTTCCTTGTCCTTTATATTTGAGTAGTTGCTTAAAATGTCGTACAATAGAGATATTTGTTCATCAGTGGAGTAATCTGACTCAACTTTAGATATCTCTGCTTACTCTTTTAAAACTTTGAAAGGTTTAGTTTACTTTCGTTTGGTAGGTGTTTCATTGACCTTTACCTTGAGCCCTCAGTCTATTGAAGTGGAAGCTTCTTTCTAGATTCTATCTTGAAGGTGCACCTCATGCACTTTCAAGATTCCGAGGAACTCTTCTCACATAAGCTTTTTAAGATCTCTAGCCTCGGCGATGGTCATTGTCTTGGGCTCTTAGGATCTTGAGCTTGTTGACCAGTAACTTTAAATTGATTTGGGACTTAGAGAAGCTTTATCCGAGAGCTTCCAGTTCGTTTAGCAATAGTTGCATCCTCCTAATATCATATATCCTTTCACCATCCTTCATTGTGAATGACTCATACTGTCTTGTGAGGGTGGCAATTTTTTTGAGTTGCACGTCCTTATTTTCCTCATAGTTGATAATTAAGGAGTCCTAGATCTCCTTGACTATCACTATAAGAAATTCTCAATTTACCTACGAATTTATCACTATCACTACAAGAAATTCTTGATTTATTCGTAGGTCAATTTAGAATTATCTATAAATTTTACCTTTGAATTTATTTCCTATAAAAAAATTTGTAGGTAATTACTTACGTATAAAAATTTGTAGATAAATTTGGCATTGACTATACATTTTACCTCCATATCTATTACCTATAGAAAAATTCCTAGGTAAATTACCTACTAAAAAATTCCTAGGTAATACCTACGGACCCAAACTCATAGGTAATACCTACGGATTTTTCTATAGATAACATTAATAATTAATTTTATGTACATTATTATTATTAACATTATTAATATTATTAATAATAATAATAAGAATATTATTTTTATTAGTATTATTTTCAATATTATTAATAATATTATTAATAGTAATAATAATATTATTATTATCACTAATGTTAATATTAATCATAATAAAATTAATAAAAATAATATTAAATATAAGTAACATAATGTCAATAATAATAAACTAGTAACATTATGTTATTAATATTACTATTAATATTATATTTACTATGATTTCTATTAATTTATTATTATAATTAGTATTATTAATATTATTCTTCATATTACTTTTAATATTATTTTTATTAATATTGTTAAAATTATTATTATTAATAAAATTCTTTTTTTTGGCATTCTTTTAAAAATAATAATAAAGGGCATTCTTTTTTTCGTCTTCTTTGCTTTATAATAGAATTCTTTGAACTTTTGTTTTCTATTATATGCATATGGATCTTTGATCCTAGAGAAAAATAAATGAACAACTAATGTCTAGAGTTGTTGAGCATCATGCAAGATCTGGGAATAAATCTTTTTCAAGAGGGAGAGGGCTTGATGGAGGACCATCCAGGAGACTATAGAATAAAGAGCTCACAAAGCTAAAGAATTGATCAGGAGCTTACTAGAAGTTTGGACCTCCAAATAAACTTTCGGACCTAATTTCAACTTGAAGAGAACACTCTAGAGAATTTGGAGCATCCAAGATTACAAGACCTCTATTTGTAAAAATTTTAAAAATAGTATAATAAGGTTTTATGGGCCTTGTATTTTGGATCAAGTAACATAAGATTTCTTTTTGTGCCTTGTATTTGGGACAAGCATGAACTAGGCCAAATTACCTAACTCTAGGGAGAATATAGGCTCCAACTAGGTCATAAACCTTAGGTTGGGTGCCAAGTTAAGTTGGCAAGCTAGGGTTAAGCACCTTTTCCATGTACATTTTGCGTATTTTTCACTTGTCACTTTCCCAAGGGAGAGGATTTGCACCAATGAACGTGAGACACTTGTTAATCTCTCATTTGAGAGAATTTATGGAACTTGCTCTCCAAGTCAGGGTTAAGGTTAGAGGCTTCTCTTGCAAGCTTCATCGAGCCTTGTACATGATTTTTAACCTTGATGGATGTAATGAAATTCTGCCCAGTTATCTTGAGCATTTCAAGTTCTCTTGGTTCTCTCTAGATTAGTCTTCTTCAACACTCTTTTCTAAACTCCTTTTAAGTGTTGGTGTAACCTCACTCTAGGAATTATATTAAACCTCTATCTCAACCAAAACTGAAACATCTTTTTCATTCCTTACATGCTTTTGAATCATCTTTTCACCTCTATGCATCATAATTCAACATGAAACAAGAAAGAAAAAGCAAAGGCATAGTGTAAGCAAAGGAAGTCATCAGAAAGTTTTAATGATGACAAAACACTTTTACAAATTCATCTTGTATACATGCTTTAATTATGTAAACCTGTTTATGTGTGTTGCTTGCTATAGATGCAATTCATCAGATAAAGCTCATCAGACGAAGCCTATAGCGTGTTTAACCTTAAGAGTGCAGTGGCTACCTTTCAGTGTTTGTCAAATGAAGTGTATCAGACGTAACCTTTAAATTTTTGTCCTTCAGTAATGAAGTGAGTCTAATGAAGCCTTCAATTTTTTTTAGAGTGCGTCAGATGAAGTCTTCAATGTTCAATAAACAAATCATCTCAAATGAAGTCTAATATAGTTTAACATATAATATTTGTCTTGCTTAAAATCAAAATGTGTAATCAAAGTTGTATTCACAAATCTTTTGAAAGATTTAAATAATGTTATGTCATCAAACCTTAACCTTCTTATTGATGCAATAGTCACCGTCAAAATCTATATAAAAGACTCAAGATGAAGATGAAGATGAAGAACACATCAATACACAATGCAAAAATTCATAAAATGATATACAAATAAATACAGGTCTAGTTTGTTTTTTAGTGCATGTGTGAAAGTCTTTGTAATCCTTTCATATATTGAAGTTTTCCTAATGAGCTTACAATGATCTCTCTTTGGGAATTGGTTCTTCTATTTTTCTATGTAGTCTTAGTCTCAGGAAGAGATTAAGACTCTATAACTCAGACTAATATGTGTACTTATTATAAATAAAAGTGATTTATGTGATCGGATAACTAAAAATGATTTATGTACTCATTATAATCAGAAGTAATAGATATATTCTTTTATAATTTATTTTTTTAATTAATGGAATCTCTTAAATTTTGTTTTAAAAGAAATACTGAATTTAGTCCACAAATTTTGGTTGGTTGTTTGCTAAATGATCTTAATTTATTCTATGTAAAAATAGTTTAAAGGGTCTACTCAATTCTCCTTATAGATTAGTTATACCAACAATTGATTGAAAGTATTCATTTTATAGGACATAGAAGGGTGTTTCAACAAAATGTCAAGTACTTATATTCTAATCGACATTAAATATTTTAACATTCAACATCGGTTAATAACCTAACTTATGTGAAATCTAAATTTTTCACCCCGAATCTCTTTCAACGTTAAAAAAAAATTAAACCCATGTTAAATACTTTAAAAAAATCGTTGTGATCTAGTGCCATTTAAGTAGTAACGAAGTAAGTTATATACAATAAGAAGGCTTTGTTCAATTTTTAAATATTTATTATTATCACAAAATATTAAAAGTTTATGCGGTTATATTTTATTACATATTATATTTTTATATGATTAGACGGATTATATGTATGGATAAATATTAGACAGCTCTTAAGGAGAATTAATGTAGCCACTGAGACAGAGTTGGAAGAGAATGACTTTTAAAGTTAGGTATCACGTGCTCATTCGAAAAAATAAGTTTGCTAAAGGTAGTGTTCATAAAGAGACTTAAAACAAAAGGTAGCTGAACGTCACAATGAAGAGACTAACGGTTGGGACATTATTATTGATGGACTGACGTTGATATTTCTACTGTTATTTTATTTCTAATATTTTATATTAACTTCCATATCTTACTCTCAAGTCCATGAGCTATGGAACTCGATCACTATTCTGCCAAATCCCCCTGACAAAACCAAAGAGGGAAACTGGCATACCTTTCATTTATTCTTCTTCTGAATTCAATGTGTCACTAGTTTTTGGTTTTCATATTTTAATTTGTTCTCTATTTATATTTATTCATATTTTTATTATTGGAATTAAATTGTTTAAATTAGAATTTATTTAGTTATTCTTGCTTAACAAAAGAATGATAATTTGCAGTGGTATTAAATATTTTAAAACAACAAAGTATTTACTCTTAGCAATTATAATTTAAACTCATCTGATTGTGATAATGATGGTGTAAAAGATTACGACACAATATCAGCAACTACAAAATTTTGAGGAAATTAAATGAGACACGTGTTGTACTTATGATAATTTGAAAATAATGTAGCGAATAAATGAATGATAATTTATCGTTATTGATTATCAATAATGACAATTAATAGTTACAACAGTAATAGTCGTTATATGTTATTTCAGAAACTTAAATGAAAACGATATTATAAATATTTGTGATATGTGATAAATTTATAACGGGTATCATGTATTACTTTTATAAAGTATACCAAGTATCAACCTAATTCAAATAATAAAACAATGCTTATAAATTCAATGTTTATAAAAATTAATTCAAAACTAGTAAAATCAAGTTATAATAAGTTTATCTAAATTAATTTATGAAAATAATATAATATAATTTACACAAATCAATAAATTATAATCACAAAAAGAATATATCAATATCATACTAAAATATAGTATAAAGGGTAAATTAATGAAAATCACAACATATTTGATATATAATATTTTCCTAAAGCTTCAAAATATTGGAAAACAACCACAAAAATAATTAATCATTAATAAGATAAAGTTTATGAATAAAAAATTGTAAAATTTAAAGATAAAATAAATTATAATTTAAAGAAGATGAGTGATGTTAAATTTTAATATTTTTAATTCTTAAAAGAATAGTTCAAAAAGTGATTTAATTCCAAAGCATCTAACAATTTAAAAGCAAAATATTATTCTTTACGTATATTGTAAAAAAATAAAAAAAATAAAAGATAATATTGTAGTTTCCATACCATTTTCATTTTTGTTATATCATGTAATTCAGTGAACACATCAGTAACACATTGATCATCACCTTTGTTAGACTAAATTTTAATAAATTCGTTAATTTAATTTTTATTATGAGGTTACACAACACAATATAAAATATAAACGTTATGCTTGAATAAGTGCAAAACTTTCGCATGTATATTTCGTCTGATGAGCTTTTACTTGTATAGATGATAAGTATAATTCTTCTAACAGACGATAAACCTTAAGCGTTTATGGTACACATCAAAGGCTTATGAATGCTTATTCTATTTGTGGAGAAAAGGACTGTCTCTTTGTTTCCCCAAAAGGATCTTGCTTTGAAGTGTCAACATTAATATCTCTTGAAGAACATGCTTAAGGTTTCTCCACTCAAACAACTTTTCTAAAAATATAGAAGGATAGTCTTGTAGAAACTAACAAGCTGTGTGTCAGGCCTTATTCCTCACGCTAAAGAGGAAAAATGTGCCTATCCTAAGCTTGATTAATCATGTCATATACTAGAGGAGTTGTGTAAATAAGGCATACACATTGAATGATGCATGGAGAGCATTTAATGTGTCTACGTTCTTGGACGAAGGCAAACGATAAACAAAGAAGATGAAAGGTGTATAACCTAGTAGCTCTAAAGATTTGCAACATTTTTTTTTCTTATTAACTCTATATAAAGAAATTCTTTTCAAAGAAGAATGGTTAATGATGATAATATCTACAAACAGGCTCTAGTTATCTTTAGCAATCTTTTAAGATTTCAATCTGTAAAAAATAATATTGTTTGTGTTCATAGCTATCTAGAAGAATATAGCCAAACTTGCATTCATCTTAAGGACGTTAACTCTCTTGTAATGAGCAAAACTCGTGATCATTTAGATTACAAACCTTTGTTTAACAAAGTGTTTTACCCAAAAGTGGTTAGGTCCAAACAATATATGAACTTACCTAGAAGTGGTTACGTCAAAGATTACTTGTGGTGTTAGCTAAAAGTGATTGTGCCTAAAGAATACTTGTTCTGTTCCCAAAATTGGTTGTTTCCAAATAATACTTATTGTTTCGCCACGAGTTGTTAGGTCAAAAGAATACTCAATCTTAATCAGAAGTGTTGTGTTTTAAACAATACTTTGTATTTAGTTATGAGTGGTTGGGTTCAAATAATAATTGGTGTTTAGCCATAAGTGGCTAGGTTCAGATAATACTTACTTTGTAACTTGCAGCATTAGTTTACGTTAGTGAAACATTGATCATGTTGATAAAAAAACTAAGCATAGTTTGGGTTTTCCAAATGAATCACTATAAAACAAGTTGTGTAATTCTCTCTAATATCTCTTATCTTTATATATTGCATGTTATTTATCTACTACCAACCTAAGGAGGATACTTTTGTGAAAACATGTTTTGAAAAGTTTTGTAGATAATCCATCATTTTTATTGAAGTTGCCTTTGAAAAATTTCGTCAAACACATCTATTAAGAAATATAGTTTAATAGTGCGTATGTCTAGATTAAACTTCATCTATTCAAGTCAATAAGAGGAAACTTTGCAAAAGAAATTCAAAAAATTTAAATAAAAGTTTCAACCTTCCCTTCTTGTGTATTTGACATTTCTTCACAACCACTGAGCCAATTTTGGGTGAAAATCAAAGCTTCAACTATCGTGGGACTTAATGAACTACGAAAGGAATCAGATACAAAATCACCCCTACTAAAGGTAGACTCAAATTACACAATAGACACAAGAATGAACAATATATATCTAGCCATGAAAGAAAAACACATGATATGTGGTTGCTCTAATCCTGCTCCATGCAAAAAGATCAAATCCAAGACTACCATCTCCAACATCATCCTCCAAATATCTATCTATCTAACCCACTCCTTTGCTTGTCACCTCATTTTTTTTCTTTTGTATTCTAAGCTCACCATCTTAATGCTCATTTTCATCACCATTATTTTCATTATTTCCTAAATTAGAGATAAATGTTAAAGTCCCAACATTACTACAAATAGTATGTTTCATTATATATTTGATAAACATTTTTGTTGATGAAATCAACAAATGAAGCCACAAACAACATGTAGTAAATCTCACCACTTTCCAAATACTTATTAAATTTCAATTGCATATTAGATATCATCTTTTGTATCATTGTATCCTCAATGTGTCTCCATTTATTCAATGATTTCTAAATACTAAGCAATATATTAAAAGAATTGTTAGTAGTAACATGCAACGAAACAACAAAAAAAGAAAGTGTTGTTTCATAAAAAAAAAAAACCTAAAAAAGAAATTGAGATACATTTCCAATTATCTAAAGACATCCTCATTCACTAGTAAGAGGATTAAATACTTATGCAACCTCAACATATTCAAATCGACGAAAAGCTTGGTCATACTTTTTAGTGACCTCTAACATCAAATAAGTTGAATTCCACCTAGTTGACACATTAAGACAAAACATAACCTTATAATTTACTATAACTTTTTGTGCAAACTTCTTAAAAGTAACTAAAGCACTTGGAGAATACCTTATAAACTTGCAAGCAACCCTTATTTTGCTAATTGAGAAGTTAATCTCCTATAAGCCATTAGTCACAATCAAAGTCAAAATATGAGCATAACAATGCATATGGATGAACTCTCCATTTAATAAAGTTTGACCATTCCAAATACTTAGACATCTATTCAAATATGAAATGGCTACGTTGTTAGAAATTGTATTATCAACAGTTACATAACCAATCTTTCAATAGCCATATTTTAAGCATTTATGTAGTTTTATTTATATGGTTTCACCTTTGTGGTCTACAATCAAATAAAACCTAAATATTTTCTTGTGTAACGTAAGTGCATCATCAATATAATGATTTGTCACACACATATAATTTACATTTTGAATTGATGTTAATGCATCATTTGTAAGTGCACCCATATGTCTATTGCTAGGTAAAAAAATTCAACTTTATCTTTTTCTAGTTAATTACAAGCATACAATATCTAAACGAGAGGAAAATTTTAAATAGAGTTGAGCTTCTTTCATAAATTTCCTAATCCCATAATTTTAAACAAATATACACAAAATTTCATCAATGATTATGATCTTGGTAAGTGTGACAAGAGTTTTCTCTTGGTTGACTTCAACAAGTTTCAAATTCATGATATTAAGGTCGCCTTTATAACCTTTTCCAATATATATCTAATGTCATTTTTTTCTTATCAACCTCCTTATTCGGGTTCATAAAACAAAAACTTGAATGTTTAATCAAGTTGGTGGTTCAATAATTTTTAGCCTTATATGACTTGTCATAGTAGTTGCAAATTGCCTTGTCAACTACCCTATTGTAATGAACCTAATCATTTGAAAGATTCTTAGTAGTTTTTCTCTTGAGTTCTTGGTATTGTTCAAATTAAACTGGATGTGTATAATCTCTAGCAATGATTTTGATTAAGCTTCAAATGTTACAAATTGATAGGACCTTTGTATAATGTTATTGATGGCATATGACTTGAGCCATTCATACCTTCAGTATTAGTGGTAGACCTAATTCAAATTTTCTATTCTGTTTGCCTGGACATTGGTGAATAATTAGAAGTTACCAAAAGATTTTAGTAATAACATTTAATTTATTTACAAAATATTTATCTATATGATAGTAGTACTTTTGATAGCAATAACAAAGAACTATTAAATTTCATATTAAGTATCAACAATGTTGATTTTAGGAATGGAAGTGGAATGAATAAAGTGGTTTTGTTGGTGTATTTGAGTGGCAAATGACAACGGTATGAGGAGAGGGAAATTTTTTTTTCGCAATTTTATAGGCTTCTGGATTGTACAATCTGGAAGCAAAAATGTTTGCCAATTCATTTTAGATTGTATAATCTAAAAGTCATTGTGTTTGTGAAAAAGGCTTCCGGATTGCACAATCTGGAAGGTAAGTAAACATATTGTTGACATTCAAATTGTGCAATTCGAAAGCATGTTTTCAAAACACAATGGCTTTTGGATTGTACAATCAAAAGTGATTTGGCAAACATTTTTGCTTTCAGATTGCACAATCCAGAAGCATTTTTCCAAAACACAATGGCTTCCAGATTATACAATCTGAAAGTGATTTGGCAAAATTTTTAGCTTTCAAATTGTACAATCCGAAAGGATGCTGGTTTGTTATTTTTTGAAACTTGGATGACTTGAATGATTTGAATTTAATTAACGTGCATGATTCTTGACAGATTAATGGCTAAAACTAAAGAAGGTGAATCTCAACCTGAAGGTTGGGAGAGGCCTATGGCTTCAAAATGGAGAGGAGATTGTCGTGGTTAAACTGTTGTTGTTGGTAGTTCTCTTATTGTTGGTGTTGAAGGATTCTCAAGAGGACCTTCTGATTGCCCTTGGTGAGTTATGATAACCATGTTGCATTTAAATTGTGGATGGGTGAGGTAAGATTTTACAATTCACTGTGTTGTTGATTTAAGTTTAAGTAGGTAGCAATGTTTATGAAGAATGTTGTTT
>Ga0099825_1006434_pt1 | contig 14684 bp, 7 predicted proteins | sample SiratroredBW_FD_76838 | JGI IMG/M metagenome (GOLD analysis project Ga0099825, IMG submission 76838) | Root nodule microbial communities of legume samples collected from California, USA - Siratro red BW | ecosystem: Host-associated > Plants > Roots > Nodule | place: USA: California | collected... | reverse complement strand
GTGTTCCTGCTTTTTCATAACACATTTTAGCATCACCGGAACAAAGTTGAAAGATGAGTCTAAAAGGAAAAGATAATTAGAAATAAATGAGGCTAGAGAATATGATGAATAATGTCTCATTTTATATTGGTTGAATATGATGCATTGATAAGGCTAGATTTGATCCCAGTCATTACTTTTAGATGACACACTAATCAAGAGTTTGGGTCAGGTTCAAGAATCTAACCATGAATAATGGTGATAAATAGTATCTCATTCAATATAAATTGAATTTGTTGCATTGATAAGAAGAGATTTAATCTACTATGTATCTTTTGTGTGGCATACTGAACAAGGGTTTGGGTATGGGTTAAAGTTTAAAAATTTGAAGGTGAACTATGATGGGGAGCACTTCCACATTCAATACAGGTTGAATCTGATGTACTGATAAGATTATATCTTATCTTGACTATTGTTTTTAGGTGATACACTGATTAAAGCCTAGCTCAAGATTTAAGAATCTAATGGTAAACAATGGTGGGGAAAAGTGCCTTATCCAATTTGAGTTGAATTTGGTATGTTGATAAGAAGGGATATAATTCAAAGTGTTGCTTTTAGGTGCCACATTGATCAAGAGCTTGGGACAAAGTTGAGGAATCTAATGGTGGAATAGTGTCTCGTTGAGTGTAGATTGAATCTAGTGTATTGATAAGGCTAGACCTGGTCTAGGTCATTGTTTTTGAGTGATACATCAATTAAGGGCTTAACTCTGGTTCAAGAATCATATCGCTCTATATAAGAGTTGTCATCTTGACGATAGCGAAATAGATGAAATTGTACACAACATAGAATAATACAAGATGGATTTGTGTGTTTTTTGTCCTTTCGTCTCTAGAAGATGTATTTTGCAACAAATGTTGCACTCATTCTTCCATTGTTCTTTGACTTATTCTAGAATGTTGTGTGCAATAGGTGCTAATGTACCTGTTTCTTATATTTCTATCATATAGGATAAGTATCCTTTGCACCATGCTCTCTCAGTGGTAAAGTTGTTGCTTTAAGGACAAGAACCTACAACAATTTGACTTTGTTCATCCATATTGTCCCTTGATAAGCTTCATTTTATTGCTTCCTTGGCCCTCCTTAATGGGTTAGGTCTAGGCTATAGGTGTTAGTTTTTAGGGGTTGAGTTCAAAAGAAGGTGGGGTGAATTGAACTATTACCAATTTTTGAAATAAAATGACAAATGATTATTAAATTAATTAATTAAAGATGCAACAAATCAATTTAATTGCATAATAAAAGATTAGTTTAAAGATAATTCAAGATACAAGGTATATTACAAGTATAATGTGCAATATGAGGAGAGAGAGAGAAAAAAAAAAAAAACATACCAAGATTTATATTGATTCACTCTATCACACAAGCTACATCCAATTACTTAGCTACACCAACCAATTTTTTTATAAACACTTAGCAAAACAATGAAAGAAAAACTACAGAAGAACCTAAGTTATAAACCTTACAAGACTTGATTCTACATCTTGTAACCCCCTACACAAATCAATATACATATCTCACTCAAGTAACATCATTAATTGTTACATTTAAGTTGTATAACTTGTATTACTTCTACAATATGCATATGTTGTGTTATACACTTTTTCTGGTTTTCACATTTTTTTCATTATGCTTTTTTAATGTTAACAGAATATTTCCAGGCTTGGCAGATCTCTTTGTCATATAAACAAGTATCGACTTCTCATTATGTGTTAATCTACTAACATATCTATGACCTACCAACGTATTTGCTAAGTCGTAATTATGAAAGACACAAACCGATTTTACAATCCATCATTCCCAATCTTTCTTCAATTTCCCTTGCAACTTAAAAGGACACTCACATTTCCTATTTGCACTAACAATTGCTTTTAAGTCCTTCTTACATTGTTTGTATTTATCACCTTGTTCACAACTTAATAATACACACCTAATTCTTCCTTGTTGCTTGTTTGTTGTACCCGACCTTATTATGACAATCACAAATCCAATATTAAAAACAACCCTTCTTGTGCATTCTCACAATTTATCATGCAAATACTTGCAACAACATAGTGCTAACATTACTATATGTTGATAAGTTTACTAAATGAAAATAATTATACAATATTTACATTTACCTAATCCATTATAAATGCATCACTACAATCATGTGGCATAAATTCATTATACATTAGATCAAAGGGCCAACATAATCTATATCAATATTTTCTATGCTTGAAAACATGTCAACTTCATTTGATATCCTCGTATAAAAATTTTCACTCATAGTAAATCTAACAAAATAAAATTTAAAGTGTCATAACCTAGTACGCGAGCTTCTAGAAAATAAACTCTTGAAGAAAATATTTGATTTTCAAAACACCTAATCCCAAAATGTGAAATATGTATTTTGAATTACAAATTTCATAATACATTATTTGCTTTCTAGAATGTCTAATTCAGAATACATATTTCACATTCTAGATTGCATATTTAAAAAAATATAATGTATTATGGAATTCAGATTTAACAATTTAGAAAACATATTATGTTTCAAATTAGATTTATCATAATAATGTAGGATAATAGATAGTTTAGAGTAGTAACCTTATTGTTATAAAATGTTATATTTGGAAGTCAAAATTTATGTTATAGTTAATCAAATTCCAAATGTTGAATTTTTTTATAAATATATTGTAGATTATATGTTTCATAAATTTTATTTTCGAATTGAGTGATCAAGAAACTTGTACAATAGCCAGTAAAAGAAACTTCATTGGTGGTACTCATTTATACCTTTTGTAGGCTAACCAAAGCTTGTCGGAATCCTTAAACTTATAATAATGAAGTACAAATAAACTAAAAAGCTGAAAAAAAATGAGACACCATTAAAATAAACTATAAAGGATAAAATAGTTATTTTCTTAAAAGTTATGAAGTGCAAGTTGTAATTATGGAGGTGAACGAAGCAAATGCCGAATAAGAGCACATGGGTCCTTTTGTCAGAAAAGGGCTTTCAAACACTGAATTAGGGTTTCTGTATTCTCTCTTATATAAGAGACCTCGCAACCCTGCTTCTTCCATCGACTTCTTTTCCCACATATTTCTCAGTTTCTTGTTTTCGTTTTTTGTGCATTTGTTTCTTATGTTTTTTTCGGGTTATTTGAACGGAACACTGAAATTTTGGGGCTGTGATGAGTTCTAGAGAAAGTCATGCACCACTCTGATTATTCAGTGCTGATAAGTTTCTCATCCCATTCCATCTGAGCTCTTTTTCTCTAAACAAAACCAAGTTTGGTTATCCTTTCAAATTAATGTTTTTGGCTTTTGCATTTTTTTGTTTTTAATTGATTGTGATTTGAATCTAAATTGGACAAGGGAACCGTGTGATGGGGTTTTCTAACCCTAACCATGATGCGGACCGTACAGCATTTAGCTATTGGGGATAGATTTTTGGTTTCTGATGGTTCCCTGTTCATGCTTAATTCATTATGTAAGGTTTTTTATGATCTGAATATTTTTTAGAAGTTCAAATCTTTTCTTTACAATAAAATTTTAAATTAACTAACGAGGATTTATAACGTACTTGTGGTTATATAGTGATACATTGGGGGCAATTGTTTTTGTCTATGATTTTTGAGTTAATTTATTAATCATTTTAGGCTGAATAAGTAATTTAGATAAATTGGTTTTTGAGATTTTATTTGATTTATGGCCAAAAAGGCAGATTCAGTTTAATATTATGAGTTTAATTTACAATTTTATTTTATTTGAGGTTCAATGTTTATTAAACATTTATATAAAAAATTGTGGTTGGGGTGATTATACTAACAAGAACTGTTAGGAATTTTTTTTTTATATATGGGAAGAATTCATTTTTGTTATTAACAGACTATGAAGAGTGTCAGAATTAAATGAGGGTATATAGTTCGCAAACGGAGTACACTTACTTAAAAAGGAGTTTTGAAAAAGTTATACAATAATATTAAAGAGTTTGAAATTTTATTTGATCTCTTATATGATCTGAGTTAGAAATTTTTATATGATCTCTGTTGCAAGAGTTTTGAGAAACTTTGATGTGAAATGAGTTTTTACAAAATGACTTTATCATAGCTAAAACTATTAAGATGATGGCTTTGAAATATAAGTTCCTGACCAAAAGCAAGGTCTCTCTGTTGCAAGATGACAATGATTACATTTTGCATAATCAGTTTAGTATTTTGAGGGTGGAAAACTGAGTAAACATAAGTGAAAAATTTAATAAGAAAAATTATGAGGGTGAAAAACTGAGTAAGGAAAATTATGGGGGTGAAAAGCTGAGTAAACATAACAAGAAAATTATGAGGGTGAAAAATTTCATAAAAAAACTTAGAAAAATTTCATAAAAAAACTTAATAAGAAAAATTATGAAGGTAAAAAACTGAGTAAGAAAAATTGTAAGGCTGAAAAACTGAGTAAACTTAACAAGAATAACTATGGGGTGAAAAACTGAGGAACCTTAATAAGAAAAGTTACGAGGATGAAGAAAACTCAAACCAGAAAAATTATGGGGGTAAGTCCCCGAAAACTTATACAGGACGGTTTTGGCAAAACGTATGGGGACGGTTTTCGCAAAACTTATGGACTATTTAAATTTAATTGAATGGATGTGGAGAGTAGAGCTCTTACAATTATATATCTAAAGCCTATTATGAAATTTAATAATTACTAATATTATTATGAATGACAGTGTTAAAAAGTTGGAAAAAAGGTGAATCTAAAGAAAAATTTAGTAAAATAAACAATTTTATCCAAGAATTTAATGTTTTAAAGCTTGTTTAAGTAAAGAAATGACAATTACAATTTAATTACTATTATGATAATTATAATTTAAAAGTAAAAAAAAATATAATTTAAATATAATTAGTCATAATTCACGGATTTTTTTACGAGGTGGAGTCTGCTTAAATTCTCAAAAGTCTTCTGTTAAAACTCCTTATATCGATTGCCTGTACAAGTTTTTTTGCTAAACTCAAATATAAATAATTTTTTTTTTCTATTCTTCCTAAATCTTTCGTAATAATCATCATCAATTATGAAGAAGCAAAATAATCAAAATTTTCCTCAATACATACATGGCAACATATCCAACCGCAGAAACATGAAACCTGGGCATTGTCTTTGAACCGTCAATTGGAGTAACCGATAATTTAAATAAACCTCCTCAGACAGACATTCAACACTTTGATCTAAACAATCTCTCGTTATCTCCAATGAACAAAATTTAATCTTCACATCATTTATCAACAAATCAGTACAATCTGGAATCAAATGTAAGTATATTTGTTAGTATACAGTTGTATAAGTTGACTGTGTCATGTTTACTGTGTCCAAGGAAGTGCATCAGGATAAGGATTTGGTCCACAATATTTGAATAATCCTTCGATTTCAGGGCACCCATTGGGATAAGGAATTGAGCGATGAAAAGGGTCACGCTTTAGTTTCTTGTGATAAAGTGAACCTCGACAGCCATATGGATCCTTTTGGAACTGAGTTCTAACCAATTCCTCACCTTTCAGAGCAGCTGCTTTTGAATTTGATGCAGCAGGAGTACCAGCATAGAAGAACCTTGACTCTGGAAACCCAATGGCAGATCGATGTAGATGTGCAAATCTTTTTTCCTTGAAATCATAACTTACAACCTGATTTCCAGATTCAAACATTTGTTATTTTTTATTAGAATCAAGAAAATTTACTACATATTTTGGTTCCTACAAAATAACCTTAAGAGACAAAAAAGAATGGAAGCAACTAATAAATCTAACCAGTAAAAGCTTGTGATGCAATAAAGGAATAAAATGGTTGATTTCACATAAGAAAGGGTTACGTACAGTTATATTTTGGGGATAGGAGCCAGTAAGCTCCCGGAATCGACAGACACTAAATAGAAGATTTTCAAAGCTGTCACGTGCATGCTCCTCTGTCAGTGCTCTCCATTTCACACTTTCTTCCTTACCTACAAACAACCCAAAACAATGAGATTATTTCTGATACAAGTTAATTTGGAAAGCATATGCATATAAACTAGAGATGAAAGACAGTGAAATCCATGTCAACAGCACCCTCAGAAAATTGAAGTTTCTTTCCATAAAATCAACTTATTAGATTTTAAGATGTACAAGCCTAGTTCATGCACTATTCCTATTTATTCAGACCAATGTTGTCAGATTCAATGATCAGAAGGGGAATAAAGATCGTAGCTCAACTCATATATATGAAACACTGTATATGAAACACTATATTCAAAAACTTGTGCATGCTTTAAAAATAATATAGACAAGAAAAAATAACTTATAGTAAGTCATAGATAGTAAGATCCAATACATAACACAACTAAAAATAGGTTCACAATTTATAAAATTACTCATAATAAATAATAAATTTATAACTATTCAATATAAACAAACTACCCAAGAAAACCATTCATATTAAAATCAGGATAGTCAACCTTCACATAATCGTCATGTTTATTAATGTCATCCCCATCACTCATCATTGTGTCAATAATTAGAGGAACCTCCAAATCACCAATAGGTGCAACACCACCATATTCTCCAAGTTCAACCATTATGTCTTCGTCTGAAGCATCCAAATTTAGATTTGATTCATTCTCTTCCACAATCCATTCATCGTGAGAAGCATGATCACCAATTTATAGTCATTTGCTTTTCTAACATCCTTCTTCCTGTTCAACCTTGAATTAGCCATTACAAACATCACATTATTCATGATATTTTGTTGTAAATGATTTCTTTTCTTAGTGTGGACTTAATAACAAAATGAACTACAAGTCAAACTCAATACTCTAATAACAAACCTTTGTAATTCTAGATGTTCAACATCATATGATTCCCACTATTGTGCTAGAGTTTTGGTTTTAAGTGCACATTGAGCTATATTAAACTACCAAAATAATCCAAATTTGCTCTTGAAACTTTCAATCTGAGCATCAATCTTGTCTCATCAATGTCTCACACCAATATATCTATAAACAATCATACATTGCTCACCTCACTTCATAGTCAATTTTAAATTCAGGATTATAGTGTGTTAGAACATAATTGCAACAACCCAATGATTTTGATTAAGTGCTTAATCCAATAAAGCATGAAACATTAAAAAGTTGCATCTGACAGACGCTATATAAAAAGAGCAAATCATGCAACAAGCAAGTGTTTTTTCTGACAGATAAAGCATTGTGCAGATTTTCCACTTCATCTGGTAAGCTTTGACGATGATCAGATGATAAATGCAAATAGATTTTAAGCTAACATTAACATAAAGAATATTTTCGAGACTTAATTTTGCGTTGAAAGAAATGTCTTCTCCATCTATTGCCAAGATGATCAACGCCAAAGTAAAGTCTACATCAAAGATCTCTTAGGATATGAGCTAAAGCTACATTGTCTATCAACCATCATGACAACAAGCATATGTTAATTCTAGTCCATTATAGTGCGTACTTTTATCATATTTTGGTGCAAAAGGCTATGTTACCTAAGAAGATAATTATTATCAACTATCAAGAATGTTGCGTGAAGAAGAGAACACAAATTAATCTTGTCTAAAGCGCATTCAACGCTTCTCAACGATCAAGCTCATCAGATGATAGAAGAAAGATGAAGACATTCAAATGAGTTCAAAGCTACTCAACGGCCAAAAAAGGGATTACAACGGCTACCTTCTTCTAGTGCCTCTATAAAGAAATACTTTGAAGAGAAGATAAATGTCACTATTTGCAAGTGCTAAATTGCTGCAAATTTTTTTTGTGTGCCCAAAAGCTTTACAAGAACATTGTTTGTGTTCATTAGCAAACTAAAAAAGAGTATCTATCCTTATAATCGCTGAAAGACGTAATCTCTCCCTAGTGAGCAAAATCTGTGATCAGTTGATCACATTTTTAGACAAGCTTTTGTTGTAATCACGAGCGACTGTTGTTCAAAGAATACTCAATTTTAGCCGAAAATAACTGGGTTCAAATAATACTCATTTTGTACATCGCAGCACTGGTTTGCTTAGTGAAACTTGACTGGTTGGTCAAGAACTGGACGTAATCTGTGCTATCAGATGAACCACTATAAAAATATCAAGTAATCCTTTTTTCCTTAATCTATACATTGCATTTTATTTTGCTTGTGCTGATTAAAGGAGAGTAGTTTCAAACAGATTTGAGAACTTATTCATAGATTGACTATCATACAAACTATCATTTGGCTACCAAGTATTAGATATTACTTTATGAAAATTTTAAAAGGATTTTAAAAACATAATTCAACAATCCCTTTTTGTGCTTTTCTATTTTCTTCATAGTGCAACTTGGGATTAAGATAATAGCCTATGCAATTCGTTGTCCCATCTTTTAAAAGATAAAAATAAATAAATTAATCTCCAAACAAAGTCTACAATTATAAAATCAAACAAGTGAAAGGTTATTAGTTATTATTACCTTTTACTAACTCCATTGAAGGGACTTTGTATCACCTCTTTAGCAATATCCATTTCTTCATAAATAAATCCTGACAATCTTTTACAAAGCACTTAAGAAGCTCAACATTAGTCGTCTACCATTTGCAACACCTTAATTAGGAAAAGAGTGTCGCTCATGCAATTCAAAATATTTTTTCCAAAATCCCTTATTCAATATCAGAATTTCCACAAACACTCCATCTCTAATATTTACAAATTGATTAGATTTCCTTTTCTTGGATGTGAACATCCTAATAACTAGTCTTTTATTTTCAATCAAGAACCCCAAAGTCAACTAAAAAGTGGCAAAACAAGTATTCGATGGTCTTACTAGATCTGTTCCTTTAGTTAATTTGTGCAATAAGGAAATAAGGCCAGTTCTTGAATAGATATGGTTGTGATTTTTGCCACTTTCTAAGGTCTCTTGATAGAGTGATATTTTCTTCTCAAAATCTTCCAACATTAAATCAATGCATTGAACTCTACAAGGTGTCCAATATAACTTTTTTGTCTTCCCTCTCCCCCTCTCAATGACATTATCCTGAAATGTTTTTAATTTGTATAGTTCTTCTCCTATCAGTCCATCCATTTGTCATTATAGTGAACATTTTTTCTTCCAAAATAATTTATGTTCTTCCAAAAGTTGTTGCTTCAAATATTTCACCTAATTTCATGGTATGATGGTGGCTTAAATCTAGTACCATGTTTGGCAACCAAATCAAGCATCTTCTTGAACACTTTACTCTTTGCTACATTAAATAGTATAGCATTGTTGTGAGAAAAAATAAGGCAATTTCTTGACATGCATCTCACTCTCACTCGCCTTGTAAATGACACTAACAGTAGTTTGACTACTCACTCCCCTTTTTATGAAAATACTTGATGAATCATTACTCTATTCTTCTTATTTTAGCCTTTTTCTAGAATTCTTTGAATCACCCATGCCAATACCCCATTCAAGTCCTTTGAATTTTGACTTTTTAATCAAATTTTGCTGCAATTGATAAACAACACCTCACATTAACTTTTTAACATTCAAGAATTGTTATACATGCTCCAACATCCTTAGAAGTTCCTACTAAATGAAGTTTCAATCGATAAATTCCTCTTGTTAATACTTTATCACAATATTTACACTTCACATATCTTGTTTTCCCATCAATTAAAACCCAATGACTCCATGAAGAATCAATCCTTGATCCAATATCACTTCCTCTTTTAGCAGCGTGATCTGAACCACCTTCAGTGATGCCATTTGTTTTTTTCAAATTCTAAAGAGGACAAAACACTCCAAAATAGTACCAAGAATTTTAAAAAGTATTAAGAAGAAAAAATTTAGAACAAAACACAATTGAAGATGAAGGCAACTACCGACAATGTTGATGTGAGAGTCAAAGATGGGGATGTGATGACTGAGAGTGTTGTGATGGCCAACGATGATGAAGCTAGTGTTGACCACAAAACTAGTGTTGTGATGGCTAACAAGGACGATGCTGATGGTTGTGTTGTTGATAATGAGAGCATGTTTCGTTAAGAGTTCTTTCATTTTGTTTGATTTGTGAATGGGAACCCAAGGGGAAAAGAGCCATCCTTAAGAGTTGGGCTTCTTTTTCAAGTCAGGTTTTTTAGCAGACAAATGGCTTGTTTTAACTCTCTAACCTTAGCTTCTCAGATGGATCGACACAATACACGATCTTCTGATTTCCCGAGCAATCGCACAATCCTACTACGAAATGCAGTTCTCCTAACTTGCCATGACATCACCTCACTAAGTCCCTGTTACTTGCAAGATCACATGCGTATGAGAGTATACTCGCAATTTTAACACCATTGATTTAAACACATGATTGTAAACATCAAGAACAATAAAGCCTTATCCTACTAGGTGAAGTCAGTTACATGGATCATATGACTTCATGGAACATAGGCAAAGACCATGACAACTTCCTCCAAAGTTTTCTTTTGGTCTTTCTCTCCTTTTCACAAAACTAAAAATATGCAATCTAGTATTTTAATTGATGGCTCTCATGGCCTTCTTGGTATTGTACAAATCACCTTTTTAGATATTTATCATCTTTTCAATCAATGTTATACCAATCTTCTCTTGTATATAATAATTTTGTATCTTGTCATTTCTTGTGTGGCCTCACATCTATCATGACTCCCTCCTTTCTTCATGTCATCCCTTTACAGTGCAACATTCAGCCATTTAATATAGCTTGATGGACAAAGTATAAAACTCAACTTCAAGTCTAGTAGATACTCTACAATCACAAATATCTCTTGAAACAATTCTCTATTTTGGTCATCTTGCCTAGTATCCTTTGTGTAACATCCTCATTAATTTCTCTATCACTTTGTAATATTAATCCTAGATATATTTTTTTTTATTGTTTCATTCTTTGGAAGGAATCAAACTCCCATGCCAGTGCATTTACAATAACTCACCAACTGCTCAACCATGTTATATTTAAACTTATAAACTTGTTGTACAATATCTTCAATTTTTACTTCCAAGTCAGATTCCTCTTCTCTTGCTAAAGTTAAAATGCATAGACTTTAGTGTATTCCTAGTAAGCTAAAACCCTTTGTTTCTAAAGTGTGTGTTTGAAGTTCAAGCCTAATGTTAACTATTTCCCTTCATCCCTCAATCAAGACTGTCATCCGCCAAAAAAAAGCATAAATTTAACTAGCAAGGACTTATGATTGAATCTTTTGTATGTCCTTGAAAAGCACATCCAAGATAAAATTTAACGAGTAAAGATTTATGACTGAGTCTTGATGCAATCTTATCCCCATAAGAAAATTCTTGACCTCATCTCTTGGAGTGCTCAAACTGTCAAATGACTTGTAGACATTAAAATATATATTCCATAACATGAAATGTGAAAAATAATTACTAAAACTAAATACGATATGCTATTAAAATTATAGCACTTCCCAAGGGATATGATCCTGTTGCTAATGAGAAAGATGACTATAAATAAGGAAAATCACAAATTCAATTTTCCAATTCTCATGTTCATATTTCACATACTTACGCAACCAATACCAGCTTAATTCCCTACTTAATAGACCATTTTCAATTATCTATTAGTATGAAAGTTATAATTTGATTTTGGACATTCACATACGCACATAGTGGCTGATCTTCCAGAGAGTAACAAACTGCATATCCGAAGCAGCAGTGCCAAACACATGACAAACATAAGAAGTACAATCGGGCAATTCTATTCTATTCCTTCTCCTTTGGTAATTGTTCCTAACCTATGATCCCTAACAATAAACATTGAGCAGGCATTTAGTTTCACCAATCAGACAAAATATGCTACAATGCAATTGCCATAACTCACCAAACCACCCTTTTGAATCCGCAACAGCCCAGTAACTCTGCGCCTCGCTGCGTGGTCCTGCATCTCTCCGAGTCTCTCCACCGCTGAACAGGAGCAAAGCAGAGTCATCCTTTGCCGCAATTTCAATCCCTTCATAAATGTGCGTCACAAAAGTGGAAGCTTGGCCAGGATTCTTCTGATAAGACTCTAAAAACCAAGAATCCTCTTTGTCAATTTTGCCACAACTACTACTAGTGTAAACAGAATGCCCAGCAACCATCACAAGGTTTTGAAGCTTGGAGAAAGGGAAATCATCATAACCCATGTCAGCTTTTACATAGACACTTTGCACCCTATATTGGGTTCCATAAAAAGAGAAAATCATGACAAGTACGAACACAAAGGACAAGGCTAGGAAGAGACCCATTAGAGGGTGAAGCTTAAGGTAGTGGTGGAATCGATTCCCAAATGATTTTATCATTCTGATGGGGTGAAAGGGCGAAGCTTTGGGCTTTCGCGTTCGTTTTATGGCGGTTCCTGATTCTAAGTCGAATTCGCTTCTTGGGTATGCGAGAAAGGACTTGGGAGCCTGAGATCCAAAAGGGTAACTGTTCATCGTAATGGGGTTTTCTATGATTTGGGAAAGAGAGTGAAGCTAAGCAGCGGAATCATTGGATCGCAGTGGAAGCAGGAGTGATGAAGGAGGTCACATGGAGTAGTGAGTGGCGAAAATGTGGTGTTTGAAGGATCCGATGATTCAGAAAGAGAATTGAACTGAAGGATCTGAGTTGGAATAAGAGAAAATATTTGATAATGGAGAATTGAAAGTTTTGGTTTGGTTGAGTGAAATTGCAGAGACTTGTTATTGCAGCAGTGTGCTTGGAAGGGGAGCAATGCAGAGGATCAAAAGAGATCCAACTTTGGAGGATCTGTCTGTCTGTTGGAAATCTATATTTTTTTTTAACAATTTCATTCAAGAAGTGCTCAATTTAATTCTTAACAAAACAAATATTTAAATTTTGAATGTATAAAAAATTTAAATTATTTCTCAATATAACTGGAAACTTACTGTCGTCCACTTTTTTATAATAACAATAATAAAATAATTATTATAACAAAATTAATAAAAAAATTATTAAAATTTATATATATAATAATTATAAAAATACTTTTTTTTATTAATTTTAAGTGATTTAGTTATATAATGAGAAACTTGTAAATTTTTTTATGACATAAAGATAAAATTATAACATATACATATAAGTAATAAAACATTTTAATTTTTATTTATAAAATCATTGCTCACACAATAAAAAAAACACTTTAATATGGATAATTTTGTAAATAATGGAAACTAAAAAATTATTAAAATATAAAGATGCAAGGAATAAAAAGAAAAGTATAAAAAAATTAGTTACAATAGTTTCTAGATTTTATAATTTTTGTGTCTAGTACCATGCGTGCATGATCTTTGCCACATGGTAAATACTTATCATATTTGTAGGTGTTTCAGTTTACAATTTTAAGATCTGGATACCATTTAATTGACTTACAATTTCTTAGTATAACAAGTGACAATTTTTTAAAGACTTCTGGTTTTTAGAGACGTCAATCTTCCTAAACTTGGGCTCATGAGGGATGTCACCTTATAAATAGCTTCTTTATGCACCTATGTCCGTTCTTCCTCCATCTCCACATTTTTGAAATTTCAAAACTATTCTTATTTAAAAGACTGAAATACCCTTACGAAAATAAATGAATGAGTGAGGGGTGGTGAAAATGGCTATGCATGGTGATGGACTACGTCCCGTCATTTTAGTCATAGAATATAAAAACAAAAAGTCAAATGGTTGATCAAGAGTTTTTCAGAAAATTGGACTTATCTGAGCCTGTTTGGGCCTTTCACCAATTATTCGGATCCAAATACAACTTTGAAGAGATTACTCTGAAAATCATAGAACATTAAGATAAAGTCTTTTACTTGTATAAATGTTTAGAATAATTTGGATCAAGAAGAATAAGGTTTGGGCCATAGGTATAATAGAGTTAGAATAGGAAAATGACAATTTTACTTTGGTAAAAAAAATACTTTAATTCCACCCCTCACCTCTCACTGTGCACCTCTCTTGCTTTGTTCTTAAACTCCATTCTTTCTCCACAATGCACTTCACGACTCTTCCTCAATCTCCCATTGTCTTCCTTTGTAGAGATGAGTTTTGTTTGCTAATATGATTATGTTTGGATCGTTGTGAGATTAATTTGAGAGTACTGTGTTCTGTGTAATTTTTTTTTTCATTTTTCTAAAAAAAAGGGAGTGTTTCCAATTTCATAATCTAATATATAATTTTATTATATATATATATATATATATATATATATATATATTGGATTGTAAAATAAGATAACTATTACTGAATCTAGATTTATTTATTGGATTCTCCTATCTGATATATATATAACAAAAAATATATATATACATAGAATCTGGTGTCACAACCGGGGTCACGACGGAGACGGCGAACAAAACTATAATTTTTTTTATTTTAGTTTTAAATAAAACAGAGGAGTCGCCACCATAATTTATTAACGGAAAACTATGGAAAACCAAAAACAGGATAAGGCAAGTTCACAAAACCGGATTTAAAGTCCGGGAGTTGGTTACGTGTGGGGAAGGTATTAGCACCCCACAACGCCTGTCCTAAAACGGTACCTTTAATTAAATAAGTAACCTGAGTGTAATTTTTTAAAAACATTTATTTTCCCAAGAAAGAGATTAAGATAAAACAAACAAAATATTTTTTTTATTTTAGGGAGCCCGACAAGGTT
>Ga0099825_1006432_pt1 | contig 14684 bp, 1 predicted proteins | sample SiratroredBW_FD_76838 | JGI IMG/M metagenome (GOLD analysis project Ga0099825, IMG submission 76838) | Root nodule microbial communities of legume samples collected from California, USA - Siratro red BW | ecosystem: Host-associated > Plants > Roots > Nodule | place: USA: California | collected... | reverse complement strand
ATATATATATATATGTATATATATTGTGCAGTAGAATTTATAACATTAAAAAGAAGATCATTCCTAACCAAGCACCAAAGCCTAGGAATCGAGTTAGAGTTGTTACTAGAAGCACAAAGAAAACATGTGTAGAGTAGAAACCTGATTAACATACTGATCTGCAAAAACCTTATCAGCAGAGCCTTTTATAACATCTAAAACAACCACTAATCCTGTTGAAAGTTGTTCTCTATTTCTTATAGGGCTAAGAGGAGAAGTATTAGAAACCCCAACTCTAGAGGAGGGAGAAGCGAGAGAGGTTTGTAGAACAAGAAATTCAACTTTGATATGCTCAATTTATTCAATATAATAATAATGATTTCTTAAACATAATTTTTTTATAATTGAGTTTTTCTAAGATTCGTAAATATAAAGATTGGTGTTCTCACATGAGAATAGGAAATGGCATGAATGTGACCAATTGGTGTCTTGAGATGGTGGCACAGATATCCTATGATGTTGCAGTGGTTGCAAAACTAAGTGACTATTAAAGCAAGAATATTGACAATAATAATATAAAAAAAAGGAAAGTTAGCAACTCAGGCAGAACTAGTAAGAAGGCTTATATGAGGAAGAAAATAATGAGTGTCGATTCTCAGAAAATATTTTAAATACATTTCTAACAAAAATATAGAGAATATAAAAAAAGGTTATACGAAAATAAAATATTTGTTAATAAATTTAAAGTTATCAATTACATATAATATCTGTAAATTTGATCTATTAATAAGGTTATAAATCATATCCAATTCTTACAACAATGTAAAAAATACTATAATAAGACGATTGGATTATAAATTATAATTACTTAATATTTTTAAATAATAATAATAATAATAGTAATAATAAAAATTATAGGAAAAAACTATTAAAACAAAAATCATACTTTACTTCAATATTTAATCTAGAAATAGATTAGATACCATTGTCTATACCATTAATAAAGGAGTCTTAATTCATCTTTTGGATATATATAAATTTTTATTATTTTATTCTTTGAGTAAGAACTTTTTTTTTAAACTAAAATAATTATCTATAATAAAAAATTTAGCTACAAAATAAATAAAAACTATTTACTATACGTTTATAAAAATTAATTATATTTATTTTTATAATTATTTTAATGAATTTTATTATAATCTAATAATTTTTTTATTGCAATACTTATTTTTAATAATTATTTATAGGATTATATAAAAAGCTACGTTATTTGGTAGCTTTTTTTCGTGTCATCTTTTAACTGGATAACTTTATCTTCTAATAAATAAAAAATATTTTACTTATTTATTTAATAAAATAAATAATTTAATAAATTTTATTTCAAAAGGACTAAATTCTTCTTTTTAAAAAATAATATATTATATAATATTTTAATACAAAATTATATATATGTATATATTTAAATTACATTATTTTTTTAACTTTTTAATTAATTATTGATAAAAATAATAAAATTACGTATTTTTTATGTAATAAAACTGTGAATACACAAGTCTCTAGAATAAAAGTTTATAAAAAAAAAAAACTTATAGTATTTTGCTAAAGATAAATAATGGCTAAATAACATTATTTACCCATTTAATTTTTGTTTTAGTAGAGAATTGAATGACAAAACAAGTATAAAAATCATAAGAATAAATAATGTTATTTTCATATTTAAATTTTTAAATAAAAAATTATGTATACACGACAGTAGCAATTGATGCAATCACCATGTCCAGTTCTAACCATTTTTCCTGTAAAATATACTCTCGTCATTGTTATCTTCTTTGTTATTATAGTCATGTTCTTTATCATCATCATTTAAGTGCTTTAATATTCGTCATTTTTATGATGTTTTGTTCAATATCAGTATGATCAAGTATTCAAGAACAGAGGAGTCAGTCAAGTTTTTTAAAAATTTCAATTTTCATTGCTAAGACATTACACATTTCATCAGCTTGATACAATAATTAATTAACAATTAATTAGCAGACACTATAACATAAATCACTTTAAACAATACTTCAGTTAACTAAAGACAAAGACAAATAAGTGTAACCTAAAAATAAAAACGAATACACTTTTACAAAATGTGTGCCACGTTTTCGGTTTAATGACCATTTAAGCCACAACTTTTTAACGTGACCTTTCAATCAAATAAACCACATTATAAAAAAAGTGTGGCCTATGATAATAAAAATGTATCTTGTTTAAATTAAAACTAAAAAAACAAAAACACCCGAATCTCTCCTAAACTCAAAGATATCGAATATTGATGTTCCATGCTTATAAATACTCTTTGGCAAAATTACCAAATGCCTTAACCCTTAATGAAAGACTTCACATTCTTATCTATAAACCGGTAACAGATAAGGGCTTTATATACTTGTCCGCCAGTGGCTAAGAAAAACTTTGCATACCTCTTGGTTAACTAACGGTGTTGTTCAATAGTTTCATCATCACATCTTGAACCAATAATGAAGTGAAGAATCACAGCACTCAAGCATTATTTTGCAAAGAGACGTTCAGGGCCATCATTGGATTAATATATATATATATACATATACTATGTGTTCAAACATGTTATTCATTATAAGAAAAAAGTTTTTGAGATAAATTTTTACCTACCAAATAAAATAGTTGTTAATTGTAATCAAAATAGTCACCAAATTAAATTTTAATTGCTAAATAACTATAAAATAGAAGTGATGATTGAATTTAGTGACCAATTAAGTCAAGATAATTGGTATCTAATATTAGCTACCAAGGTTTTAGTGATCTATTAAAATCTAATGGTATAAATCATTAAAACCTTGGTAGCTAATGTTAGATACCAATTATCTTGATTTAATTGGTCACTAAATTCAATCATTACTTATATTTTGTAGTTATTTAACAACTAAAATTTAATTTGGTGACTATTTTGATTACAATTAATAACTATTTTATTTGGTAGTTAAAACTTGATTTTTAAATAACTTTTTTCTTATAGTGATTGGTGACATCTCATGTAGATTTGCTAGACTCTCGAGAGGTTATTTTTCTTTGAAAGTTATTGTCAAAGTCTATGTAAAAGAATGCATACGAAACAATAACTTCAACCAGCTGTTGTGAATCATGATAGAAGTTAAGGATTCCACTCTCTTGGAAACCTAGCTACAATCAGGTGCACATATATACTTGCACTTGATCATCTATGAGTTATGCATCTTAGCTATATCAATTACAATTAACCAATCCTAACTTATATCTTTCCAACATGATCAGAAGGCTAATAATCCATCCTGTCTTTCACTGAGTCCATGTCCCAACAAAATAGTGTAATTTATCAAAATGGTTGGTATTGGATTCTCATAAACGTTTAGCTGCTACAGGTTTGTTGGATCATCTCAGCTATATCTAGTTCTGATCTCAATGATCGATCTTATGTATAAGGTATGTTTTTCTAGGTTCAATTATATATGATATATTCACTACTCTGCTCTGACATATATAAAATATTGAAATATAGATATGAAGTCTATGGTTTGTAGCCAAGGTAATTTTTGTACATAGTCAATCATTCTTCACATAAAGATAATATAGTACCTGAAGCTGATGTAAAAGGGAACTTCAAATAACGCCAAAATATTAAAAACTGAAGGTTTATAGGGTAGAAATGTACAGTAGATTTAACAAAAGATTGTCATCAGTCATCAATTACTGTAAATTCATTACAAGTAGACAGAAACAATGTTAAATAGTATAACTACAGCGAGATAGGTATGTGGGATAATTTGTATGTGAAATAATTAGTAGTTTATATCTCTAGCGAGATAGGTATGTGGAATAATTTGTATGTGAGATAATTAGTAGTTTATATCTCTAAACATAAATTTTGGAGACAATTTTTTATATCCATCTTTTCTTTTCAGTCTTTTTATAATAATTTCTGTATAATTTGCATTCTATAAGATTAAAATACTCTTTAAAAAATTATTTATATATTTTTTATTGTTAGAGAAAAAAACCAACACAGCAAAAAATATTTTGGAAGAAATTAATAATTATTAGAGAGGACAAGACACTAACACAAGGGAGGCTAAATGACCCCTTTCTAAGTATTTGGATTTTAAATAAGAATGCATGTTGATCATGGATAGTGAAAGCTAAGTGGTTTAGTATGTTAGCCCATTAACATGCAACTGTGACATGAAGATAATTGCACAGGTGTTGGGTTTGATGTCTCAGTATTGTAGCATAATTTTATTTTAATTTTTATAGAGTTTTATGTTTAGTTTGTACATGTTTAGTTTTAATGTTGGATACTTCATATAACAAACTTTGACATTACTGCTGATGATAGAAAACATATATTAAGGAGACCTGATCTTTTACCAATTATAATTAGAAAAAAAAATGGTTATTGCAAGTTGTTTTATGTCGGCTGCTTCAACTTTTGGAGTCATTTCATATTGGTATAATGTATTTATAACTAATAAATTGTATATTGGAAGTATTATATTATATAACTAATTTGACATTTACTACTGATGATATATATATATAAAAGAGACCTGGTCTTTATCAAAGTTGTTGAAAGTTCTTTCATATAAGCTGCTTCTACTTTTGGACTCATTTAATATAGGTATAATGTATGTATAACTAATAGATTGACGTGTATTGAAAATCTAGTTTTAACAAATACAAAGGTTTTAATACTTTTATTTGACTTGATTCCCACAGGGCATGGATCTCGTTTTTTCTCCTCTTCTCTGGGTTGAGTAGAATATATGACTAAAAAAAATTATTTCCAGTGAAGAAGTTGTTGTCTCAGTAACATACACAGTTATATATATTTTTTCTTCATTAAACTTATTTTCAATTTTAAAATTTACCCAACAACAGATATAATATTGTCATATAGGTATAATTGTATTGGTTGACCAAAATTAAAATTTATTTATAACGATACAAGATTATGCTTTTTAATATATAGTTATTTTTATTTAGTTTTTATAGATTTTATAATGACTTAGTGTTATTTTTACAGTATGGTAACATTAAGAAAGATAGGGAATAACATTAAAAGAAATTTAGACCGTTTTTTGGTACATATTCTTAATTAAAATTCATTTGGTATTAAGACAAATATGTTTTAACATTTTCTTTCTCCTTCTCACTATGGGACACATAAGATGAATCTGTTTCTAATATGAGAAAGAAATGTCTACTCTGAAATGCTTTTAAGAAAGGCAAGACACCGGTCATTTATTGTTCTTTTGTCAATTTTGGCCAGCGCTTTGATTTAAATTTATTTACAATCTCATTATAAACTACTTAGCTAGGTAAATTTTACTTTTTACTAAAAAGTGAGATTAGCCACACCAGTTCAATCATGAAAATAAATACTTAGCGTGTATTTTTTAGGGTTTAACCTTAAGTTCCAGTTATATTACTTATATAAGACTTTTTGCGATGTATGTTTTTTTCTCTTTACCATATTATTTTTTCTTTTAAAACGTAAAAACTTTAAAAGTTCCTTCCAATATCAGCCATTTGTATATTGGTTTTGTAAAATTCCTTTATATATCAAAGACATCATAAATATGGTTGTCTTTTTTTCATTGGTATAAAGAGTCATCCCACTAGCACTGCTACGATTTTTCCATTTACATTGTCTGTATTCTATTCAAATTTGTGGCTACCGAATTTATATAGAAAACTTTGAACATGAGGAAGTTAATCCTATTATTAGTAAACTAATTAAAAACTGTTGTGACTTTTTAGCTGCAGCACTATGATAAGTATTGTGTTGATTCAGTCGTCAGTAATTAGGTTGATTTTGTTATTAATTCAGTTTGGATTTGGATTTTATTTTCTTTTATTATTGATTTTGCTATTGTGGAAAGAGAAAATTTTGTTGAAAATTAGGTTAAATCTGAAGGGAGAGAGAATAGAGGCGTTGAAATTGAGGAAAGGAGCAGAAAAAGAGCATAAGTGACTTTTCGCTTACGCTAAAGACACAGCCTGGGCTAAAACTCACTTAAAGTCTATCATAAGCGAAATCCTAAATTGAAGACGTCAACGCCACTAAAGGCGTGACTTACGAAATAACGTCCGCACTTTGACCTAATTCAAGGAGCGAAAATTATAAAAGGGAAGCTAGGTCAAACGTAGAGATCATTCATCACCCACCATCTACAGAGACTCTTAGGAGTGTCGTCGTGATCAAGATTCATCATTTTCTTTTTCTTTTGTATTTTTATGGCTACCATGCGTAGCTAACTTCCTTTCTCTTGGGATTGAATGTAAATTCTCACTTTGAATGCACTCTTGACATTGTTTTTATATCAATGAATTCAAGAACCTCTGCTTTACGTTTCATTATATTTTGATTTACTTTAGAATTCTCATTGTGACTGGAACACACCTTTTGAGTTCGAATCCAAACGTAAATGCATTACATGTATAAGTTCAAGGATGAATTATATATAGCAACTGATCTTAATGTTGATTAAATTATTCTAGTAACTAGGACTAGAAGCTAGGTATTTTAATTTATGAAATTCAATGCTAGAGGAATCAGGTTGAAAAGACTTTTATTTGCTCAAATTGGTTGTTAGAAGAGATGATATTAAATTAGGTTAAGAGTGTATGATAAGGAGAATATTACGATTCAATCCCAAGGCCTTTATTATTATTGAATTCGCACTTTTACTATTAATTTTTTTGTTATCACATTTATTAATTCATTCAATCATCATTTCTTGTTTGCTCATTCATAATACAATTAATCTTGATTCAATTTACAATCAAATTTCGTTCCCTTTGGATACGATACTCTTCTTACTTACTATATTACTTGAGGACTCAGTACACTTGCCGAAAATCCGCTAACACACTACTTTATAATATATTTCTATTTAGCAGTTAATTTTTATTTTATTTATGCACAATGGAGGAAGATAAGCTTTCTATTAAATTTAGACTGTGAGAGCGATGTTTGTGGCATTCACAATTTTACTTTCTATTGATTGTTAAGAGACTTGTTTATCCTATTTGTTATTCTGATAAAACAGTATAGGGATAGAGAAATATTAATATAAATAACAGGTCTTTTTCTTGCTGAGTTCAACAACATGTATATTTGTTTGTTTTTAAGTAAGTAACAGATCCAATGTTTATCTTGTTGTTTTCTTCTAAAGATTATTTATGTGCACAACTGTGTATCTGTTTATTTATTTCTCTACCTAATGTTGATTTTTGAAAATCCTTATTTTAGACTTTTGTAAAACTACACATTTATATTGATGTATTTTTTCTCTACAAAATTAGAGCATTAGCAAAAGACATACAATAAATATGACTAAGCAAAATTGTACAGATAACTTTGTCAGAGTTTAAACTAAATTGATATGATATTATTACAAATTAAAACCACGTCTTATTTCACAATCAAGTACCCTAACCTAGTTTCTTATAGCATAATTTTAAGTGTAACATCCCATATTTTTTATATAATAGGAACTTTATTGGATAAGAATTATATAATAAACCTTAATATAAAAATCAATACATTCTTAATGAATTTTAAAATATACTTCTCCACATAAGATCTAATAAAATATCTTCATAAAAATTACAAATAAAATAAAGCTTCTCCATCAGTTTGCCGGGGACTCACACCACCTGTCAAATCCTCTACTCACGTGTAATACACGATCATGGCGCAATTTTAAAAACAAAGCAAATACCACACAAAAATAAGGGTAAACTAGAGAGTTTTAAAAAAATGTATTTTTATAAATTAAATTTCTATATCAACCCAAAAATAACAAATCAAACTTTCATAATTCATCCCACATATAAAGACACTAGACTCTCTACTTCTGGAAGACACTTGCGCATTGAGTTAGACTCAGAGGTGTGCACCTGTCATATACCACCCATCTGTTTCGATCGGGCTCATATTTCAAACCTCGGATACAAACTATTCCGATCGGGCTCATATTTCAAACCTCTGATATAGACTATTTTGATTGGGCTCATATTTCAAACCTCGGATCCTATATGCACAGGGTTAATCCATATGTCCTATTCCGATCGGACTTATATTTCAAACCTCGGATAGGACCATATGAACCTCCTTCGACTCTTCACTAACAGGTAATCTTCATCTATGTGATTCCAATGTACTAGTAGAGTCAGGATACCTCCTTAGAATCCCCAAATAATGCATCCTACTAACCTTAACACGGGTATCTCCTTTCCTGAAGATACTATGTCGATCACACACCACATCATTTACAAACATTGATACTACATCATACAATACATAAACATTCATCCAATTCATTAATAAACAAATAATTACAATATTTAAGAAAAACAAACAAACTAGCTTCTCTTACCCAAATTCACAAGAAAAGTAATTATAATATCTAAATAAAAACATACAACTAACTTCCCTTACCAAATATCATCACTCTAGATAAATTTCTATTTCAAAGGAGACAAACATTTATAAAAAAATATGCAACTAGCTTCCCTTACCCCTATAGAGTAGAGATACTCAAAGAACTTCCAAAAATCTAAAATCACAGGCAGCCTAACTCTGTTCAAAAATCTGATCGGACACTCTTGATCTACTCAACACTAGGAATCTAGGGGTGTCCTTTGATTCTCAATCTGATAACCTATGAGATCACAAATATAGAGAAAGAAGGTAGAAAACTTTAAAGATAAATTGTTTGAGAGATGGTGGTTTTCGTAAGAATGAAACTATATATCTTCTTAAAGAAAGAGAGAGAGATTTGGTAGTTTTTAAAAACAGAATATCTTCTTAGAGATAATTGGTGACTATTAAAAAAAATAGGTGTTATCTTATTTATCTCTAAAACTAAATTCTAGGTTAGTTTTTATTCCATAGCTATTTTCTAGGGTATTACATTAAGACTAGTTTTCCCTATTTGGAGGTTTGTTTTCAAACAGTTCTAAGACACGCTACAGTACACCCAAAAATCTAGGAACCTAGAGCAAGTTATCAAAATATAATCAAATCTCATTATGACTCTAATTAAGTTGAGATGAAAAATTAATTGTCCCTACTAACATAGATGACAAAAACTAAGAAAAAGTAGTGAAAAAAATCCTTGAGGTTGGTAGGGACTTACTCTGATTAAGGTTTTGATCAGGTAGGATACTCTCTTGATTCCTTCACTATTGAGGGGTGCAGTCAAAATTTGAAATTGATGAACCGTGGAGAGAAATTTTTTTAAGGAGAAAGGAAGAGAGTTTTAAAATTGAAAGAGATGGTTCTAGCAAAGAAAGAGAGTGAATACTGCATGTAGGAATCTTTTTCTTTTTCAATAAAAAAAAGGGATTTCACATTACTTCCAAACTATAAAAATTTTAGTTCCCAAAAATTAGCTTACTAAGAAATAGGTTAATATATGATGTTCGCTAATTTCTTGGAAAATGGAAGAAGAGATGAGAACATCATATCCTGACCTATTCCTTGCTACGCTAATTTTCAAGGATGAAAATCTTTATAGCTAGCGAGCAATGTGAAACCCCTCTTCTCAAAAGAAAAAAATCCTACATGCATCGTTTACCTTCTTCTTCTTCTAAAACCCTGTCTTTCAATTTCAAAACACTTTAGTTCTCTTAGAAAAACAACTTTTTTCCTCAATTCATCAATTTTAGATTCTGGTCGCACCTCTCAACAGCTAAGGAATTAAGAAACGATTATAAACTGATCAAAATCTTGATGAGAGTAAGTTCTTACCTACCCTAAGAATTTTTTCTTTGTTTTTCCTTAGTTTTTGTCATTTGTCTTGGTAGGGACAATAGGAATCTTTTTCTTTTCCAAGAAAGAAAAGGGATTTCACATTACTTCCAAACTATAAAAATTTTAGTTCCTCTATCTGGAGGTTCATTTTCAAACAATTCCAAGACACCTATAGTACCCCCAAACATATAGGAACCTAAAGCAAGTTATCAAAAAGGAATCAAATCTCAATATGACTCTAATAAGTTGTGAGGTTCAAATCTCAATATGACTCAAAAACCAACATAGATGACAAAATCTAAGAAAAACAGTGAATAAAAGATCCTTAAGGTTGGTAAGAACTTACTCTGATTAAGGTTTTGATCGAGTAGAATACTTTCTTGATTCCTTTGTTATTGAGAGGTGCAATCAAAATCTGAAATCGATGAACAGTTGAGAGAGATTTTTTAAGCGAGAAAGGAAGAAAGTTTTAAAATTGTAACAGAGGGTTCTAGAAGAGAAAGAGAGTGAATAGTGCATGCAGAAATCTTTTCCTTTAAGAAAAAAAAAAAAGAAGGGTTTCGCATTACTTCCCAACTATAAATTTTATTCCTAAAAAATTAGCTTACCAAGAAATAGGTTAAGATATGATATTTGCTAATTTCTTGGGAAATGGATGAAGAGATGAGAACATCATATCCTGACCTATATCAAGGTAAGCTAATTTTCAAGGTTGGAAATATTTATAGCTAGCGAATAATGTGAAACCCCTCTTCTCAAAAGAAAAAAAAAATCCTACATGCCTTGTTTACCCTCTTACTCTTCTAAAATTTCCTCTTTCAATGTCAAAACTCTCTTCCGTTCTCTCTAAAAACAATTTCTCTCCACCATTCATCAATTTTAGATTCTGATCACACCTCTCTCCATCTAAGGAATCAAGGAACGATTATACCTGATCAAAACCTCGATGAGAGTAAGTTCCTATCTACCCCAATGATCATTTGTTCTCTGTTTTTTTTTATGTCATTTGTCTTGGTGAGGACAATTGAGACACTTGTTCCTCTCAACTTAATTAGAGTCATACTGAAATTTAATTTTTTTTTTGATAACCTGCTCTAGGTGCCTAGATTTTTGGAGGTATTATAGGATGCCTCAAAATTGTTTGAAGAAAAACCTCCAGGTAAGGGAAGCTAGTGTTAAAATTCAACTATAGTACACTAGGTTAGAGTACTTAATTGTATAATGAGACACGGTTTTAATTTGAAATGTTCTCTAACAGTGATAATAAAATTTTATATAGTTTAATAAAATGTTTGATTTTACGTCAATTGAACTCGTAGGAGCAGTGGATGTTTGAATGCTTAGTAAATAACTATAACCTGAAGTACTTCAAAGTATAACATATATATAATCTTATGCTATATACATAGAAGTCAAAATTCTTAAACTAGAATACTTAAACCTCAAGAATTCTTATTGCTCCATCCTTAGATGCTCCAACTCCAACCTCACTATCTGTTAAGGTATATGTTATCATCATTGCAGTTTAGAGATACAACCAAAAGGACAAAAGTAAGCTAGTAATATATAAACATGTAAACATAAAAAGTTTAATAAAAACACATATGACTACTATGATATAGAGTCAAAGTACCTTAAAAGTGAAAACTATAACATTAATATCAAATTTTTACAATTTCAAGATTAAGCACCAGTCTCAATTATTAGAAACCTCACACATATTCTCCAGTCATAAAATCTAAACTTGAACTTATTGTCTTCGAGAAGACTTGTATTAAGCTGACTACAACTAGACACTAACATATAACCCAATACACAATACTAAATTATTAAAAAATCTAATAGAAAGGGTGAAGGTAAGTTCACATATTAAAAATTGAGTGTCTAAAGCGGGTTGTAGTGTGTATGAACTCTCTCATCAGCTTCACACCACTTGATATCTTAGTCTATCTCACTTAGATCAGTAGTGAAACTTCATGATCTCTTTCAAAACATAGATGGAACAACTTATATATTGTCCCAAATGTATAGCCTCAATTTCTGTCATTCACAACAGCATACCTCATTCAATTCATAGCATTAAAACATGCAAGAATACATCTCATACCAAGGCGGTAGTTATCTGTTATGAATTTAAACATCCACTATTCTCACATGTTCAGTTAATATAAAATCAGTCATTCCAGGAAACTATATAAAAATTTATTATCACTATTAGAGAACATTTCAAATTAAATCACATCTTATTTCACAATAAACTACCCTAACCTAGTATATCATAGTAGAATTTTAAGACTAGCTTCTCCTATCAGGAGGTTTGTTTTCAAACAATTCCAAGACACCTACAGTACCCCCAAAAATCTAGGAACCAAGAACAAGTTATCAAAATGGAATCAAATCTCAATATGACTCTAATAAGTTGAGAGGAACAAGTTTCTCAACTATCCCTACAAACATAGATGACAAAAACTAAGAAAAGCAATGAACAAAAGATCCTTGAGGTTGGTAGGAACTTACTCTGGTTAAGGTTTTGATCGGGTAAAATACTCTCTTGATTCCTTTGTTATTGCGAGGAGCAATCAAAATCTAAAATTGATGAGTAGTGGAGAGAAATTTTTTAAGAGAGAAAGAAAGATAGTTTTGAAATTTAAAGAGACTGTTCTTAGTCACGTTTCATTGTCCCAATCGATGTCGTATTGGTTCTCATTGACATCGGTGTCTCGTTTAAACCGATGTGGTGGTGGATTACATGATGTCGGTTGTTTAACCGACATCATGTTCAACGTCGCCTTGGTCAACATCGGTTCCGGACCCGATGATAAAAGCCTCACAGAACCGACGATAGATGCATTTTTTCTACTAGTGACAATTTTGTATTCTCTTTCTCTAATTTTCTTTCATTATTGTGAATCCAACAATTGGTGTTATCTATTGGGATTATAAATAAAAAAATATTAAGAAGATCAACAATTGAGACATGGCCTCCAAGTTTGATATTGAGAAAATTTTGATGATAATGACTTCATGTTATTGATGATCAAGATAAAAGATAACTTGATAAAAATAAGGTTGTGAGCATGTGATAAAAAGTGTGGTGAACATGTTCCCTTCTCCATCACAACAAAAAATGACTAACATGATCAACAAAATTTTGGAATGATCTTGAGAACATTGAAGTTTGATCCTCTAGGAGGGTGAGAATTTACATTTTAAAAATAAAATTAAAACTCTTTAAAGATTTAGGAAATGACACATGATTATTAGGAATTAATAGGTTACTAAACAAAATGTTTTGAAATAAGAATTCATTATAGTTATAGTTTGCATCAAATAAGTTTAATGTGGACTCAAACTATCAGCTTTTGTGTAAAAGAGGGAAAGGAAGACAATTAAACCTTCATAAAAGTTTAGATATGTTGATCTTATTTCGCTAAAAAATGTGTTAATAATGATAGACATAATATAATGTTTTTATGAAATTGTTATTATTTTCTTTAAGATATGACAATTCTACAACTTTCTCTTTCTCTTTTTCATTTAATATATGTCATTAAGAACATATATGTAAATTATTTTCAACCATCATTTAATAGATATCCCAACTTAACTCCCAATAAAATATCAAAATCCTTGTCACACTCACATAATCCTTGTTCAATACTGGGGATGGATATAGAAGGAACCAGATGATTGGGATAATTTTGTCAATGAGACTACTTAAAAGAAAGTTGTTGAAAAATTTAAAAATACATGATCTAAACAAGTAATATATCTTGAGTCATCACACAAAACTCTTAGTACCCAATCACTTGGTTTTAAAGAAGGAAAGAAAGAGATCAAGATTAGGAGATCAAGATTATTCTTTATGTTATTGCGGCAGGGAGCATCACGTATTGTATGATTCCTAGTAGAGCAAATATAATACATGTTGATGCTATTTTTAGTAGGTTTATAGTAGATCCTGAACATGCTCGTTGGGAGGTTTTAATGTGGTTGCTAGGATACTTGAATAGAATAATATTTTCAGCTGTGATATAAATGATAATATTAAGGTTTTGTAAATGTAGAATATACAAAGAATATGATTTTTCGGTATGTATTCACGGTAATTGGCAATGCAAATTATCGGAAAGTCAATTTATAATTTGTCATACATTTATCTATTTTAGACATATAATGTTGCATTCACAAAAGGATTACAGGAGATTTTATGATATGAGAATTGTATATGGTGCACGACTGTATGATTATTTATTGTGATAATTAAAAGGTAATATGTTTAGTTTATTATCAAATATACTATGAGAAAACTAAATACATTAATACATTAATGTTAGACTACATTATTGAAGATGTTGTTGATTCTGGAAGGTTAAACTTGTGAAGATAGTTATGGAAGATAATCTTATAGATTTGTGTTGTAAGTCTTTATACTAAGAACTAATTTCAAGCATTGTTTACATTTGACTAATTTTTTATTTAGATTTATTATAATGAGAGTTCTTTTATGATTTAAAAAAGGTGGAGAATTGTGAAGTTTAACTCTAAATCATATTCATCTCACGAAAGGCATGAAAGATTGTCTATTGAGTTATGTTGTTAGTAGTGTTAAGACTAAATAGTCATTTGGCAAATTTTTCAAACTAGTATAATTTTTTTTTTCAAATTCTTGAAATGATATATTTTTTTATTTATTTTTGTATATGGATAAATAATGCATAGGAGACACGTTATCATTATGAAGAAATCATAGTCATATTCCACTTAGTTAGTAATAGATATAATTTAAAAACTAACAATAAATTTATTTAAAAAATTATATAATATTTTCAAATTTTTCATTCTAAATTTATTGCTAAATCTTAATTTTATTTTAAATTATTTTTATATT
>Ga0099825_1006429_pt1 | contig 14687 bp, 6 predicted proteins | sample SiratroredBW_FD_76838 | JGI IMG/M metagenome (GOLD analysis project Ga0099825, IMG submission 76838) | Root nodule microbial communities of legume samples collected from California, USA - Siratro red BW | ecosystem: Host-associated > Plants > Roots > Nodule | place: USA: California | collected... | reverse complement strand
TTTTTCTTTTTTTTTTAAAATATTTTTTTAAATTTTTTTTTTAAAAAATTTTTAAAAAATTCAATAAAGTTTAAACCTTTTTTTTTTTTTTTTGTTTTTTTTTTTTTTTCTTTTTTTTTTTTCTGAAAACAAATGTTACTGAAATTTGGTCTTATAATTGGGTATAAGAAGACCACAACTGTTCTTTTGCAGCAGAGAGAAATTCCATTCACCAACTTGTCATCGATGAGACAATGACTGCACTTTTTCTTTATTTTTTATTTAAAATCGATTACTTTAGATTTAAGCTATGAATGGTAATCATAGAATAAGCCAAAAGCAAATGGATCCATTGATTATATTTTTATATGGTTATCTTCCTATGCATGCTACAGTAAAAGACATGTATTGAGGTGACAATCAAAGTGTAGTTTTGTTAAAATAATGTGAAATAATCTATAATATGGTAATTATCCTGATATAGTGATTAACTTGCTTATATTAATTATTAACCTGATCATGTAAATTTAAGATAATGATTTTATTAATTATTAACTTAAGAGAGAGGAGGATCAGCCTTTATTAACTTAAGAGAAGAACTCTTATAAATGTTAAGTATTAACCTGATTATATAACTTAGACTAACTAAGTTACAATTATTTTCTTCCATGACTTTTTGTATATATTAAGTTTTATTAAAATAATAACCATTAAATGTTTTTATATTAATAATATTAATTTAATTTTACATTTTGTAGTAAAAATGACTTTCCATTATTTTTGAAATATTTCTATATATCTTTTGATGAGATATTTTCCACAATAAATTTTTAAAAGTACATATGACGAGTACTACATGGGACTGTTAGCCTTAATAAAATTAGGTATCCCTTTAGCCTTTAAGTCAGATGACCTAATAAATAATGCAGGGATTGATATGAGTTAGGAAATACTAGAATTAGTGTATTCCCTTCCTCATAAATTAAGTTGGTCAGATAACCTAATCATGCAGTGCAACATTAATGTATGAGATAACATGACTTAGCTGTAAAAACAGTTACCAACATCAATATGCCCAATAATATTATCAAGTCATTGATTATCAAAAGTGATTAATTAGATGTTTAAGTATGATTAATTTATTTTCACAACAAGTCCTTAAGAATTAATAAATCTGATTGCATGATAAATTATTAATGAGTGTCATGCAGAATTGGGTGGGGAAACCATGACCAATTGACCACTTGTGCATTATTTGTTTTTCCTTTTAATCACTCTTTTCCCTTCTTTGGGGGTGCCACTCATTCACATCCCGTGCAACAAACCTCACACTCTCTCATTTTACTCAACCACCACACTCAATCACTTTCTAAATTCTTTCGAAGAAATCACTCTCATAAACAATTCAAAACACTCTTTGTAAAAATCACATGAAGAAGATACTTAACTTAATCTCAGAATGAGAAAATACAAAGGAGACAAGTAATTATGACCAAATTAATTACAATCCCACAGATCAAAAAAGAAAAAGGAAAAGAGACAGTAAAAGGAAAAGAGAAAAAGTAACAGAACACGATAATTAACATTCCACGTGCAATTTGCTTTAGTTTACGTTGTTTTTGTGATAACCGTTGTTGTTTCACACAGACATAGGGGTAGGCGAGTGAAACGAGGAAAGAAAGAAAGAGAGTAAGAGTGTGTGTGGGAGAGTAATGAAGCGACAAAGCAGCGCCGTGTCGCCGTCGTCGTCGCGGCGAGAAACTCCGCCGGAGAAGCTTCACTCGAAAACAATCGGCTGCATGTCCGGCATTCTCCACTTCATCTCCAACTCCAATGCGCGTCGCTCTCATCGCTTCCTCACATTTGGTGTGTTTCGTTTCGCATTTCCCCGGGCCCACACCATATCTGTTTCGTTCCTTTCTTGGAAAATTTTAGTCACACAATATTCTTTTCTTTTGTCTTTATTCTCAGGAAAGAGGCAGGTTAATAAGAATGCCGCTCCCGCCGCCGCCGAGAATTCGCGACCGGAAAATGCGAAGACCGCCACCAGCGACCGGAAGCTGTCGAGCGAGGTTCCGAGGAGCCCGACGTTGCCGGCTGAGATTCGCCGCTCCAATGTGAAGCCGCCTCCGGCGGAGAGCCGGCGCGAGGGGCCGGCGCTTGTAGCGAGGCTCATGGGATTAGAGGCGGCTCCGGCGCCACAGGATTCGGTGGCGCAGAAGAGGCAGAAACTGCTCGGTGCGTTGCAGAGATGCGACGAGGATCTCAAAGCGCTGAAGAAGATAATCGAGGCCGTGCGTTCGACAGATCCTCCTCCACGGTCACCGTCGCCGGCGGTGGCTTCCATCGGCTTGGAAGATAAGTTGAGAACGGTTTCGGAGGTGAAGTGTTCGGTGGTTAACGGGGAGCAACAGCAGCAGCAGCAACCGAGTCCCGTGTCCGTGCTCGACGAGTTCACTCGTTCTCCACTCAGTCCGAGTTGCCCCTCGGGACGGCATTCCTTTGGTAAGCCTCCTACTAACCTTAGTATCCATTCCCACTGTTCTTTCATCATTTCAATTCTAAATAAAATTATTTTTTTAATTTTAATATAGGTTAATGTGGCCAATGAAAAATCTACTATAATTCTCTTTATCTATAAGATATGCTTATAATAAAGGAGTTTAATTCTACTTCTGCATGAACTCAAGAAGTGTAATTAATTAGCTTGGTTCATTTAAAACCTGTTATACCAGCAAATTGTTTTAGTACGGGTTTGGTTTTACAAATGTTAACTTGATTCTATATTAAGAAATTTATTTTGGTTCTATAGTTGATTTTGAACTTCTACGTTAGCTAAATATTGCTCTGAAAATGAACTGATTTTGTACAAAAAATACATCTAAACATAAATCACATTTCTTTGAAATCAATTTTGCCGAAATTCTCCCACATAACACTGCTAGCAAATTAGTTTTAGATAATACTCAATGATCATCTTATTGGAGTATATATGCGTGATACGAAGATAGAAATTATGCTTAATGATAATAATAATAATAATAAAAAGAAGAAGAAGAGGAGGAGAAAGAGAAAGAGAAAGTGATGATGAGTCTATAATCCTGAGAAAATTGATTCTATAATTTAGTTTTAAGTAATGTGGCCTGAATATTCCTTGCTACTATTTCGTACTCCATGTTTTTATATGCATAGGTTTGTCAGGATAAGAAATATGATTTAGATCATTAGATGAGCTGATTACCTCTTTTATCTCGTGCATATGTTTAAAGTTGATATGTAAATTTTCAAAAGTATTTTCTTTTCTCCCGTTAGGTATGAAATGACTAAAGTGAAAAGGGAATGGGCACAGCTAGCTTCTTAAGCTTAGTTGTTATATCTAGAGTAATAGCAAATTTGTTTCCCTTTAAATTTTGGGATTAGTTGTAAGATTATGCTAAGTCAAAAAGTAAAGTTATTTAATTATTATTATCATTATTAAAGTCAATATATAAGTGGCATGTGCCATAATGCAATTCCAAGCATCTTAGTTGTCATTTTGTGAAAGGACATCCAGAATCCCTAAGCCGGAAAGAAGCACAGTTTGTAATTAACCGCGATGGTGTTAAAGTAACCTTGAAGAGCAGAGACAATGATGTTTGATCGAAAAGCACACTGCTGCTGCCCATGATTTTTAGGATTCCATGTTTCGAAATCATAACTTCTTTGTATTCCACACCATCATGACCATCATAGTGGGAGACAAATTAATTCCCTCTTACCTCTGCAATCATCTTGCACCCAATTTAACATAAAAGTGATTCACAGCTATCTGTTAAAATGAAACCACCGAATAATTCCTCTTTCACAAATGTTCCTTCTAGGTACGTTTCACCACAGATCAAAGTATTTGATGTCCTCTACCCAGCAATTACTATTTGTTTTTAGCTAGAAACCAAAATTAAAGAACCCCATAGGTTGGTTTTATGTTTTCTGATTCCAAAATATGAAAGGACTAATAAAATGTGGTACTTTGGTGGATGGATGTTGGACCACAATTGATATACTTGCTCTAGAGACTGTACCCATGAATTGATGCAGTCAAAAAGATGTTCAAAAGAAAAAGGAGAGGGTGGAGAGAGAAAAGAAGGCACCCACCTTTGGAGCTTTACCTGCCACGCAGAGACTCACTTTTTAAGGGATTTGTTAATTTATAGCCCCACCCAAACCATCCTCCCCCCAACAACCAAAGACCCTTGTTACTTGCCTGCTGCTGCTACTACACACGTCCATGCGGGTGATGGCTTTAGGATATTATAGTGGTCCAACTTTCAAATCATTTATCTTCTAAAATAATGCACATATATTAATAATTAATAACATTTTAAACCAAAATGCAGATAGTCTCTAATAACCCAACAAGGATCAGTCTATCCAATTCTTTAACAAGATTAAAACATAGTATTAACTATGATTGTTATGTATCGAATCACTTCTGTGTCTGTAATAGATTAACACATAGTGTGATTAACGATGTTGATGACTTTTTTGTGTACAGCACGAATAATACAACAAAAACAACAGTTGTCGAAGAAGCCAGGAGAAGAAGAAATCAGCAGCACTTACATCTATGAGAGAATGACATGCGAGACATTGAACAAGAAAGTGAATGATGAAGACCATTTGGTCATGTGGAGTAGCAAAGCCATGATAAAAAGTGTTGATGAAGTGTGTAGGGACGTTGAATGGGGAGAAAAACGAGAGCTTGGAAGAATTGGGTTGGCTTTGCAAGATTATATCTGCAAGGATTTGATTGAAGAAATTGTTAGAGATTTAGGATGCTTGTACACTCTGCCTTTTGAGGCCTGTAGGAGAAGACTCTGCTTCTAAAACTATACATCATTCTCATAATTTTCACTTCTTTTGCTGCTTTTTTTTTCCCCTCATTTTTCTTAATCGTTTTTCTCTGTTAAACATAAATTTACATGGCTTTACAGATTACATTTAACTTAATTAGCAGGTTACCCGTACGCCATGGTTAGCAATTTATTTACTTATTTATGAAAACAATAATTTAATGTTAATTCACATTATAACTTATTAAAAAGTAATTTTAACGTGTGACAGTCATATATATTCTTTGTTGATTCTAATTAGTCTTCTACCGATATAACGTGGATAATTTTCTTATAATACTTTTCAGGAATCTAAATATTAAATAATATTATTAAAATATGAAGCACTTTAAAATTTAAATAAAAGAACTTAAATTAGCAAATTAAGTGCACGGTAATACAAACATTTTAATCATATTCTTTTTGGGAAAATAGATGTTCTACTACAACAAATACAATAAATATTGATATATTTTGTTTTTATATAATAAAAAAATTAAAAATAAAAGTCTTAGCACCGAAAGTATAATTTCACTAGTTTTGTTTTATTTTGGTTTGAATACGTTAATGGTTGAGGTAATTGAGTGTTTATTCTTTAACATTTGTCGCTTGTGTTTATTAAAGAAAAAATTAACAAATGTTATTCAATTAATTTTAAAGAAAATAACAAAGGATTTTAAATTTACAAAACTAAAATAAAAGTAAAACCACCTTCAAGGTTAATTTCATATTAGTGTTAATCTTCTTCCTAACAAACATAAGTATTGTGAAAAGTAGAAAACAACATGAGAAAGGATTGAATTGTGTGTTTTAAAAGTGCACACCTCACAATATAAACATTTGTGTTAGAGTTGAAAATAGTTGTGTCAAAAAATTTGGTAGTTGTTTGACGTGGACCTTTCTGGAACAGATATAGAAGAAATTATCTATTGTTCCATACCCAAGTTTTGAAATATTCTTCATGTGTCAGATTAAAGTCTTGATTTGTGCTTATCATTTGAATGATCTTCAATTAACTTATCAAGCAAAGTAGAGCTTGATATAGTACTCTATCGTCCAATGAAGTATACACACTCGTGATTAGATCATCATTTCTCAAACGTAATTGCTTTATGTCTTTCAAGTTCTCGGCTTATTGTGTTTAAGCACATAATAAAAACATTCAGAGTGTTGTATTTTTTTACTCTAACCCATATGAATTACTAAAGACCGCGTGCTTAATTACTTTAACCATTAACAGAGTTCAAACAAAACTAGTGGAATTAAAGTTTTTGTACTAAAATTATTCTTGCTTTTTCTTATTGTACTGAAATATGAAATATGTTAATACTTGTTGTACTGAATGACTATTTAACCTATTTCATTTTTTAAATTAACACCAATCGCGATATGTTTTGTTCTATTTTGTTTCATATATTATGATGAGACCCATGAATTGAGGTTAGTCAATTTAAATGTTGAAAACAATCATATAAGTAAAATTGAAGGCCTTTAACAAACATAGTACTTGAAAAATTGTTGATTTATAGCCTAAGGTCAAACCATTGGAAATAAGTGGATAGACAAACTATAACAACGAGAAAAGAATCCTCTAGAGATACATTGGTCAAGTACTACTATTCTAGTCAAAAGTCTCAAAAGGAACCTAACCAGATAATTTAAAGTTATTTTCTTTACGAAAATCCAAGTCTTTATATATATATATATATATATATATATAATTTAGAATTGTTAATAGTATTCACTTGTTAATGAAAATATGCAAGGTGATTATTGATATGGATCTTAGGAGGATGAGAGGATCTTGAACAACTCAAGAGTTGTTGGAGAAGAAAAAGCTTGTGAAAGTCTGTAATCATGGTGATTTAAATTCGTATGCCACACAAAATCGATGTAAAACTAAAATTTAAAACAAGAACAAGTAAAGGAGTAAAGGTAAAATGGATTGAGATAAAGAAAGGATAAGAACATGTCACCTTTAATCCAAGAACTAAAGAATAAGTGCAAGGAGATTCACCACAGATTCACCACTTGAGAAAGCTTCTCAAGATAAGAACCAACATAAGAGTAGAAAACTCTCAAAAACTCATAAAGGAGAATTTAATTCAATCTTCAAGGTTGTGTTTACAAATGAATGAGACTCCTTTATATTGGAGATTAGCACATATAAGGAGTGGAAAAGAAAACAAAAATAAGTTTACTTTGTCATTCAAGAGTTAACTCTAGTAAACAATATTGACACATGATAATCTCTTAAAATTAGGGAATGTTAATAATAGTTCCTTAAATCTAGATAGGGATAATGATTACATGTGAAAAGTAATGATGACTCTTGAAAAAGTCACATGTTAGACACCTATCTACTTTTTAGAAATTTTTACAACAATAATATTATTTCGAACTTTTATTCCCCATATAACACCATTGCATCTTTATTTCCCAAAATAACACTGTTTACTATACATATTGAGGATTCGATTTTCCGAGCAGCAGAATTTGCAATTGAAAAATTACAATTTTGGAACTTCAACCCAATCAGAACTCGGGTCAATGAAAACCAATTCTGAAAGGGATTTTTTATTTTACCTTTTTTTAAGGTTTTATAATTTATTTTATTGTTTTAAAATAAAATAAAGTAAAACATTATAATTTTTTTGTATGTTTGTTTTATTAAAAAGATATAAAAATAAATAAAAATATTGTAAATGACATATTATAGATTACGAGAAATTAATTTTTTAAAAATCAAATTTTAACTGTAATGTTTTAAAAAATTTAATTAAAAATGATGAGAATAAATTTAAAATTAGTTGTGAGATAAAAAAAAACTATTTAAGATTAAATATAGTTTGATTGAAAGATAATAAAAAGTGTTAAATTTTTGTGAATTGTTATTGGTAAATTAAAAACTTGAAATGATTTTGGAAAATGAAGTTGAAAATGTTAAATAAAAATCTAGGTAATGTAATTTATAGATTTGGAAATAAGTAAAAATATTTTCTTTTCAGTAAAAATTTGATTAAAAATGCAATTAAAATTCCCGAGGATTTATTTTTAATTTATATGAGAGAAAGAGATAAATTAAAAAATATGTAAGTAAAAAATCATTTACTTTCATTAAATCTATATGAAAATAAAGTTGTGATAATAAACATATAAAGAGGAAAAAAAACTATTTATAGATATTTTGAAGCAATTAATTATAATGAGAATGAATTACAATAATTTTATATGGGTGTCACAATTATGAACGTAGCTAATAACTTACATGTACACGACTAATCACTTGAAAGAATTGACATGCAGTGATTTAATTAACATTTATTTATAGAAAATATCTAATAATTTTATTTCATTTTTGTTTACAGATATTTCTTTAACAAACTTAAAATACAAAATTTAATTCTAATGCCAATATTATAATTTATTATAATTTTTCTTTCATTTTTAATTTTAATATAAAATATAGTTACAAAATTATTGTAATTCATTCTCATTATAATTAATTGCTTCAAAATATCTATAAATATATATGTTTATTATCACAACTTTATTTTCATATAAATTTAATGAAAGTAAATAATTTTTTACTTACATATTTTTTTAATTTATCTCCTTCCCTTGTATAAATTAAAAATAAATCCTCAAGAATTTTAATTGTATTAGTTTTTACTGAAAAGAAAATATTTTTACTTATTTCCAAATCTATAAATTACATTACCTAGACTTTTATTTAACATTTTCAACTTCATTTTCCAAAATCATTTCAAGTTTTTAATTTACAAATAACAATTCACAAAAATTTAATACTTTTTATTATTTTTGAATCAAATTATATTTAATCTTAAATAGTTTTTTTTATCTCACAACTAATTTTAAATTTATTCTCACCATTTTTAATTAAATTTTTTAAAACATTATAGTCAAAATTTAGTTTTAAAAAATTAATTTCTCATAATCTATAATATGTCATTTACAATATTTTTATTTATTTTCATATCTTTTTAATAAAAAAGCATACAAAAAAATTATAATTTTTTACTTTATTTTATTTTAAAACAATACAAATAAATTACAAAACCTTAAAAAAGGTAAAAATGAAAAACCTCTATCAGAATTCGGTTTTCATGACCCGAATTCTGATTGAGTTGAAATTCCAAAATTGCAATTTTTCAATTACAAATTCTAGTGTCCGAAAATCGAATCCTCAATACGCACAATAAACAGTGTTATTTTGAGAAATAAAGATACAATGGTGTTATATGAAAAATAAAAGTTGGAAACAATATTATTGTTGTAAAAATTTCCTACTTTTCAATGGACACAAAAAGACTATTGAAAGTTTAAAGGGTCAAGTGGAAGAGTCAAACTATTCTATTTGCACTTTGAAAGTGGCATGTGCTAAGTAAAAACTCCAAAAGACAATTATAAATTCAAGGGTGCATGAATTTCATCCAAATATTTTAAGTTCAAAATATGAGTTTCTAACTTATCTCAATATCATCTAAAGTCTATTAAACTAGATATGAACATGTGTTATAATCTCTTTTTCCAAAGGTTGGAATCTTCCTTTGTTAATCTTCATAAAATCTTCTTTTTTATTGTTTTCTTTTGTCATGCTTCATGTATTTATTCTTCTTATTAACCTTTGAAAAGTTTTCTCTCATCATTATTTATATCATCCTTCCCATCTTAGAGGAAATTTGTCCTTGAATTCAAAATTCCTATATCACAAATAAAAAGATCAGAAACATCAAAACTATAACTATTATTTACTATACCTACCAAAGAAAACTAATTATTTTTAAATAAAATAAAACTAATAATAGTATTTACATTTGTGTTTACCTTTTTTATTCCTCAGTCAAAAACAAACCAGTGCATTCTCAAAATTATGAAATATTTTTTAAAATCCATTGAATTTCCTAAATTTCTATGAGTTTTACTTAAATCTTTTTCACTTGAATTATAATGGACAAAGTTTATATGCAAATAATCTTTACAAAAATAAAATCATTTAATTTTCCCATAAATTTTAGCACACATGGTAGAATGTCTATTGAGTTTTTATAGTCATATATCAAAATTTTGAAAACATTTTAATAAGCATCTTCATCCATGTTTGTGGCTGTCTTCTATTATCTCATTTTCTTCTCTCCATTGTTTTTGTCATTTGTACAAATCTTCACTAGGCAACAAAACAATTGAATTTACATCACTAATAATTTCAACAGAAGTAGTAGATTCAAAATTAGAAGTTGTAGAATCTCCCTTTAAATATTTTTCTTCAACAATTTCTTTAGATGATTGGAAATGTAGTTCCTTTTTTCCTTCTCTTCTCTTTCTTTTTATAAAAATGATTTCTCTTCTTTGACAATGACAGTATTGATAATTATATACGGTGATTACATTATTTATAAATCTTTAAGTTTATATCATTTTTGAATTTTTAAATATCTAAAATTGTTTAATATTTATTTTAAAAGAGATTAATTTAAAATTTAAAATCATTAAATTTTAAACATCTCAACTTTTTCTAATAAAATTGTTTTAGATAAAATAATTTAAATAAATTTTTATCACACAAATAGTTAGATGAATAATACTCTGTCGTCACAAGAGCTTTTAAGACAATCCAAGAACTTAACCCAGGTGCTTCCATATTTTAATATATTAATTTGCAACCACATTATAAAATTAATTACTACTATAAAAAATCATTATAATATAATAAAGCATGACCTATATACTTGATCTTCTGATAAGAATAAATTATTACTAATATATTTATGTAGTAAAATGAAAAGCAATATTAAACATACTAATTAATTGTAAAATTTATCACTAAAATTTTATTTTGGATAGAAAGTTATTTCTTAGCTGCAATTTTTTTCTAGCTAAAAATAACTAAACCAAGTTTTATTGTGTATAGAAAACTAACATTATTAAGAAATCACTACAAGAAAAAAAGTTATTTAAAGATTAATTTTTAGTTACCAAATGAAATGGTTACTAATTATGACCAAAATAACTATCAAATTAGATTTTAGTTATTAAATAACTATAAAATAGGTCAGTAACTAATTAAGTTAAGATAATTAGTATCTAACATTAGCTATCAAGGTTTTAGTGACCTACACTATTAGATTCTAAATTAGTCTCTAACTTAATTAGATATCAATTTAGAATCTAATGGTATAGGTCACTAAAATTTTGGTAGCTAATATTGGATACCAATTATCTTGACTTAATTAGTCACTAAATTTATATTTTGTAGTTATTTAACAACTAAAATTTAGTTTGGTGACTATTTTGATCATAATTAACAATCATTTTATTTGGTAGCTAAAAATTGATTTTTAAATAGTTTTTTTTCTTGTAGTGAATATTAATGCTAACAAACACATAAGATATTTTTTAATAGAAAAGACTTAATAGAGTAAGTTGTCGATTGCAGTATATGTTATACTAATAATAAAATATAGGGACTGATTGGTATTTAACAATAAAATATAGGGACTGATTGGTATTTAGTCACTGAAATGAAAATTATTAATGTGAAGCACAATTTAGATGAAAGAAATTCTTTAACTATTTCCCAATCAAACAAAATTTCTAATTAGTTCATCGATGAATTAAAAAAAAATGTAATTCACTTAATTAATTACTCAACATCATATTTGCTTGATTCTAAGATAAAATTGTAAAGACACATTTCATATTTTTTATATAATAAGAATTTTATAAATTATATATTAAACTTAAATATAAATATTTATATATTTATTATAATATTTCAAAATATACTATTCAAAATAAGATTTAATAAAATTATTTTCTTAAAATTTTCATTTATTTATTTATTATTATCTTTTTTTTATTCTTTTAAAAATATCAAGTAACCTAATATTTTTTGCTAGTTAGGAGTAATGATAATTATACAAGGTGATGACATAATTTATTTATAATATTTTAGTTTTAAAATATCTAAAATTTTCCTCATATTATTTTAAGAGAGATTAATTTAAATTTCAATTTTTCCACTTATATTTAAAACACAATCGTATATATGGTAATAATTAAATTTAGCATTTTCAAACTAAAAAATATCATTATTTTTATTTATTAAATATATCTACATAAAATATAGAGTTAAAGAATTCAAATTTTAAACCTCACAACTTTCTCTATTAAAATTGTTTTAGATAAAAAAAACTATAAAAAATATCTGGCAGCCTTCTAACTAAGTTGACCAAAATCCTTCATCATCAAGTTGAAAATATCCAAAGAATAAGTTAAAGTGAGATTCTGAAAATTCTAAATTCTCAAGAATAATGCATTAAGGAGATGATAGACAAAATCCATTTTCTCTACCTGAAAATTAGCAACTTGGTCGGATTTAGTGTTATAAATCTTTTAACCAATTAATAGTAACAATGACATTAATGTTATCAGTGTAAATAAATTTTTTAAATTTTATTTAGACTGAAAACTATATAAAACAAAACCAGTAAAAACAAAATTAAGCAACTGAATTTTTTCCATTATGCCATGAGTTTTTTCCTTTTTAAGAAACAAGTTTAATAAGTTGTAAGTTGTAAGAGCACCAATAAAAATAACATCTTTTTAATGCTAATAAGTTCATAAATCTTTCTACTCACTAGTAGCATCTTTTTAATGCTAATAAATCCATAAATCCTTCTGCAAGACAAAATAAAAGAAGATAAAAGATCACTTACATAACACTTCACACTTCTACAAGTGAAGATTTATGACTTCTGAAGTTATGTAAATGCAATCTTTAATGGTCTTCCCCTGATATGATTAGATTAAGATATATAATTCTATTGACTATCAAAACAAGCTATCTGTAAAAAAAAAAAAAAAAAAAAAAATTTAAAAAAAAAAAAAAAAAAATAATTTTAAACCTAGAATTAGCCACTATAATAGGCCTAAAATCTTTAATGGAGTGAAAACTTAGAAATAAGAGAAAACATATTAAACTTTATCCTAAACAAAATCTAATTATAAGAAAAAAATTGTTTGACAACATTATAGACATCATTCCCCACAATGTGTCCTAGCAAACATGATAAAACTAGCCACTAAAGTCAAAAGTCATCAGAAGCACTATGACAAAAACAACATTCTTAATTTCATCATTTAAAAGACAATAATGTATATATAATATTGTATTTCAGATTGGTATTGAAGTAACAATTATTTCATCATTTTTAAATTATTTTTTTAAATTAACAATTAACTTTTTTGTTAATTATAAAACTATTTTATTTTTTAAATATAACTTTTCTGCATTCAAAATAAATTTCCCAATTGTATTGTGTATTTACTCCTACAATAATAATTTACAAGTTTATTAACAAAATTAATTTTTTAACTAGTTAAACTGTAATTAATAACTAATTAAATTAGTAATTTAAATTTTTAACAAATATTTTCTACGTTTACCTCAATAAATATTTTTATTTAATTTTTTTAGTTAAACATACTACTTAACTTTTTTAAATTATATTAACCTCTATTATTAATATATTGAAATTGACGTTAATTATGAATTTTGTTTATAAATTAAACCTTTACATAATATTTTTAATAAATCTATTTTACGATTTCTACTTTATAATATAATACTAACTAATGTTATCAATATTTTTATTAATTTAGTACTAATTAATATATACAAATGGATACTTTACATTATTAATTACATTGGGCACACATTCACCCACTCACCCTGCCCACGCCAATTTTGTTTCGATCTGTGCTCATCTCCAACACCGAGATATATTTAAGAGAACATTTGGTCGTCCAGAAGCAAAAATATAAACTTTCCTCAAATCTCATTCATTGATAGTACCTGCATGATTAATTTCTTTCCAACATTCTTAACATTGCTTGGAAAGAAATTAAGCATGTAGAGATTGTGGCTGAGCTTGTTAAAAACAGAAGTTTTTGTAAAAAGAGAAGGAAAGAAGAGAATAACTGAGGTAAAAGAAATAATATGAAAATAATATATATAGATAGTATGCAATTATTTATATGTATATCTAGGACTGAGATTTTTTATTAGTCTAAATAAAAATTTCAATTTCTTTTTTCCGTTTTCTTATTTATTTTTAAGGTTTTTTAGAAAGTAACTGATATGTTTAGTAATGTTAGTACTGAAATTAGACGAAAATATTAAGATGTTAAAATTATTAATAACATTTAGGCAACATATTTTACATGTTGCTTTCAAAATTAAAATGTCTAAGAGTATTTTTAGAATTAAAAAAAAAATAAGTGTAAATCATAATTTGTATAATACAGCAAGTGTCCAATATTTACTAACAAGTATCATATTTCATCACCCATTTCTAATGGATTCGTCATATTACTATTTATGCTCTCTAAAACACTTCCTAAAAAAAAGTAACTTTTAATAAATTTGAAGTGGTACATGTAAAATCTCATATTTTTCATATAATAAGAACTTTATTGCATAAAAATTATATAATAAATTTAAATATAAAAATTCATACATTCACCATGTATTTCAAAATATACTTTTCCAACTAAGATTTAATAAAAATATCTTCGTAAAATTACAAATAAAATAAAATAAAATAAAGTTTCTCCAATAATTCACTTGAGACTCATACCAGCTGTCAAATCCTCTGCTCACGTGTAATATACACAATCATTGCAATTTTAAAAACAAAACAAACAACACACAAAAAGAAGGGTAAGCTAGAGAGTTTTCAAACAATATATATTTTCATAAATTGGATTTCTATCTCAACAAAACAATAACAATTCAATCTTTCATAATTCATC
>Ga0099825_1006428_pt1 | contig 14688 bp, 9 predicted proteins | sample SiratroredBW_FD_76838 | JGI IMG/M metagenome (GOLD analysis project Ga0099825, IMG submission 76838) | Root nodule microbial communities of legume samples collected from California, USA - Siratro red BW | ecosystem: Host-associated > Plants > Roots > Nodule | place: USA: California | collected... | reverse complement strand
CCAAATCCCTATGATTGTGGGATTCACTATAATTATAATATGCTAAATAAGGAAACAATAAAACACAAATTTTGACATACATAATATAGCTAATAAAACAGATTCTAACACTCCCCCTCAAGCTAGTGAATAGGTATTTTCCATTCCCAACTCGGAAACAATACTCTCAAAGTATTTGCTATTTAGCTCCTTCGTCAAAATATCTGCGCGGTTGTCTTGTGAGGAGACATATAGAGTGCAGATCAAACCACTGTCTAATTTTTCTTTGATAAAATGTCTGTCAACCTCAATATGTTTGGTTCTATCATGTTGCACTGGATTATGGGCTATGCTAATAGCAGAAGTTATCACAATAAAGTCTCATTGGATCATCCGACTTTATCCTTAAGTCTTCCAAGATGATTTTCAGCCAGAGTAGTTCACATATCCCTTGTGTCATTGCCCTGAATTCTACTTCAGCACTAGATCTAGCTACCACATTTTGTTTTTTACTCCACCAGGTCACAAGATTCCCTCCAAGGAAAGTGCAATATCTCGTAGTTGACCTCCTATCCACAATTGACCTTGCATAGTCTGCATCTATATATGCTTCCAGATTTGCATTCCCATCTCGTTCAAACAAGATTCCTCTGCCTGGGGTCCCCTTCAAATATTGCACAATTCTTAGTGCAGCTTGTAAGTGAATCTCAGCGAATGCAACATTAGATCTAGTATGAGATAAATATATCAATCTACCAACTAGTCTTTGATACATTTCCTTATCAACTGCAGTATCTTCCTCTGCGTTTCCCAATTTCAGGTTTGGGTCAATTAGTGTACTTGCAGGCTTGCATGCTGTCTTACTAGTTTCTTTCAATAAATCAATGATGTATTTTTGTTGAGATATGAATATTCCCTTTTTGGAATGGGCCACTTCAATTCCCAAAAAAATACTTCAATTTTCCCAAGGTCTTAATTTCAAAGTTCTTGGCCAGATGTTGGCCTAACAATTTTTGCTCCTCCTCATCATCACCTATTACTATAATATCATCCACATAAACTAGCAACACTGTTACTCCCTTTGACTGAATGTTTAATAAACAGAGTGTGGTCTCCTTGACTTTGTTTAAAGCCCAGACCCATCATAACTTTAGTAAACCTTCCAAACCACGTTCATGGTGATTGTTTTAGCCCATACAATGCCTTTTTTAACTTGCAAACAGTGTTGGTAGTTGTTTTTCCACCATATCCAGGGGGCAATTCCATGTAGATCTCCTCTTCAATTTCTCTATGGAGGAAGGCAATTTTAACATGAAATTGTTGCAAGTTCCAACCATAATTAGCTGCCAGGGATAATATCATCCTAATTGTATTCATTTTTGCAACAGGAGCAAATGTTTCCATGTAATTCACTCCATAGGTTTGAGTGAATCCCTTAGCTACTAACCTTGCTTTGTACCTCTTAATGGATCCATCAGCCTTGTATTTTATGGTGTATACCCACTTACACCCTACTGGTTTTTTTCCATTCGGGAGAGTAACCAAATCCCAAGTACTATTCTTTTCTAATGCTTGCATTTCAGCATCCATGGCTTGTTTCCATTTTTTATCACTCAATGCCTCAGATAAAGTGGTAGGCGTGGTTGTAGGCTTGTGAGGAATGCTTTATGGGTAGGTGAGAAGTTTTTAAAGGATAGGTAATTGCTAAAGGGTACAATGGCTTGGTGGTACATTTCCTAGTCTCTTTTCTATGGCAATTGGAATATCTAGGCCCTCATAAAGAGGTGTTGAACTAGATTCAGGTTCCTGTACATGTGTATTTAGAAAATCAGAGGTTAATTCAGTGTATATTACAGGATTAGGAGTAGTTACCTCAAGTAATGTTGGGTTGGATTGTTGGGCATGGACAGATTCTGGAATGGCCTTTGTCTTCCTTGTATAAACCAGTTTTTTTCCAAACCTTACATCAGGCTCATCTTGAGTGGATTTAGTAGGTTCCTTCTCTATTGTTACACTTTCAGTCCCTACTTCTGGTCCTAAACTTAAGTCAGGGAGCCTAAGGATATCATCTTCATTTATGGCATTCTGCCCCTGAAGATGATCTTGGTCGAAGTAACTTGTGTGCTCAAAAAAGGTGACATCTCTAGACACAAAGAATTTGTGGAAAGGTGGGTGATAACATTTATATCCCTTTTGGGTTGATGAGTATCCTATGAAAACACATTTTAAGGCTCTAGGATCAAGTTTACCTCTATCACCATTGGGGACATGGACAAAAGATACACACCCGAATATTCTTAGAACAAGGTGGTTGGATGTAGACACATTAGGATAAAAAAAGGATAGGACCTCCATAGGACTTTTGGAAGCTAGAATAGTAGAAGGTAGTCTATTAATTAGATGACAGGTAGTGAGAACAGCTTCCCCCCAAAACCTTATAGGGACCTTATGTTGAAAGAGAAGAGCCCGAGTTTGGTCTAAAAGATGCCTATTTTTTGCTCTCAGCAATTCCATTTTGTTGAGGTGTTTTAACCCAAGATAACTCATGAATGATACCTTCTTTTTGACAAAAGGAAATAAGCTCATGATTAAAGTAATCTTTTGCATTATCGGATCATATCCTCTTAATGGTAATACCAAACTGATTTTTTATCATGGAGAAAAAATATTGAAACACATAGCTGACTTCAGTTTTTTGTTTTAGTAAGAAAACCCAGGTGACACGAGTACAATCATCTATAAAGGTAAGAAACCAATGGGCACCAGAAACATTTGGAACAGTTGAGGGACTCCACACATCAGTATGAATTAAATAGAAGGGAGAAGTGCTCATATTATTACTAACTGGAAAAGGAACACATTTGTGTTTAGCAAGCTCACACACTTCACAATTGAGACTTGCCACATCTAATTTAGTAAAAAGAGACGGGAATAACAATTTCATGACCCTAAAGGAGAGATGTCCAAGGCGACAGTGATGTAAGAAGACCTTCTCCCTGTTGGTAGTTATTGAATCAGAGAAGAAAGTGTTGATATTTTGAAGGTCTGGTGGCAGATTTGGATGGTCCAAGTAATACAAGTCATTCCATTCTCTAGCATGTCCAATCGTCTTCTCCGAGTATTTGTCCTGTAGAACACACACATTGTCATGAAAAATAGCATTACATGATAGATCTTGTATGAGTTTTTTTATGGAAATCAAACTGACAGATAATTTGGGAATATGAAGGACATTTTTAAGGGTAATGGATGGGCTTATTTGGACTTCTCCTTGACCTGCTGCAGTCATTAGAGAGCCATCAGCGGTAGATATTTTCTTGTTGCTAGGGCAACGTGTGTAAGAAGAGAAATGGTTAGGTAGAGGTGTCATGTGGTCGGTAGCCCCAAAATCTAGTATCCAATATGGATTATATTTTTTATCTAAGGCATTAAGTCCAAAAGAAGGAAACTTACCAAACATACCTGAATGTGCTAGAGAACAACTACCTGGTGATTTATCCAACTTGTTGAGAAATGATCTCATCTGCACTACTTCATCTTGGTTAAGTGGAATCATTCCTCCTTTGTGTTCTTCATTTGTTGCAGCACCTATGTGTGCTTGTCCGCCCTTTCTAGTGGTGTCCCCCTCTTTTTCCCACTCCTTGTCACGACTTTGGGATCCCCAATCTTTACTAGGTGGCTTTCCATGCAACTTCCAACATCTATCATGAGTGTGGCGAGGCTTGTTACAGAAGGTACACCATACGCCTTCACCTTTCTTCTCCATATTGGCTATTCCTCCCTTTTTCAGTTCAACCATCATGGCCGATCCGGAAGCTACCATGGCAGAATTTTCCATGGTTGGGTTTTCTAGCATTATTCTCCTTCTACTTTCTTTACTTCTATCTAACCATTGCTACCACTTCATTAATTCCTGGAATCTTCTCTTTTCCAAGGATCTGGACTCTTACTTGATCAAAATCAAAGTTAAGTCCACCAAGAAGTCATAGACTCAATCTTGCTCAATATACTCTTTAAGCATTGTTGAATCATCGGAACACTTGGCTTTTATAACCCTGTAATGATCTAATTCCATCTATAGGGATTTGAGATGATTGGCATACTCTGTAACAGTCTTATTGCCTTGTTTGGCAGCAACAGTCTTTACCTTCACATCATATATTTGAGCAACATCTTTAGCTTTGGAATATGTCTGCTCCATGGCATTCCAAATCTCCTTTGCAGAATTAAGAAACATGCAAGTATCAATGATTTATGGGATCATGGAGTTCCATAGCCATGCCATGATCATAGAGTCCTCTTCATCCCATTTTGTAAATTTGGGATCATCTTCTTTAGGAGCATCTTCAGTCAAGTGGTTAGCTTTTCCTTTACCTTTCAAAGTTCTGAGAACAAGTTGGGCCCATTTCAAATAATTCTTTCCAATCAATCGATAGGTAGTGTTGAGGTTCTGTAGTTGTTCCTGATTGTTCTGTGACATAGGATTCATCACTTCAACAATTGGATCTAGCATGTCCATGTAATGGAGTGAACAAAATATCACTGCAAGGAACAATGGCAATGAAGGCTGACAATTCTAAAAAAACGTTGAACAGCAATGAAGGCTGCCGTCTAGGGTTTGGGCGTGCACAGTCAGAGGCGGCTCCCAGGATTTTTGAGCTCTGATACCATGTTAAAATTTAGGGTAGAAAATAATTTCTTTCTTATTCATATCATACTGAGATTACAATTCATATATACAAGGCTAGAAAGCTATTTTAGGAAGTATAATAATAACACCTAGACACCCAAATCCCTATGATTGTGGCATTCACTATAATTATAATATGCTAAATAAGGAAACAATAAAACACAAATCTTGACATAAATAATACAGCTAATAAAACAAATTCTAACAGGTCTTGAGAATAATCTTTTGCAGCTTATCAACCTCTCTTGATTGTAGCATCTTCTTCATCTCTTATCTCCTTTCGCATTTTCTATTTATCTAATCCTTTTGTTGAGTTTGTCAAAAACGAATTTATAAAATTAGAATTTATAAATCACATTCATAGATCATTAATTAATAAATGCATAATAGAAGAATATAATAAGAAAATATGAACATCAATATAATAGTAAATTGAAACAACCTCAAATCATGGCTAACAACTAGCACAGTTAATTCTTTTTTCAAATGCTTCAGAAGCTTCACAACGTCAGCACGTGCTTTCCAATCTGACCAGTGGGAAATTATTAGATATAACATCTTGATTCGCACCCATTATGGGCTCACAGGTCCTGTTAGTAGGACTATAGAGAAAATAAAGATAGGGAAAAAGTAGAACAAAAGGAACATACCAGTTTGTATTAAAAAAATGAAAAATAAGAAAAGACAAAGAGAGAAAAAGACGCAAGTAAAGGAAGAGAAAGCTCAAGTATACAACAATACAACATATCCCCCTAAACCCCCAGGGTTGGTCTTAATATATAGACCAACCTCCAAACACTAACAAGGGCAAACAAAACCCACCCGCCTAACAACCTTAACTAACCTGCTCCTATATTTTCTAATTTTCTCATATAATAAACCTTTCAAATCCTTTCTTGATCCTGCTGACCCAGATGTTTAACATAAGGTCCTCAATTGTAGTTGGGGATTTTCAGCTTTTGTTTTCTAACATTGGTGAATTTGGTTTCTCTAGAGTGAAAAGGAGAATGTTCTTTTTGGCAATAATTTTGTTTGCCCTACTGTTTTGATTGCTTATTTCTGTTTTTGGTTCTTAACATTTCCTAATAACAATTGCATTACAAAAAAATTGTAAGAAACAAAATTGAAACAAAATCTGGATTTCAATATGATTTAATCAAAGACTTTAATTGGAAAAAGAAATCAGTAAGTTCATTGAGTACAATAGCAAACAACTAAACAAAATAAGAAGTCACATTTTGCATTGTCATACCAAGTCCAGCAAGAGGTTCATCCAATATCAATAGATCAGGGGTTTGCACCTGAAAAGTACATTTGAGAAAACCATTAACCTTATGCCAACAGATTGACATCTAAAATAAATGAGATAGTATCCATCAACAACTGATGCCAGTCAGGTGAAAGCATGAAACAGTAACAAGCAAGAATATAGAAAGAACATCTTACTAATTGTATTGCCAAGGCAAGACGGCGTTTGTAACCACCACTGAGGGAGTGAGGATTTTCATCCAATGATATACCACTTAATCCAACCTATAGTAACAAACAAAAGCATTGCACGTGAAATATATAAACACATTAGTGGAGAAGAAAGTCTTAAATCATATATTAAATTAAAAAAAAAAAACATAGAAAAGACAATAAAAATAAGATGAAGTTACATACATACATACATACATACATACATATATATATATATATAAGAATACACTTGGTGGTATACAAAGCCATAACTACCCAGTTAATTGCCCTCTGCAGCCCTAGAGTAAGATTCTCCCTGAGGTGATGGTTACCCTTTTGCCTTGGCCAACCAAAAGTGACTTCATCAAGCACATTATCTGCGACAAAATACCTAGATTGCAACACCAAAATGTGTAGCACTTTAGAAATGACAATCTAACAAAAATGAAAAATGATCAAAGAGTACAATTTAGTGTTATGAGCCATTTAAAAGGCATTTAAACAGTGTAAATTGCCACAAATATTTTGATCCTAAAATAAACATAATTATCCTTCAAAGTTTAAAATGTTTCAATTTGAAGAAAGACCAGATGAAAATTATCTCCAATGCTACAAAAGGTATTGTGCTGCTGCTTGTTTTTGGACAAGATCCTAGAAAACATATCTGCATAAATATCTTTTTTATTTACATCTTAATGTTAGACATTGATATAATTTTTCTCCGTCAACAAAAATATTTATTATTTGATAACAAGAAGATGGTGAGCCAATAAGTTAGCAATATTGTTGCCTTATGATTTGTAGTCATGATTTCATGGTTCTTCTGGTCACACAAAAAGCCACATTGTCCATAGGGGTAAAGGTTACATACATTTGATCCTCTCCAAGCCTAACAATTGTTGGAGCCTCATGCATTGGACAATCCATTTATCAGCGTAGAATATATTACATCATTTAGAGATATAACCAAATTATAATATATAAGCGGGATACAAATCTTGTATTGTTAAGATGGTTTTGTAAGGTTGAGTTGGATTTAAAATCCACTTTCTAATATGCTATCACTGTCTATCCTAACAAGATTTGTTGGCCTATGATACCACCCAACATCGAGCACTCCTCTATTCCCACACTTGACGTTCTAAGCATGAAGGTGTGTGTTTAAGATCTCAAATGGTCTAGAGATGTGGCCAAATTATAATATATACATATATATATATGTATATATTATAATTTGGCCACATCTCTAGACCATTTGAGATCTTAAACACACACCTTCATGCTTAGAACGTCAAGTGTGGGAATAGAGGAGTGCTCGATGTTGGGTGGTATCATAGGCCAACAAATCTTGTTAGGATAGACAGTGATAGCATATTAGAAAGTGGATTTTAAATCCAACTCAACCTTACAAAACCATCTTAACAATACAAGATTTGTATCCCGCTTATATATTATAATTTGGTTATATCTCTAAATGATGTAATATATTCTACGCTGATAAATGGATTGTCCAATGCATGAGGCTCCAACAATTGTTAGGCTTGGAGAGGATCAAATGTATGTAACCTTTACCCCTATGGACAATGTGGCTTTTTGTGTGACCAGAAGAACCATGAAATCATGACTACAAATCATAAGGCAACAATATTGCTAACTTATTGGCTCACCATCTTCTTGTTATCAAATAATAAATATTTTTGTTGACGGAGAAAAATTATATCAATGTCTAACATTAAGATGTAAATAAAAAAGATATTTATGCAGATATGTTTTCTAGGATCTTGTCCAAAAACAAGCAGCAGCACAATACCTTTTGTAGCATTGGAGATAATTTTCATCTGGTCTTTCTTCAAATTGAAACATTTTAAACTTTGAAGGATAATTATGTTTATTTTAGGATCAAAATATTTGTGGCAATTTACACTGTTTAAATGCCTTTTAAATGGCTCATAACACTAAATTGTACTCTTTGATCATTTTTCATTTTTGTTAGATTGTCATTTCTAAAGTGCTACACATTTTGGTGTTGCAATCTAGGTATTTTGTCGCAGATAATGTGCTTGATGAAGTCACTTTTGGTTGGCCAAGGCAAAAGGGTAACCATCACCTCAGGGAGAATCTTACTCTAGGGCTGCAGAGGGCAATTAACTGGGTAGTTATGGCTTTGTATACCACCAAGTGTATTCTTATATATATATATATATGTATGTATGTATGTATGTATGTATGTAACTTCATCTTATTTTTATTGTCTTTTCTATGTTTTTTTTTTTTAATTTAATATATGATTTAAGACTTTCTTCTCCACTAATGTGTTTATATATTTCACGTGCAATGCTTTTGTTTGTTACTATAGGTTGGATTAAGTGGTATATCATTGGATGAAAATCCTCACTCCCTCAGTGGTGGTTACAAACGCCGTCTTGCCTTGGCAATACAATTAGTAAGATGTTCTTTCTATATTCTTGCTTGTTACTGTTTCATGCTTTCACCTGACTGGCATCAGTTGTTGATGGATACTATCTCATTTATTTTAGATGTCAATCTGTTGGCATAAGGTTAATGGTTTTCTCAAATGTACTTTTCAGGTGCAAACCCCTGATCTATTGATATTGGATGAACCTCTTGCTGGACTTGGTATGACAATGCAAAATGTGACTTCTTATTTTGTTTAGTTGTTTGCTATTGTACTCAATGAACTTACTGATTTCTTTTTCCAATTAAAGTCTTTGATTAAATCATATTGAAATCCAGATTTTGTTTCAATTTTGTTTCTTACAATTTTTTTGTAATGCAATTGTTATTAGGAAATGTTAAGAACCAAAAACAGAAATAAGCAATCAAAACAGTAGGGCAAACAAAATTATTGCCAAAAAGAACATTCTCCTTTTCACTCTAGAGAAACCAAATTCACCAATGTTAGAAAACAAAAGCTGAAAATCCCCAACTACAATTGAGGACCTTATGTTAAACATCTGGGTCAGCAGGATCAAGAAAGGATTTGAAAGGTTTATTATATGAGAAAATTAGAAAATATAGGAGCAGGTTAGTTAAGGTTGTTAGGCGGGTGGGTTTTGTTTGCCCTTGTTAGTGTTTGGAGGTTGGTCTATATATTAAGACCAACCCTGGGGGTTTAGGGGGATATGTTGTATTGTTGTATACTTGAGCTTTCTCTTCCTTTACTTGCGTCTTTTTCTCTCTTTGTCTTTTCTTATTTTTCATTTTTTTAATACAAACTGGTATGTTCCTTTTGTTCTACTTTTTCCCTATCTTTATTTTCTCTATAGTCCTACTAACAGGACCTGTGAGCCCATAATGGGTGCGAATCAAGATGTTATATCTAATAATTTCCCACTGGTCAGATTGGAAAGCACGTGCTGACGTTGTGAAGCTTCTGAAGCATTTGAAAAAAGAATTAACTGTGCTAGTTGTTAGCCATGATTTGAGGTTGTTTCAATTTACTATTATATTGATGTTCATATTTTCTTATTATATTCTTCTATTATGCATTTATTAATTAATGATCTATGAATGTGATTTATAAATTCTAATTTTATAAATTCGTTTTTGACAAACTCAACAAAAGGATTAGATAAATAGAAAATGCGAAAGGAGATAAGAGATGAAGAAGATGCTACAATCAAGAGAGGTTGATAAGCTGCAAAAGATTATTCTCAAGACCTGTTAGAATTTGTTTTATTAGCTGTATTATTTATGTCAAGATTTGTGTTTTATTGTTTCCTTATTTAGCATATTATAATTATAGTGAATGCCACAATCATAGGGATTTGGGTGTCTAGGTGTTATTATTATACTTCCTAAAATAGCTTTCTAGCCTTGTATATATGAATTGTAATCTCAGTATGATATGAATAAGAAAGAAATTATTTTCTACCCTAAATTTTAACATGGTATCAGAGCTCAAAAATCCTGGGAGCCGCCTCTGACTGTGCACGCCCAAACCCTAGACGGCAGCCTTCATTGCTGTTCAACGTTTTTTTAGAATTGTCAGCCTTCATTGCCATTGTTCCTTGCAGTGATATTTTGTTCACTCCATTACATGGACATGCTAGATCCAATTGTTGAAGTGATGAATCCTATGTCACAGAACAATCAGGAACAACTACAGAACCTCAACACTACCTATCGATTGATTGGAAAGAATTATTTGAAATGGGCCCAACTTGTTCTCAGAACTTTGAAAGGTAAAGGAAAAGCTAACCACTTGACTGAAGATGCTCCTAAAGAAGATGATCCCAAATTTACAAAATGGGATGAAGAGGACTCTATGATCATGGCATGGCTATGGAACTCCATGATCCCATAAATCATTGATACTTGCATGTTTCTTAATTCTGCAAAGGAGATTTGGAATGCCATGGAGCAGACATATTCCAAAGCTAAAGATGTTGCTCAAATATATGATGTGAAGGTAAAGACTGTTGCTGCCAAACAAGGCAATAAGACTGTTACAGAGTATGCCAATCATCTCAAATCCCTATAGATGGAATTAGATCATTACAGGGTTATAAAAGCCAAGTGTTCCGATGATTCAACAATGCTTAAAGAGTATATTGAGCAAGATTGAGTCTATGACTTCTTGGTGGACTTAACTTTGATTTTGATCAAGTAAGAGTCCAGATCCTTGGAAAAGAGAAGATTCCAGGAATTAATGAAGTGGTAGCAATGGTTAGATAGAAGTAAAGAAAGTAGAAGGAGAATAATGCTAGAAAACCCAACCATGGAAAATTCTGCCATGGTAGCTTCCGGATCGGCCATGATGGTTGAACTGAAAAAGGGAGGAATAGCCAATATGGAGAAGAAAGGTGAAGGCGTATGGTGTACCTTCTGTAACAAGCCTCGCCACACTCATGATAGATGTTGGAAGTTGCATGGAAAGCCACCTAGTAAAGATTGGGGATCCCAAAGTCGTGACAAGGAGTGGGAAAAAGAGGGGGACACCACTAGAAAGGGCGGACAAGCACACATAGGTGCTGCAACAAATGAAGAACACAAAGGAGGAATGATTCCACTTAACCAAGATGAAGTAGTGCAGATGAGATCATTTCTCAACAAGTTGGATAAATCACCAGGTAGTTGTTCTCTAGCACATTCAGGTATGTTTGGTAAGTTTCCTTCTTTTGGACTTAATGCCTTAGATAAAAAATATAATCCATATTGGATACTAGATTTTGGGGCTACCGACCACATGACACCTCTACCTAACCATTTCTCTTCTTACACACGTTGCCCTAGCAACAAGAAAATATCTACCGCTGATGGCTCTCTAATGACTGCAGCAGGTCAAGGAGAAGTCCAAATAAGCCCATCCATTACCCTTAAAAATGTCCTTCATATTCCCAAATTATCTGTCAGTTTGATTTCCATAAAAAAACTCATACAAGATCTATCATGTAATGCTATTTTTCATGACAATGTGTGTGTTCTACAGGACAAATACTCGGAGAAGACGATTGGACATGCTAGAGAATGGAATGACTTGTATTACTTGGACCATCCAAATCTGCCACCAGACCTTCAAAATATCAACACTTTCTTCTCTGATTCAATAACTACCAACAGGGAGAAGGTCTTCTTACATCACTGTCGCCTTGGACATCTCTCCTTTAGGGTCATGAAATTGTTATTCCCGTCTCTTTTTACTAAATTAGATGTGGCAAGTCTCAATTGTGAAGTGTGTGAGCTTGCTAAACACAAATGTGTTCCTTTTCCAGTTAGTAATAATATGAGCACTTCTCCCTTCTATTTAATTCATACTGATGTGTGGAGTCCCTCAACTGTTCCAAATGTTTCTGGTGCCCATTGGTTTCTTACCTTTATAGATGATTGTACTCGTGTCACCTGGGTTTTCTTACTAAAACAAAAAACTGAAGTCAGCTATGTGTTTCAATATTTTTTCTCCATGATAAAAAATCAGTTTGGTATTACCATTAAGAGGATATGATCCGATAATGCAAAAGATTACTTTAATCATGAGCTTATTTCCTTTTGTCAAAAAGAAGGTATCATTCATGAGTTATCTTGGGTTAAAACACCTCAACAAAATGGAATTGCTGAGAGCAAAAAATAGGCATCTTTTAGACCAAACTCGGGCTCTTCTCTTTCAACATAAGGTCCCTATAAGGTTTTGGGGGGAAGCTGTTCTCACTACCTGTCATCTAATTAATAGACTACCTTCTACTATTCTAGCTTCCAAAAGTCCTATGGAGGTCCTATCCTTTTTTTATCCTAATGTGTCTACATCCAACCACCTTGTTCTAAGAATATTCGGGTGTGTATCTTTTGTCCATGTCCCCAATGGTGATAGAGGTAAACTTGATCCTAGAGCCTTAAAATGTGTTTTCATAGGATACTCATCAACCCAAAAGGGATATAAATGTTATCACCCACCTTTCCACAAATTCTTTGTGTCTAGAGATGTCACCTTTTTTGAGCACACAAGTTACTTCGACCAAGATCATCTTCAGGGGCAGAATGCCATAAATGAAGATGATATCCTTAGGCTCCCTGACTTAAGTTTAGGACCAGAAGTAGGGACTGAAAGTGTAACAATAGAGAAGGAACCTACTAAATCCACTCAAGATGAGCCTGATGTAAGGTTTGGAAAAAAACTGGTTTATACAAGGAAGACAAAGGCCATTCCAGAATCTGTCCATGCCCAACAATCCAACCCAACATTACTTGAGGTAACTACTCCTAATCCTGTAATATACACTGAATTAACCTCTGATTTTCTAAATACACATGTACAGGAACCTGAATCTAGTTCAACACCTCTTTATGAGGGCCTAGATATTCCAATTGCCATAGAAAAGAGACTAGGAAATGTACCACCAAGCCATTGTACCCTTTAGCAATTACCTATCCTTTAAAAACTTCTCACCTACCCATAAAGCATTCCTCACAAGCCTACAACCACGCCTACCACTTTATCTGAGGCATTGAGTGATAAAAAATGGAAACAAGCCATGGATGCTGAAATGCAAGCATTAGAAAAGAATAGTACTTGGGATTTGGTTACTCTCCCGAATGGAAAAAAACCAGTAGGGTGTAAGTGGGTATACACCATAAAATACAAGGCTGATGGATCCATTAAGAGGTACAAAGCAAGGTTAGTAGCTAAGGGATTCACTCAAACCTATGGAGTGAATTACATGGAAACATTTGCTCCTGTTGCAAAAATGAATACAATTAGGATGATATTATCCCTGGCAGCTAATTATGGTTGGAACTTGCAACAATTTCATGTTAAAATTGCCTTCCTCCATAGAGAAATTGAAGAGGAGATCTACATGGAATTGCCCCCTGGATATGGTGGAAAAACAACTACCAACACTGTTTGCAAGTTAAAAAAGGCATTGTATGGGCTAAAACAATCACCATGAACGTGGTTTGGAAGGTTTACTAAAGTTATGATGGGTCTGGGCTTTAAACAAAGTCAAGGAGACCACACTCTGTTTATTAAACATTCAGTCAAAGGGAGTAACAGTGTTGCTAGTTTATGTGGATGATATTATAGTAATAGGTGATGATGAGGAGGAGCAAAAATTGTTAGGCCAACATCTGGCCAAGAACTTTGAAATTAAGACCTTGGGAAAATTGAAGTATTTTTTTGGGAATTGAAGTGGCCCATTCCAAAAAGGGAATATTCATATCTCAACAAAAATACATCATTGATTTATTGAAAGAAACTAGTAAGACAGCATGCAAGCCTGCAAGTACACTAATTGACCCAAACCTGAAATTGGGAAACGCAGAGGAAGATACTGCAGTTGATAAGGAAATGTATCAAAGACTAGTTGGTAGATTGATATATTTATCTCATACTAGATCTAATGTTGCATTCGCTGAGATTCACTTACAAGCTGCACTAAGAATTGTGCAATATTTGAAGGGGACCCCAGGCAGAGGAATCTTGTTTGAACGAGATGGGAATGCAAATCTGGAAGCATATATAGATGCAGACTATGCAAGGTCAATTGTGGATAGGAGGTCAACTACGAGATATTGCACTTTCCTTGGAGGGAATCTTGTGACCTGGTGGAGTAAAAAACAAAATGTGGTAGCTAGATCTAGTGCTGAAGTAGAATTCAGGGCAATGACACAAGGGATATGTGAACTACTCTGGCTGAAAATCATCTTGGAAGACTTAAGGATAAAGTCGGATGATCCAATGAGACTTTATTGTGATAACTTCTGCTATTAGCATAGCCCATAATCCAGTGCAACATGATAGAACCAAACATATTGAGGTTGACAGACATTTTATCAAAGAAAAATTAGACAGTGGTTTGATCTGCACTCTATATGTCTCCTCACAAGACAACCGCGCAGATATTTTGACGAAGGAGCTAAATAGCAAATACTTTGAGAGTATTGTTTCCGAGTTGGGAATGGAAAATACCTATTCACTAGCTTGAGGGGGAGTGTTAGAATCTGTTTTATTAGCTATATTATGTATGTCAAAATTTGTGTTTTATTGTTTCCTTATTTAGCATATTATAATTATAGTGAATCCCACAATCATAGGGATTTGG
>Ga0099825_1006422_pt1 | contig 14698 bp, 5 predicted proteins | sample SiratroredBW_FD_76838 | JGI IMG/M metagenome (GOLD analysis project Ga0099825, IMG submission 76838) | Root nodule microbial communities of legume samples collected from California, USA - Siratro red BW | ecosystem: Host-associated > Plants > Roots > Nodule | place: USA: California | collected... | reverse complement strand
TATATATATATATATATATATGTATGTATATATATTCATGTTGTATTAATGTTATACAGTGCGATGGATATTACCTAAAAAGAATCTTAAAATCATAAAATTCTCACAGAATACTTTTTTTTTTTTACTTTTGTGTTTTTGATTTTCTGACTTTCTGATTTTAGACTCCAGCTATCACCCAACCTTGCAAAGAAAATCTTTACCTTGATTGTAGACATATCTGAAAAAGTGTGTGACTTTAGGTTCAAGGACCTTTTTTTTTTTTCTGATTAAAAAAAGGACTTTTTTTTTCTTTTGATAGTTTTCGTAGTTAGGGTTCAACCTTTCTGATTTTTAAGTTTTATTTAAGCTAGTGTAAAATAGTTTTTTACGTTAATTATTTTGGTTAAACTACATTTTTCATATGACTAATGCATATATGGTGACATGATGACAAAAAGGATTTTTTTTTATGTCAATTTGAAATTCAACATAAATACCACTCATTTTAGGTCAGTTATTCCACTATAGTTGAGGTAGATATCCAACATTTCAAATGAAAAAAACACTCAATATTACATTGGTAATAACTGTAATTAATGCAACATGTTTCATAACTGACCTAATATGTAATGACTTAATAACACCAGTTCAAAATTAGTAATAAAAAAATCCAACTACACAATGATAACATATTTAAACAGATTTAATAAAACAAAATAATTATAATAACTAAACTATCTATTCTATCCTAAATTATCTAATATTGTAAATTATCATAAAACAAATCAGAGTACTTAAACAAAATAAAATTAAAACCTAACTACTAAATATGTTTAAGAAGATAAGTTGATCATTATTATCGTATTTACAACATATCATCATCAAAGAAATATGTGAGATTATAAAATAATAAAAACATTTGAAATATGTTAACACTCAATTATTATAAAATTATTTCTAGAAATATGTTAAATGTGTTCAATGTCTATCCTACTAGTTTGAAACTCAATATTATAATAAGAATATCTCAAATTTCATCAATCATTGTCTAATCTAGTTGTAAAAAAACAACACACATGGTTAATCATCTTGAAATAATAATCGAATTTCCAGTTGAGGTAGGATGATCATCTTTAACATATAACCTACAAATTGATTACGCATATTAATGTGATAATATGATTCGTTGAGAAATCTAAAGCAACACTAATCCATTTGGTGTTGAATCAAACAACCTCAAACGCTATATAAAGTGTTGCTTGAGTTTATTATAGGAAATAAGTTAGAGATTCAAATTTATCATCAAACTCTTATTTCAAGAATGATCAGATTTAATTTGAATTTTCTTCAAATTGCATCTCTATATTCTACAAGTTGTCATAACTGTACCATTTATTGTTATTCATTTGTGATGATGCACCAAAATAATAATAGAGGCCTCAACTACCACCAGCAGCATTGCACACACTTCTTATACATACTAGTTTTCCAATAGTTATTGGTATCTATAAATAATAAATGAATCTCAAATGTTTTTCTTTATTAAAGAATCATGCAATATTACAACAGAAAAAATATATCTCCAATTACTTCATATATATCAATAATGATAAATAAATAATGTTACAACATATTAGAATATTTATGATCTTATTAGCATTTTGTGTTAACTTAAAAACCATAAAATACATAAAAAGAAAAAAAAAAGTATACGAGTACCATTAAAAAGTGATTATTTCCAATTAAGAGAGAAAACTATAAAAATGAGATTAAAAAATTAAAATTACCATTATATCTTCCATAAAAGCATCATATAAAAAAATAATATTATATAATGTTTTTAGTAAAAATTATTAATGTATTATTATAATCATTGTTTCATTTCTTTTACCAAAATTTTAAATAATTATTTTTTTCTCTTTTTCCACATAAACCAAAGAAAGGAAAGTAACTTAGAAGTGAGACAAAGAAAAAAAAAAGAAGAATGTTAATTATATATTTTGAAAATTTTGAATGTTTAAAAAATCATTATTTAATTTTAAATTCATGCTCTAGATACTCTAGTTTAGTTGAGACGAGGTAGTAGAAAATTTTGATGGTGATTATTATACTAAACTTCCAAAACAAAATTTAAGGAAAATCTGAGCATTATATGAAGTTAATAACCATTTTATAACCCACTTGATTAAGTACTCGCATTAAAATTGATAAAATAGATCAGTAATAATTAAGAGAGATCAATATAGTTTAGTATAGTAATGGTTAATTTCCACAAATAAAAAAAGTATATCAACAATAAATGGAAGTAAAATGAACGCCAGTATACATTATTTTTTTTTATTTATGGGATGAGATAAAAAAAATATGAGAAGTGGTGTTTCATATATTAAACTTGATGGTGATTTAATTTAAGTCAAATTATAATATTAACATTCCAAATTAAAAAATCTAAAGCATTACATGAAGTTAAGAAACCATTTTCTTCTATAACCCACTTGCCTAAGAACTCGCATTAAAAATGATAAAATAGATCAGTAATAATTAAGAGATCAGCTTTTTTGAGTATAGTTATAGTTAATTTCCACAAATAAAAAGTATATCAATAATAAATGGAAGCAAAATAGCATACATTAAATTTTTTATTTATGGGATGAGATAAAAAAAAGGATGAAAAGTAGTGTTTCATATATTAAACTAGATGGTGATTTAAACTTAAGTCAAATTATAATATTGACCTTCCAAAATAAAAAAAAAATCTAAGAAAATTTGAGCTTGAGATGGAGTTAAGAAACCATTTTTTCTATAACCCACTTCCTTAAGTACTCACTTTAAAGATGATCAATTAAATCAGTAATAATTAAGAGATGAATTAGTTTAGCAAAAGTTTGTTAATTTTCACAAATAACAAAATACATCAATAATAAATGGAAGTAAAACGAACACCAGCATACAATAATTTTTTCATTTATGGGATGTTAAAAAAAATAAATAAAAAAAGAGGATGAGAAGTTGTGTTTCATATATTAAATTGGTGTGAACTAAAATTATGTTGATACTACCTCAAAAGAAATGCTATATATTTTGGTAGCATACTACTTTAATGAAAAACAATTATAAATTAATTGTACCAAATTACACCTGTATTAACATCCTTGTCATAGTAAAAAAAGAAATAAATATATAAACACAGCATATATACAAGATGTACTCACCACAGCCAATAGTACTCTTTTGGACAAGTTAACTCAACTTGATTGGAGTAACATATTGAAAATGTCTTGTCAAGAAGACCCAATCACTTTGCATATGAAACAAAAACTCTTCCAAAAGCTTTTAAATAACGATGATCGAATGAGAAGAGTTAGAACTCTATGATAGTTGCTACATCACCACATCTGACAATTTTTGGCCCAATTAATGATCCAAGTTATCACCATCAAACAACATAACGAGACTCTTTCCAAACCTTTTAAAATATTCAAGATTTTCTTTGACAAATTGAAATATAACAGACCATTTTAAAATATAGGGAGACTTTACTAGCCTAATTCGATTCTTTAAAAAAAACATTATTTTTTTTCTTTTATGTTGCCAATCAACAATGATAGAGACCGATATATATTTATTATTGAGAAAATTAATATAATTTTGAGTGTTTATAATCATGATGACAACCATACATGCAGTCAAACTCTGATAAGAGGATCGATTCCTTATAATTAATGAACCAAAATGCAACCGTGACAGTGTGAAATCAAAAACATTTTGGAATCAAAGGCTGAGTCACATAACGAAACTGTACTCCATACCCTACCCATACTTTTTTTAATTTTGGAACCATTTTCACTCACATATAAGAGTATATATTATTTATAGTAAGTAATTTAACTTTTTACCGATGAAAAAGCATGTCTGTATAAAAAAGTTGTTTATTAGTCCTTTCTCACAATAATGACATAAATGTGAGAAGGATGACAAAATAAATTATAAATCTGCTCTAAAAACATTAAATGCTTTAAAAAGTGGTTTACTATGCACTATGGCTTGTAGGAAAATAAATATATAAAAGAACTACTTACTGAATTCTAAACTATTTGCTAGTTTTTTTCTTATAGTTTTGGAGATGAATCTTTTAGATTTGGCATAACTAAATATTACGGTGTGGTGTTTCTTGTTGTATTTATTAAGAGTCTTTATTTTATTGTGAATTTTCTTACTTTCTTCCAATAATCTTTATTGTATAGTTATCTTTTCAAGTAGGAGATAAGATGAATGTAATTATAAAAAGTTATCCGATATTAAGTTAGTTTTGATAATTTAAAATGATAAATACTATTAAAATGTAACATTACTTATATCAAGTTATTTTATTTATATATTTATATTAGATCTACCTAGAATAGACTTAGATAATATGGATATTATAATTAACCTTGTATTATCTTTGACAATTGTGTCTGTTCATGAAGTTAATTTATGATCATGGTTGATTCAATTATTATAGTCATGCCAAAGTAATCTTGATTATGTGATGATACATCTATATATTTTTTTTTTGTTTCATATTCTTAATGTTATTTTTCAATCTTATCTACATTTTCTAAAGTCTTGAGTGAACATACAAATTTATGAAGTCTTAGAGTTCTTTCAGTTTATAAAGTGCATTGTATTTTTGTTATTATACTCCCATCCCTGTCGCGGTATGGAAAGGTTCATAACAGCATCCTTCTATATGATTTAAATATTTTCTTTTGCATATCTTCTCTCATTTTTGTATGTGTTTTTTGGAATATCCTCTTAATTATAGGAATGCCTTATTGAAATATAGATAAGACCATGGCAGTGTCAATCTAGTAAAAAGAGTTTTAATTAATTTCATCATATATACTATTTTTTAGTACTTGCAGTTTATTGATATATTTCAAAACTTATATAATAATAAATTAGTCATCACACTATTGTTATCATAACTAAAAGACAGAATTCAATCCTAAAAATGTGTAAAGAAATCTAAATAAAGGGAGAAACTAACTCCTAAAATTACTGAGCTGAAATATTAAACTATTGGAGCTTCCTCCCATTTCTAAAGCATTACCCCTGTTGAAGATATAAACAAAAATTACATCATCTGTCGTGGACTGTATCAAATAATAGTTAGTAAAAAAAAACTGAAAAAACTAGGTTACGATGCTTTCACTTTTTTAATGGAAGCCATTTTTACACGATATTAATTACAGTCATATTTTATAAAATTTATGAGTTCAAGTTTACAAGACCTATAAAATGAGAATGATAATGTTAAGAAAAATGATAGAGCAGAGGAGAAGCAACACATTTGGTGGCATAACAATATCCGAAAAAAAGAATAAAAAAGCAAGGCAATTCCAAAGGCTGAAGCGAGTGGAGCCCACAGTTGCGCTTAAATATGATCACTCCATTGGGCTTTTCAAAGGGTGTGCTTGTGCTATCTATCTTCACACTGAGTCTGCCCATAACACACCACACCATCATAACCTCATAGTGTCGACATGGTTTGCGAGGAAGAGTTGCTGATTGAAAAAGTCTGCGGGCTCTATGAACAAATCTCGAGGCTCGAGACTCTGAAACCTTGCAAAAATGTCGACATGCTTTTCACCCAACTAGTCCTCACATGCATACCTCCTAGCCCAATAGATGTCACAAACCTAAACAAAAACGTGCAAGAGATTAGATCTCACCTTATAAAACTCTGTGGTGAAGCTGAAGGCCATTTAGAGACCCACTACTCAACCCTCCTAGCCTCGTACGACAACCCTCTCGAAAACCTTCATATTTTTCCTTATTATTCTAACTACCTCAAACTTGGTCTCCTTGAGTTCACTATCCTCACCCAACACTGCACCCATGTCCCTGCCAAAATCGCCTTCGTCGGTTCTGGACCCCTTCCTCTCACCTCGATTGTCTTGGCATCGAACCACTTACCTTCCACCACATTCCACAACTATGACATGGACCCTTCAGCCAATTCCAATGCTACGCGCTTGGTTTCCTCCCACCCTGACTTGTCCAACCGCATGGTTTTTCACACCAGTAACATATTGGATGTGTCGAACGCTTTGAAGGAGTACGAGGTTGTTTACTTGGCAGCACTTGTGGGCATGGACAAGGAGGGCAAAAACCGAATCATCGATCACTTGGCCAAGCACATGAACCCTGGAGCGCTTCTCATGCTAAGGAGTGCTCATGGGGCAAGGGCTTTTCTCTATCCTGTGGTTGAGCCTTGCGATCTTCGAGGCTTTGAGGTCCTCACTGTGTTCCACCCCACCGATGAGGTCATCAACTCGGTGGTCATAGCACGTAAATATCCTGTTCCTATGCACTCGCTTGATCAAGGCCTTGCTTCCAAGATCCTTCCCAACAAATGTTCCGAGATTCAAGCCTTCAACCCCCTCAACCATGGGAACATGATTGAGGAATTGGCCATTGAGGAGCAACTCTTGTGAAGGAACTCTCCACGTCTCAACTAATTTGCTCTTATCTATTCCTTGTCGTACGTGCTTAAGATGAAGATTGAGTCATGTGGTATAGCAACTTAGTTACTTACTTAATATTTCCACTTATGCCGACTTTGTATCTCATCCAGCAAAACTTAAGTGTTTTACATATTGTTGTTCTTGAATTTGCAATAAATTATATGAAAGAGATTATGTGTTTTAGATCTTATCTTCCTCAATCAAGCCATAACGGCATGCATGCTAGCATTCTTTGTTTAAGGCCTTGTTTTCTCTTACAAGGTCGAATCAACCTATGTGATCATTCTCTCTTTCTCTGCTTCAATTTTCAATCTCAAAAATTATCTCTTCTTTTCCGTATATCTATTTATATTACTTAAATTGGATTGTTATGTATATGAATTGGTTAATCTAAGACCTGCTTGATCTAATATCTCTCTAATGATCAATAATGTCAGAGTAGATTTGATTATTGGTAATAGATAATTACCTAACAATCTCACAAGTTGATTGTCTTTTGATTATTTGGCAAGAATTCGAGATCTTGACACGTGCGTTGTAGTAGCTTGTTGGCATTTGGAGCTAGGAGATCTCATCATGTCGCCCTTTCCATGTTTCCTCTCCACTTTTTTTTGCTCATCTTGATTAAGGAAAACTACTATGCGTATGTAACGGCATGTATTGATATCAAGCAGGAGCAGCTTAGAACGGGTTACTTTGGTTTAAACTTTAGTTGAATTAATTTTGAACCTGCTAGTGAGTTTGAAATGTATATTTAGTTTAATCTGAATCACATTAAAAGCCATTGAACTGCAAGAATAGTCGTTTAGAGTGTGTTTCAATAGCTATTCTTATAACTTTTCAAGGCATTCAAACAGAAAATTTTCTTTTTGGATGAAAGGACGTTTGAAGTGCCAGCTTGAACGTAAATTCAAACACAGAATTAATGTTTTGATTTAAGATATGGTGGAAACTAGTGAAGGTGGTGACAGTTTGACAAAATTGGGATTAAATCTTCATTTTTCAAGTATTAGATGTTGTTCTGGATTTTATTATTCATGATGTAAGAATTGATATGACCTGGACTAGTTTTTCGAGAGGCTTCTGTTTTTTCTTTATGCATTTCCATCACAAAAAAGTATAGTGAAATTAATTTTGAATCATTAAAATTGATTGAAATATGTGTAAATTAATCTAAATCTTTAGAATGTGGAGCATTTTATTTGAAAGCATGAATTTCAATATATGTCATGTACGCTGGACTTAAACTTCAAAATATTCAAATGAAATAACTCCAAAACTTAATTATACTACATTCTTAACAAATCTTTTTGTCTTCTGAATATCACAGATGTGGTTTGGCTGCGCGTTTACTTCATTATCCACTAAATCGCAATCACTGAAAAAGAGAAGTCCTCCAATTCCTCTCTTTGATATTAGCAGACATATTGGCTTTCAAATCAAAGATTACTTTGCTTTTAAAGGATGCCTACTTATCTGCCTTTTTCCTACTTGATCAATCAATGTTTGTCTTTGGTCTACTACTTATGCTGATGATGACATGTTGAGATACCACTTTGTCTTTGACCTCAGAATAGCTGATATACAAGCATATATCTCCACATCACTAATTACCCAAGCATATATTCATAATTAAGATGCCAATTAATGCTTTTTTCTGTGGTGGGAGTGATAAGGTTTGAATATAATCATAATCTCACACATCACTCATTCACTCTCAGTCTTATACTAATGATGACCTATGATGTCACGCTAATTGAAAGGAAAATCAACGAAGAATGAAAAGATATCCACTTTAAATGGAAAGAGAGAATTTTTGTTGGCTTTTAATCTTGTATGCCTTGAGTTTATTAGAAGACAATTATGAAAGTTATTCTTTTTGTAACTGTCTCCTTTTATCTGTTTGGTCTATTCATTATAGTAGAATTAGAATATACTTACGATATTTAGTTGTTCATATTGGCCTGTATACTTCACAGGTGAATCTTGATGATATTTTCTCAGCTTGCCCTTTTTAACAAAAATCAAGCCAGCGATGGCAATGTTTTATGTCAATGCTAAATACAAAATTTTCAGATTATTGATATGTGAAAACTTCAGATATAATTTTAACAATTATTATTAATGTTTCATTACTTCACGTATACATAGTCAACCTTTGATGACGAGTGAAATAGTTGTACAGTTTCATTTAAATTAAAAGAGTTGTTTTGTTTTATTTAGCACATAAAGAGTTTCTATTCATTCATTTGATGAGTTGTTTTATTTGTTCCATTTTAGGAGCCGTGTGGATTCACTCTAATAGATACATACATCGGTTTGTGCAAATCAGTTAAACGTGTAAATCAAAGAATATGTGTTCTTGTATAAGGACAAAAATTCAAATAATGTAGGTTTTCATGACAAAAAAGAAATTAAAGTGACTCTAATAAGATACCGTGTGAAATTATATTACTAGTCATTTAATAGACCCCATTTAAAATAGAATAATATAGTTAAATTTAAGCAATAGGGATGCAAAAGTTAAACTAAAAATATATTTGAAACATCAAGAGTGCTTGCAAAGAAACTAAGACTTTTACCCACAAGCAGTCCCCAGGAAAATTCAAGCTAGTGTAGTATGAGGTATAGCACTAACAAAGGGAGGCTGCAAAGTCTCTTCGTGTAATGTACTAACTGAATTGATACGATTTATCATGTAATATACTAACTCTTCGCAGACAAAACTAACTCATGCATGCACTCCATAATTTTTCTTTGAGCGTTCTTGATGTCCCAAGAAGTGTTACTGGGTTAGGCTCACTTAATGCATCCTCATTAGGAATAGGAAACTAGTGAATTAAAGTTTTCATTTATAATCTATTTAAATGAGGATAATTTATTTTTATAATTTTTTTTAATATTTTGTGATAAAATATTTTTTAAGATTTGTAATATATATATATATATATATATCCAGAGTTCACGGGATAATATGTATAACAATACCAAGTTCTCTCTTGAATGTATTTTTAGTCCTTTTTTTAGAAAACTAAACTAGTGTCCTAATAGAGTTTGCTTCGAGTGTTTCTAACTGAATGTTAGTTACATTTTTGCAATAGCAACCATACTTTGTGGACTAGTCATACCATATTGAATTAAATATTTTAAACAAAAATACTATTTTTATTTTATTTTAAACTATTCATACCCTTTTATTTTATGTATCCAAATACTTTACTTACTATAAGAACAAAGAACACTAATAAAATCGATTAAGTTAACTCTAAAATGACACTGAAATCTTAAGATGGGCCAATTACATGCTAAATTAACGCAATAAAGTAATTAAAAATAAAAATAATAGAAGTTAACTTGTGTCTGGACACTAAAATCGACACTATTATTATATTTTATTTTAAATAATTATAACTTAAAAAGACCAGTTCATTGGTTATCTCTGAGATTGTGTCTTGATTGAGCTTATTAGGTGTTGGAGTGTGTTTATTTGTACGACATTGCATTCGGAATGGGTCTCAATGTTGTGGAAGGTCATTGAGAAGGTATTGGTGAGGAGGCATAAGAAGTGTTTTCCTGATTGAGTTAAAGGTTCTTGGTTGTAGCTGAAACAATAAACTTAAAGGTCAGAGTTATGATTTAGTACATTCTAAATTGGTTTCCGTATTTGATTTTGATGCGGTTTTGTGATTGGAATCAGCTGGTCTTGGGGTTGAAGAAAGGCTTCTGGCATGGAGGTGAAACCTGTGTTAGGATTGCCTTATAGGTGAGTTTTCTGTGTTTGGAACGATGATTGGTTGTAGTTTGTGACCCTTGTGAATGGTATAATTTCTTATGACTTGTTGGTTGTAGTTATCTGCATTTTCTCAATTTTTTGGCATGTAATATGTAGTATTAATGTGTCTAACATGTCAGATTTTGATGTAATAAATTTAAAATTAAAAAGTGCTTATATGTTACAAGTTAAAATTTGTTAGGATATAGGTTAAATGAATAGGAGAAATTCCCTTGGCAAATACAAATAATAAGCCATATAAATAGGAGGATAAGGGGTGGTAGTTGGCAGTTAAGAATCATTTCAGAAAAGAGAGGAGAGGTCTCTGGAGGTCACATTGATTAATAGACATTTAATAAAATACTGGCTCATTGGCTTGTTCTTCTCTCCAAAATTATCCATTCTATCAATTGAATCCTATCAACTTCCCTGTTGATTTGGAGTCACGATTAAATGGGGATATACCCCTTTGAAATTTGAAAATGTGTTGGTTTGTTAGTTTCTTTCTTGTTAATTGTCAAGGAGGTTTGGTATTCTTCTGCTGTTGAGGGGTGGGAAGTATTTATTGATCTTTGGGTGTAACCCAGACAGGAGGAATTGGTCTCTTCATTCTTCAGGTTTGGGACTAATATTACTGGAAAATACAGTGAGAAGAGAAGGGTAATTTCCCATATGATTTGTTTGTCGAGCTTTTTAACTTGAACAGAGTATAGTTGCAACCATTTGGTGTTATAAACTCTGGAAACAATTGTTATGGTAATGCTGTACTCCAGTGCTTGTCTTTTGCAGCACCCCTGACTGGTTACTCCAAGGAGCATACATACTTTTGAATGCAAGGTGCTCACCTAGGGCCCCAAGATTAATGAGGAACTGTATAGTATCTTCAAATTCAAAATGGAAACTGAATGGAAAAACTGTCATAATGACGAGACGACTATGCACAGTTTGTGGTGCTGGTGTTACTTTTGCAGATGTTTCACCGTCCTTAGATGCTATCTATTCAAAGTTTCTCCACCAGAGAAGGATTTTTGAAGAGGATTCATCAAGTGATAATTCATCTCTTATCAGCAGCAATTCTGATGAAGGTTCCTGCAGTACAGATAGCATTAGTGATTCAACCAGTACAGATGACTTTGCTGATTATATTTTTGGTGATTCAGGACGCGGCTCAGGTGGCATGTTTAGAAATTCAGATTCCAGAATTTCCCCTGTATTTTCCCTCTTCTGATATAGACCCACTTGATTCAATTTTGCTACATCCAACTATCTAAATAACAATCTCATTAACAATTCAGCCTTCAATAGAATCCAGACAATTAATTAGTAGATAATTAAATTCTAGAATTTGGAGGTATGACTAAACTTGCACTCATCATATGTGCCACAACCACCATATTTATAGAAAAACTTAATTATTACTTTTGGATTGAGTGATTATCATTAGGTCAAAAACTATAGTCATTAGTCAAGGAGCAACTCTTTCTATTTAAGAGCGTAGCAGTCCAAGCGTCTTGATTTGATTGTGATTTGGTCCATCTAGTCTATGCCACAAGATAATTGATGTCACCCTCAACAATTTCTCCCTCAGCAATTGTCCCGTTGAGAATCAAACTCGGGACTTTGGCTCTGATACCAATTGTTAGATCGAGCGCTGACCACCAAAAGCTATAGTCATTAGTTAAGACACAACTTTTTTTATTTAAGAGCGTAGCAACCTAAGCGCCACGATTGGATTATGACTTGGCCCATCTGTCCTTGTCCATCTAGTCTTTGTTACGAGACAATTGATGCCACCAGTAACATTTACTTATAATGCAAATAAATTATAGATGTAAAACAACAATTGGTTTCACTCACTGAATACCAATCTTAGAGTAGGTGCCATGAATAAACTAAAACCCTTGTACATAAAAGACAAATGAAAAGTTGAACTCCATTCCATCATAACAACGTATCACATTTAAGAAATAAAATGAACTACTGAAGTATTGCAGGAACTAAGCATATAAGTAGAACTGTGTCATACGATAGCCTTATCTCACTAAATGAGTCTGGTTACATGGATCATACAAACTCTATTGAGTTCAGTCAATGACCAAGTTTTCAAGGATCATCCATGATGTAACCCTTTTCAATAATTTCCTATTTACATATTACATATTGATCCGTCTATCCTTTTTTACCGGGTTAGAAATAATGCAATTTACTATCTCAACTGGTGTTTCCAGTGGTCTTTTTTGATAAATGGCTAGATCACCTTACCTAAGTTTTGATCATTCTTTTTTTCACCTGGTGTCACACTAATGTCTCCTCATATACAATTATTCATTAGTCTCATCCACAAATAGCATTCATTTTGGGGGTGATCTTTTGTATGTCCTTGGTAGTACATTCAAGACTAGATTACAAAAGGACTGATGACCTCCCTTGTTGTAAAATCATTATTTTAGAATAGTTCTTATAAATTTAGAAGATCAAATGTAAACCCATTGTAGTTTGCTGATGCAGAAAAAGGATTAAAAGAAAATCTACAAGACAAATAATACAAGAACATAAAATTGCAAATTCATTGGATTGGAAGGGATATTTGTAAAGGATTAGCGGAAGAATTTGTTGTGAAGTAGAGAGCCAAATCACTCAAATCAGAATCCTGATTAAGTTCCATGGAAGAAGAGCATCAATATTCTGAAAGAAGTGAAGAACTACAGACCCAGAAACCGGATGGGAAGAGAAACTAGTATTGCAATTTATGGATTCACTGCATAACTACCTATCTCTCTTTGATACAGTGTCCTCCACACTTCAACAGGTAAAAGCGAAACCCGTTCAGTACAAGAAATTGGTAGCATCTTTTCATATGTATAATTTCTGGTTTACCAATTGCTTGAATTTAATTTTCTGACCTGTCATTCTGATAGAGAAAATGCTACTAATAGAAGGTCAGGTATAATACTGGTTGGATTACTTTCTTCACGTATTTTATGACCAAATGTATAGGTTGTGAAGTTTTGATTCAGCTAGTAACTCTAGTTGAACCCGTAATTTGGTAACTAAAAGTTTTCTTAGATATAGCATATCAAGACTATAGTGTTTTATTTGTATAGACAAGTCATATATTATTTTAGTAATGTAAATCGTGAACAAATTTAAATTCACTCTTTTTTCAATTGTTATGAGATCCTATTGTTTAAAGTTAAACAAAAATTAGTTTTTCTATAGGAACTGCATGTGCCAGTTATATAACACCAGGTGCGTTTATTTGAAATGTAAAATTTTTGACAGGTCTATATCAAAATGTATTTTCCACAAAAATTGAACATCTTAAGTTTCAAACACCATGGGGATGTTAGAGTGAAATAAGATCTATCTTGCTAACATGTTTGATTCACTTGCTGTATAACGAAAATATTTCATCTTTTGATACACTGGTTTGCATTAATAATTTATTGCATAATTATTTGAAATGAATCTAATTAATAGGCAATGTTTTAAAGAATTTGTTTTCAAAATTCTACACTGAATATTTTTTCCGCGTATTTGAAAATAATTTATAATTGGTGTTCAAATATTCTGTTTTGGATAAGATACTAGTGCAACAGTTTTTAAACATTTAACGGAAATAATTAGCAATAAAAATTCCTATAGATATTATTCAAGCTTGAAAATTTTAGGAATGCTGGATTTTTCCACGTCACGTACTGATCACGGTGCAACTCAATTTTTACGGAAATTATTTTAGCTGGTTTAATTGCTATTCCTTGAAATCGTGGAAATAAATTTGAAGATAAATAAAATAATAAAGTTTTTACTGCAGCTGTTCACGTCACTGTTTAAAATTTGCAGTTTTCGGAAATGAAAATAAATTGATTCTCAGTTCATAAATGCGGCTGATTCCTCATTGAAAGCACCTTTGTTTATTTCACGCTGATTTGCTTCTTCTCCTTGTTAAAGGAAACAACTTAAATTTGAATCAATTTACAGCAGCTGTTTTTTTGCACTACTTTCGTTGTTGCCTTAGACAGACTATATGGTTATACTCCTGCAAGTGTTTTAGGAAGTTTAATTGTCAAAATCTGTCACTTGAATATTATGCTTTAAACTGCTGCCAACTTAAATTAAAAATTGATTGGTAAAGAATCTGTTTAATTAACTAAGATCAATTGTAACAACTGAACACAAGTGAAGGTGCCTGAATTTAAAGCTATAGTAGTGGCGGAACAGTATCTGTCTCTTTTATTCCACTGTAAATATGTCCATAAAAATTCAAGAAATGGGTTGCAAGTTGTATTTATCGATTGCCGACTTTTATGGGACTGCTTCTTCCTGCACCTCCATATCATCTTCCTGCACCTCCATATTCTAGGCAAATTTACCATTTAACCCTTTTTAAAATATTTCATATCCCATTATACCCTCCACCACCCCTTTTACT
>Ga0099825_1006417_pt1 | contig 14703 bp, 4 predicted proteins | sample SiratroredBW_FD_76838 | JGI IMG/M metagenome (GOLD analysis project Ga0099825, IMG submission 76838) | Root nodule microbial communities of legume samples collected from California, USA - Siratro red BW | ecosystem: Host-associated > Plants > Roots > Nodule | place: USA: California | collected... | reverse complement strand
TTCTAACCCACCCCTTTTTTTTCAATAAAGCTGGGATTTATTTTTTTTGGGGGGCTCTTTATTTTTCATTAAAAAGGTTTTTTTCCTTTTCCCCCGGGGGCTTTCTTTTTTTCCCCCCCTCCTTTTTTTTTTTTTTTTTTTTTTTTTCTTTTTTTGTTATTTCGTCATCTTTGTTTACCTGCATTGCAACAAACATGCAGAAATTTGAGAAGATAATGCGCGGAACACAGGGTGCCCTCATTGTTGCCTCAACCCTGCAAATTGTTCTTGGCTTCAGTGGCCTTTGGCGCAATGTAGTGAGGTTATTGAACCTGCCCTGTCTAAAATAGTTTAACTCAGTGCTACTTCTTCTCACACTTTTGTTTTAAGTTAGGATTATAGATACAATTTTATCCATTCTGAAAGTTAGTGCGTTGTCTTGGCCTCTTGAAATCATATTCATGAATAACTTTTATGTATTTTATAGGTTCTTAAGTCCTCTCTCTGCTGTTCCCTTGGTTGCTCTATCAGGCTTTGGGCTGTATGAACTCGGTTTTCCTGTGGTATACATATCTGCAAAAAGGACTAGTTCTTGCTTCCTTTACATATTTTAAAAATTATAATGTTTGATTCCCGCTGTGTTGAATGTGGCTTTTGAATCCAGCTTGCAAAGTGTGTGGAGATTGGGCTGCCAGAAATCATCATCCTAGTAGTTTTTTCACAGGTGGTTAATAAATTTATAACTTTCTTGACGATAATCTCTTTTCTGTTAATTGCAGCATTATACACATTTTTCAACATTCCTTTCTTCACTAATTTGACATGTGTCTTTGCAGTACATTCCTCATATGATGAAAGGAGAGAAACCTATCTTTGATCGCTTTGCAGTAATATTCTCAGTGGCAATTGTGTGGATTTATGCTCATCTACTTACAGTAGGTGGAGCATACAGAAATTCAGCTCCCAAAACTCAAATTACTTGCAGAACTGATCGTGCCGGAATTATAGGGGGTGCCCCTTGGTATCCATCTTTTGATTTTTCCAATAATAGTAATGTACACTGCTAACTACTTGTTTGGACTGTCTTAGATGATAACGAAATAATGGGGTTTTCATTTGTCAAAACATATTTGCAGGATAAGCATCCCATACCCTTTTCAATGGGGAGCTCCTACATTTGAGGCTGGAGAAGCTTTTGCTATGATGACTGCTTCATTTGTTGCTCTAGTAGAGGTTAGTTTACTTTTATATTTCCATATGCATTGTCATTGCAATGTCCTTTCTCTTTTCTTTTGTGTTGCACACTGATTTAGTACTTTTCTATCACATAAAATTTACTTGTTCAACAGTCAACTGGGGCCTTCATTGCTGTGTCAAGGTACGCAAGTGCAACACCAATTCCACCTTCAGTTCTTAGCCGTGGTGTTGGTTGGCAGGTAAACAGATACTAAGAATTAGTATTTTTCCCCTACTAAGTTTTTTATCTTTACTACATTCCTTAAAATTTTCACTTTTCTGATTCTTTATTATAGTTAATTATGGTTATTTGTGATGATGCATCAGGGAGTAGGAATTCTGTTGTCTGGAATATTTGGCACAGGGAATGGATCATCAGTATCTGTGTAAGACCCTAATTCAATATGGTTCCATGTTATTTGTCATACTTTTATTCTCCTAGTGCAAATTGTATAACATCATTGGCTTTTAATTTCCCAGAGAGAATGCAGGACTGCTAGCTCTGACACGTGTAGGCAGTAGAAGAGTTGTTCAAATATCAGCTGGATTCATGATCTTCTTCTCAATTCTTGGTGACTTTTTTGAGACTGGAAATTCTTCTGATTTGATTTTGTTTCCCTTTGAACATGAACTTGAGCCTAACTATTTGTTATGAGCCGTGTAGGAAAGTTTGGAGCCGTTTTTGCTTCAATTCCAGCTCCAATAGTTGCAGCTTTATATTGTCTTTTCTTTGCCTATGTAGGTAAGTATTAGTACGAATGAACTCAAAGAACAAGGACTTGAATCATATAAATTGATTCAGCTAGATTTATTAACTCTCTTTTTGTTTTGTTTGTTCCTACAACACAGGCTCAGCAGGTCTAGGTTTCCTTCAATTTTGCAACTTAAACAGCTTTAGAACTAAATTTATCTTAGGGTTCTCCATTTTCATGGGCTTCTCCATACCACAATACTTCAATGAGTACACAGCATTCAAAGGCTACGGTCCTGTACACACGCGAGCAAGATGGGTATTGTTCTAAATTTCATGCAATATCTAAGTTTTATGCAGCACTAAACACAACAAAATGAATAGACATTTGACTAAATAATGTGGTTTGACTTTGGTAGTTCAATGACATGATGAATGTGCCATTTGCATCGGAGGCATTTGTTGGTGGTACCTTAGCACTTGTCTTGGACGTTACATTGAGAAAGAAAGACAACCAAAGTAGAAAAGACAGAGGCATGCAGTGGTGGGACAGATTCCGTTCCTTCAAAACAGATACCAGGAGTGAAGAGTTTTACTCACTACCTTTTAATCTCAACAAGTTTTTCCCTTCTGTGTGATTGAATTCCATTGGACCATGCTTTTACAACTATATTTAAATAATATATAGCACAATTTTTCCTTTCAAGATTTCAGATGAAAAATGTGATAATCAATTTCACCTTATATTCATTAACTATAAATTTTTAAAATATGTGTTATTAATTATGTTGGAAATATAATTAATTTTACTCTTTTCAAATTGTTTCGACTGAAATCAAATTGTAATAAGTTTATATTATAGTTTGGGATTCCATTTGTTTGTCTAATATTTTCTTAGTTTATCTCAAATTCAAGCCATTAATCCCTCTATAATGCTCATGATTTACTCACACACATATTGGTTCTTAATATTACAAATTAATTTTTTTCATAACAGCAACTACTAAATAATATTATATTCAATATTTCAATACTTTTAAGGTATAAAAAATTGAAGCGGAATAAAAAAATTTAAAAATGTAAGTTCGTAATATTATTGGAAATGATTTGTAAAAATTACAGTTTGAGTTGTTTAAAAGTGATAGAATGCCATAAGAACTATTTAAAGTAAAATAATATTTTATGTGAATTTTTACAAGACCTGTGCACTGTATATAGTATAAGGGAATTACTATAAAATCTCATATAAAGCAACACAAGTTAGTAAATTACTTAAACTTTAATCCAAATTGAATTTATCGTTAGAGGACTCATATTTTTTTGTTTAATATCAAATTAATTGCTTGAGTAACCAAACAATCAACTATATCTTTACTCGTAAGTGAAAATTTTCAAAATAATCGATTGTTTGGTATTTTGAAAAACAAATCCAATAATTAATTATCTTTCAAAATAATATAGGTGTTTTGATAAACAATACAATCTATTATCAGTACTAACTGGTTAACTTAGTTTTTAAAAAATAAATTTTAAAAGTAAAAAATAACATTTTCAATTATCAAATGTGTAAATATTAGATTATCATACTACGGAACAAAGTTTTAAGAAGAAATAATGAATCTTATTAAAAAAATCGAGAGAACATATCAGAATTTATCTTTATAATTCAGGTAATATCCTTATGCAATCCTTTTTTTTTTAAGAAAGCATGAGATGTTTTCTCAAGTTTGATAAATTTAAAAGTGTTATATATGAGATAAAAGATATTATTGGAGAGTTCTCAAGAAAAATATAGGCATAAATTTTTTAAGTAATCATAAACTAAGGTTATTTTTAACGACGGATTGATTATATGATAAAGGAAATATTTAGAAAATATAGTATTACTGTCTTTTTCATTTAATTGTAATTCATGCATCAAAATAAAAAACATAATATATATCAAAACATAATATATATATATATATATATATATATATATAGTATTGAATTAACATTTTAAAAAAATTATTTATAATAACATCTTTACAAAATCTCAAAACATAATACAATCATTATAAATTATTTATAATGTTCATTAACTGTTTCATACGAATAATTTCAGAAATAATATTTGAAAACTAATATCTACCAAACATTTGACTGAAAGACTCTGTTCAATAATATTATCATTCTACAAAATGTATTAATTCATGATGTTTTCCATAATACTACTTTTCATTACACTACAAATCAACCTTGAGAATGATATCAATAATATTGTTCTCCATTACATTGTAGCGAGATTCCAAAGTCTCAAATATTTCATTGAATGTTCGAAATATGGATAATAAAATCAGCCTATCTCAAATAAGAAAAATAGTTCAACAAGAAATATTAAATGTTATGGTTGTGAGAATTTAGGTATATCTTATCAAAATGCAAAACAAAATGCAATATATATACATATTTCTTCCCTACCTTGGGAGTTTGAAGCAGAGCATCCTTCACTCGTTTTCTCACATAAGTTTTTCTCATATTTTTTTTTATTGTTCTCTCATGAGTTTTGTAAATTCTCAACCACTTTATTTATAAAGAAATCTTGAATATTATTCATCTGTAACTACATAGTTGTAATCTAACTAATTATTTCAAATCTAGTTTGGATTAGGTTATAAAGAGTTAAGTACTAAGATGTGATGTATCCATAATAAAAAATGGGGTCCACTTATTCGTCTTTATTTATAACAATGATTGTGAAAAAATATTTATCTAAACTTATCTAGTCTTCTTATGAAATAGTTCTTATCCTTTTTAGTTAAACTAGTCCCATCATGGTAAAATTCCAATAGTTCTTCATAAATAGAGAAAAACTTACTAATACGGATTCGTCTAATGATTCACAAGCAATGATTATCTCATTCGTCCAGAATCATTGAACCTCTCATTCTAACATATGACATCAATATCGTCTGACAACTTAGAATCATCTATCAAGTAGAAATTAGATCATTCTTTGCTTTTGACTTTGTCTAGCAGTGTATCCCTCAATTATAAACTTACAATCTTTTGTTTGTTTCTTCTAGTATATTTTCTCAATATAAGATTTGATTCTTAAATCTTCAAACTTACCAAACAATGTAATATTGGCGATATTAAATAGTTTATATTTTAAAGTAATTTTATAATATTGTTCTAAAGATTTGGGATGTCATAGTTAACCTTATCTGTAAGTGGTTTATCATTATGCTTTAAGAAAGACTTATTTTTTTTGCAATAGATCTAATTTTATTCTTACGAGGGAAGAACTTCGTGTTCTTATCTTGCTTAACAAATGATGGCTACATGGATATGAATAATCTTAAACACTTTTAAATAAATAAATAGTTATAGAATAAAATTTATTTTTAATTGTAAATTATAAAAATAAGAAATGTATTTTTATTTTCTTTCATGTGAAAAATAGGTGTAAATAATAACTTTGTAATTGAGTATTTTAAGTCCAACAACCTAATGTGTGTGAACACTAATAGAGGTATAAGAAGAAAGGAGCAAATTCAAGTCATCCAAACTCAAATCTAACCCACTCAAATTTCGACCATACATGGAAGTTAAAGTGAAAGAAAAGTTAAAGAGGAGTTAGAAATGACAAGTGGTGTGAACGAAGTATGGGAAGTGTGACTCAAGAATGAGAAATGAAATAAAGACTTCCGAAGACCTTTAGATCAGTTAAATCAGGTATGATTTTATAAAGAAGCTAACTAGGAGTGTTTTTTTTAAATATATAACAATAGAGGGAGTGTTATTTATGATGTGAACATGTATGAGGGCATAAAACCAAAAAATGGCAGGAACATCAGATTGAAACAAAAGGCTTCGAACAACATTGAGAATATGTTGGTATTTCCTTTTAACAATGGCATTTTGTTGAGGAATCTCCACACAACTAGTTTTATGTATGATTTGCATTTTTTCATATAGATCATTCCACATAAACTCTTAACCATTATGAAACCTTATAGTTTTTATCTTAGTGTTAAACTAATTTTGAATGAAAGTTATAAAATTAAACAATGTAATTCTAGTCTCAACTTTGTTTTTCCATCAAGTGTGCTTAGATACATCTATTAAAATAATCTACAATGGTAAGAAAGAACTTGTAACCGTGTATGGAAGGAACTTTAATAGGACCCCGTACGTCCGTGAATAATTTTGAAAACATGCTGATGGAAGCCGTATCCGGTCAAAATGTAGTACTAGGAAGTGACTCTCCCAAGTATTAAACACACAAAGAGAAAGGGGGGGTTTTGTGAAATAATTGAATTTAATAAAATAAAAATCAACAAAACCGTATTAGATTTCCTTAACCGAATTAAATTACCCTATTGATTAGATTGCAATCCGCTTATCACAGGATACAGAAATTCATGCTCAACTTATTGAACCCTAATTCCAACCTGAATTAATTAACTAAGCGAGAATTAAAACAAGTTTTTCTTATGCAAATTAAGCATTACATACATCATTCATTCCATCCCAACAACTCGTGGCTCACTCCATTAGGCATGAATAGAGCACGAATTTCATATTAACTGAAACATACATTAAACATGAATTAGTAAAAACATTAAGCACATAAATAAAATGATGAAGAGTTAAGAGACGAAGAGAGAAAAATAACACAACAACAATCTCAAAGCTTCATGACAATCTCAATCAAAAGGATAACCTTATAAATTAGCCTTCCATTAAATTCAAATAAAGCAAAAGAAGATTAAACACAAAACGAAATTAAAATAGAAAGCGAAATTGAATTAAAATAAAAAACGAAATTGAATTAAAATAGAAAACAAAATTGAATTGAAACAAAAACAGAACATAATTACACATAAAAGAAAATAAATACAGAACCAGTTTTCTAGAGAGAGAACAAACTGAATCCCAAAAGCAGATAATAAAGAACTGTATGCTTCTTTGTTTGCCTCCCTCTTTGTAACAGGCGGCTAGACCTAAATAAGTGCTCAAAACTAAACCTAATGGGCCTAATTTTATTCAATTACACTTAAATAAGTGCTCAACACTAAACCTAATGGGCCTAATTTTATTCAATTCTGGTCCAACGAATAAAAACTGAAAATAAAAACTAAAAATAAAAACTGATAATGTGACCGCTCCTCTTTAATCCCATAATTAATTTCCACGCCTAATAAAATTCCAAATCTGCACTGAAAATAATAATAAAATTAGCTTAGAAAATCCAAATTAAATAAAATTACGAATTTCTGGTATATGAAGCCCAAATAATGAAATTGAGAAAATAATAGTCATTTAAGCATAAATCACTAATAAAAATAGGAAAATAAAGACAAATAAATAAGAGAAAATAATGACTCATCACATGCTTAGAAACATAATTGCTCATAGTAAAAGGAAGCTTGTGTTGCTTAGCAAGATGACATGGTTCACAACCATTATTTTTATTAAAATGAACATAAGAAAGTTTACTACAAATATTATATGAAACACCACCAAAAGGATGTCCGAGCCTATTATGCCAAACATCAATGTCATTGTTGACAACAAGACCAGAACTAATAAGATTGGTAGTAAAACTGTTTGTTCTTGCCTGTAGGTAATAAAGCCCATTTTGTAGTTCAACTCTCCCAATCATCCTTCATGAATTTGTATCTTGTATCTGGCAAAGCTTGTGACCAAAAATTAGAATGCAATTTAAAGATGAAATCATGTGTTGCACAAATATAAGGTTGAAATTAAAATATAGAATATAAAGAACATTTGTTAAAAAGAAATGTTTAGAAAAGTAAACTTTTCCATAATGATCAACAGTCACATATGCTCCATTTGAAAGTTATACAAATATAGGTTTTATTTTATGAAAATTTGAAAAATATTGTGTAGTGCATGTTACCTGGTCTACTGCACTTGAATCAAGTATCCATGTATTTTTGGTGTATCTTTCATATGCTTCTAGAGAATCTATCTAAGCTGGAGCCTCAATGCTTCCATCCACCACAAACTTCTACTTATTTTTTTTTGAAAGAATCACAACCCTAGGATGTGAATGATAATTGTTTCCATTAAGTTAAGGACTGACAAGGATCATGCCATAGTTCTCCCTTAAATGAAGATAATAATATGGACTGTATGGGTTTTTTTTATTTTATATTGTTTTGTAGTTCAACCTTTGAAGTACTCATGGTAAAATAAATCAAGAAAAACAAAAAAGATATTCAAGAGACTCTATATACTTTTTTTAAAAGAAACAATCAATAAGAAAGAACGAGATAAAACAAACTTATTTATTTTGCAAAAGCCTTGCGTAGTGAAGGCAAAGTGAGATATACCCATTCTAATACTATATTAGATGATATAAAGATTTTAACAGGTAAAGAGCTTCAATTGTTTTTTGCTTTCATTTAATCGAAAAAAGACATTCTGGAACACTTTATTTTATCTCTAAAAGACTTACAATAAAAAGAGAAACAACTCTATTTAAATAGAAAAATCAAAACGAGTCAAAAAAATTGTTTAAAACTGCTTAACTAATTTAACAGAATCCTCATCTTCATTTCCGTCCAAAAGTAATATAGACTTTGGCCTTAAAACCCAAAATAGTGTACTTCTTATTTGATTGTCATTATTATTATTATTATATTTTCATCTTCTTACAAGATAGAAAAATAATTCTTAAGATCTTGTTAAAACTTTAGAGTTAATTTTTGTTGTATCTATGATGAAGTAATCCTTTTGTTTTTCTTAGCTCTCTAAAATTTTATTGTTCATATTCATGTTATCCACTCTTAAACAAGTAAAGACTATCTTGTTTTCTTTAATTAAAATTGAGGATTAATTAAAAAATATATTAATTTAATATAGGAATTAGACACAGTACAAAATAAACATAATTTTACTTCATTACTTAAGAGTATTTATAGAACAACAAAAATACATTTGTAAAATTACTTTGAAAAAATGAAAAAAAAAAAGATATAATATATATTATTATAATAGTCTTTCTCATAAAATTAATATTAATAAAATTTTGATACGATAAATTTTCACGTATAACCTTATTTTTTTTAATGTTTAATATCTTATTCATAAATATATTTATTAATGTTTAAATATTGTAATAAATGTTTTGAAATGTATTATAATTATAAAAGATTTGTGATGGGAAGCAATTGGGCTTATTCAATCGGAAATTGGGCCTTATGGGAGCCCAAGACCCAATGAGTGGGGAAGAGATCAGACCCTAAACACAAAAGCAGGTTTTCATTCTACAATCCGCGGTGGTTCTTTCTTTCTCGCTTAGAGGGACTGTGGAAGGGACTAGCGAAGCCACAGAGAAGATAATTTAAGAGAAGAGAGAAGAAGAAAATGGCGCATCAAGGGGAACCCACCAAGCTGCGCTGGGGCGAGCTCGAGGAGGACGACGGCGAGGATCTCGACTTCCTCCTCCCGCCGCGCCAGGTCATAGGGCCCGACGACAACGGCATAAAGAAGGTCATCGAGTACAAGTTCGACGACGACGGCAACAAGGTCAAGATCACCACCACCACGCGCACCCGCAAGCTTGCCAACGCGCGTCTCAGCAAACGCGCCGTCGAGCGACGCTCCTGGCCCAAGTTCGGAGACGCCGTCCACGAAGACGTCGGCAGCCGCCTCACCATGGTCTCCACGGAAGAGATCCTCCTCGAACGCCCCAAGCCTCTCGGTAACATCTCTCTGCGGAATCCACCTTTTATTACCATTTTCATTACAATTTCTCTGTTTTCTTCCTTAATTGCACTGTTGTCTGTGGTAATAAGCTATTGAAGAAAATACATCATTGAATCACTTCTTTCTGTTCACAATTCTGGATAACCTTCAGATACATCATGATATGGCTCTATTTGTAGCATTTTTTTGGACTTTCAATTTGGTTTTCCGATACTTATATCTGAACACTTTATTTAAGAGCGGTTGGGTGTCTTCAATTCCTGTTTTCAAAAAATGCTTTTAGTTTTCAAATGTAACTAAATAACATTGTTCAAAGCTGATTGTTGAATTGTGGAAGATGTTGAACATCATGAAACCCTAAACAAGAAAAGAAAATATCTCAGTCGATTCTGTTTTTTGATTTTTGGATGAGAAATTGATTGCTGAAAACTGTAAAAACAATAGGGAAGTAGTTTTAAAACCAAAAAAACAGTGAGAAAGGACTTAAATTACTGGGTTTTTAAAAACCTGTGTTTGTGCATGAGAGTGAAGACGTGAACTTGAGGTCAGTGTGTAGATATCTTCTAAGTAATTATAATAGGATTACTTATCTATCATGAGTATGTAATTACTGTGTTTCTGTGATTTAAACAGGCTCCAAAACAGAGGAGCCGAAGAGTGGTGGAGACCCCTTGGCTCAATTCCAGAAAGGTGCTGTTCTGATGGTGTGTAGGACTTGTGGGAAGAAGGGTGATCACTGGACCTCAAGATGTCCATACAAGGATCTGGCCCCACCATCTGAGGGATTCGTGGATAAGCCTGCAACAGCAGATGTTGCAGCGGCAACAGGTGGTGCAACCAAGGGAGCCTACGTGCCTCCTGGTATGAGGGCGGGGGCTGAGAGGAGTAGTGGGTCTGATATGCGGCGCAGGAACGATGAGAACTCTGTGAGGGTAACCAACCTCTCTGAAGACACAAGAGAGCCCGATTTGCTGGAGCTGTTCCGCCCTTTTGGTCCTGTAAGCAGAGTTTATGTTGCCATTGATCAGAAGACTAACATGAGCAGGGGCTTTGGCTTTGTTAACTTTGTGAACAGGGAAGATGCGCAAAGAGCTATCAGCAAGCTCAATGGCTATGGCTACGACAATCTCATACTTAGAGTTGAATGGGCAACCCCCAGGGCAAACTAAATGTTTTGTGCTTTTGCCCCTTTCTTATAAATGCTGTTTTCAAGGTCCATCTATTTTTGTAGTCCAAAGTCATATACTTGTTTCCTTTGAGAGGATTTGCTATTTAAAACTATACATTCCTTCAACATCTTAAGTTGGTTATTGATAATCAGGTATCGTAATACCCTTCTACACTTATAAAGCATCTCATTTTGAATGTAAAAATGCTTGATCTTTCTTGGCTTAGGATGTTGTGGTATATCAATTTTCTTTTTCCTAAGAATGTTGTTTCGCCTTTGTTTTTTTTATGTTCAGAGTAAATTAAGGTTTCCTTTTGGTTTACACTCTCCTCTTAGTAAAAGGAAGGTAATGTTTCATGGCATACCATTTTTAGAAATTGGAAAAAAATTGTATTTCATTGTTTTCACGTGTTTGCTTTTTCCAAAAGTTGAATTTAATCTACAATGGTAGATTTCTATAATCTTTTCCTTTTTAGAGAACTTTATTATAAATCGTATCTTCTTTCGTGTATATGAAATATTGTGATTTAAACAATATTGTTTCAAACCAGGATGACAAAGTGGGCTTGACAGATCGGCTCTGTCACTAATTTAACAGGGTGAATTGGTATTTTTAAACCCACTTTGATCTGATTTGTTGATTATTATTCTAAATTAAAAGTTTAAATAAAAAATAATTAAAAGATTAACTTTTTATATTGTATTATTTAGAAGATGTAAATGTACAATAATATTATAACTTAATAACCAATTTTATAATATAGTCCACCTACACTATTTTTTTACGGGCCAATAACAAGTCAGATTAAAATAGATCAAGTTAACGCCAATTGCTTTCAGCACCCATCGTATTTTTAAAGCACCAGTCCTATCCTTGAAGAAATAAAAATAGCTTCTGAAATTGACATTTTGGAATAAATTTTAGGGTATAAAAATGACTTTCAAAATTGTATTTCGAAAAAAAATTTGAAGGTGAAAAAATTAATTTCGAAATATTATTTCCTGAAATTTAATTTAAGTTTTAAAATTTATTTATTTTTTTGGAAATATGTTTGGAAACTTTATTATGGTAACATGTTTTGGAATTATTTTTCCATAATTAAGGTATTTTTGTCCACCAAATGTTTCTCTGGAAACAGAATTTCGTAAGATTCCCATAATTTTCTTTCCGGAAACGAAAAAAAAGTTTCGCACCTGCGCCTTACGCACAGTGACACAGCTGACCGCTGCAGGTCACTCTACCGTCAGAGATCAATAGACCAACAACAACAAAAACTTTCTTTAATCAAAACAAAATTTTTTCACCAAAATCAAACCCAAATTAACCCTAAATCAAACTTAAAATAAAGTAAAAGGAATTTTCAAAACTTGCAACAAGGAATTTTCAAACCAAGTGGGACGGAACCCACCTACAAAGACAAAGATATTGCTTTACCTCTGGCGAGCCACCACCAGCTTTATCCTTCTCTCTCAATTATGGAGTGCAAGAAGTAAATAATGGGGGTGCAGGAAGCAACCGCCTAAGTTAACACTTTGATTAACTTTTTAACCTCCATACTTTCTTATTGCACCTACATAGACTCAACCAAAATGACTATTATACCCTTAGTGAAAAAATTAAATAAACCTTGAACACTCGCTTCTTAATCCCCTAACTATTCTTGACATTACTATTTGCAATACAGTATAAGTCGATTGAAGGTGGTAGGTATGATGGTGGTGAGTTATTGTAAGAAAGAACGAAGAATAAGAAAGCAGAACAGCAAAAGAATATAATATTAGGTTCAAAACAGAATTAAAAAGAAGAAAGCATTAGATACTTTTATAATAGATAATATTTTTAGAATCTAAGACCTATAACAACCGATTAAATAATGGAACATTAGCGGACAGGACAAGCGGGAAAAGCAGCACAGCACCTAAAGACAAGGGAAAGGAATATCAAAGCACTATTCAGACAAGCAAAAGAACATTAGAGCACCTCTAAGATGAGTGGAGAAGCACCGTTTAACCCTTTAATAGTTACGGAAAACTCTTTTTGTTGTGAGTTAAGTTTCAAAATCCAAATTTTGGAAGGTTGAACTATTGAAAGCAAAGATAATGTAACGATGAAGAGTTTCGGTGATAGATAACATGGAGACGAGAAGGTAGGGCCACAAAGAAAAATAAAGGAGGAGAGATCCTAGTTTGACATTGGTAAGACTAAAGAGTATTTCGAATGTTTCATTAATGCTATATAGTGTTGATCACAATTTTATTTAGTGTAAAGCAACTGCCTAATCCAAATTATAATTTTTAATTTATTTTTTTATTTTAATTGTACAATCTAGAATACAATTTTTTATATTTTGAATTGGGCAATCTAAAAAAAATTATATAGAAATAAAAAAATATATTTCAGATTAATACAAAAATTATATTCTGAATTGTACTAGAACATTAAAAAAATTGTATTCTAGATTATATAGTCTAAAATAAAAAATGTATTTTAAATTATATAATTCAAAATACAAAATGTAAAAATTACATTCTAAATTGCATAACTTTTTAAAAAAATTGGTATTTTTTAAAAGTACGGATGAAGAAACAATGCATGAAGGTGGAGGAAGAATCACTCTAACACTTTTGACACCCGTATTTATTAATTATGGAGACTTTAAATTATATTAGTTAAAGATAATTAATATATTTTCATGAATATTTTAAATTATATTAGTTAAAGATAATCAATATATTGAAAATGTAACAATATTAGAAATTATTAGTGTAATTTATTCTTCAAATAAATATTTATGATTTTTTCCCTAAATTTGATCTTCCTTGATAATTTTATTCTATTATTTGGAACCTTCCCTTTATGATATCTAATAATATATTATGCGAGTTTTAAAAGTGATAAATATTTTTTCATGTAATTCTTTCGTAATTTTATTTAATTAAATAAAAATTCAAAGATTTTAATTTTTATTTCAAAGAAGTTTTATGATGAAATTGGTTGATTATGTATATTTACTTTGATATTGATAGCTTGATAGAAAAGAGTTGATTTTGAATACTAATTGTGAATTGTAGAATAGATATGGTTGTGCATGATGAAATTAAAATGATGCATATGGTGACTAAATTATTGATACACATGCAACCATTTTGGTTGAACTAAATCTAGAATATTGAGATTCAAAGGAAATCAAGATATCATAGTTGCAAATGAATCTATACGTTTCAGTATGGTTGAAATGATATAACTGAATGATAGGTTCATATGTAACCATTTTGATATGAGACCATCACTATAGTTGAAATGATATGATATGTGTTATGACTAAATGATGAGTTCAAATGCAATCATTTTGATTAAAATGAAATCAGAGTACTTGAATTAAAATAAAATTAAGGTAGGGTGATTGCAAATGAATTTATGTGAAATCAATATGCTTGGAATAGAGTATAAAGGATTGTGATTAGATGATAGACCTAGTTGTATTATGAGGGATGATATTTAAATTCTTAAATTTATAACCAAACATGAATTGTAAATCTATTTATTTTATTTTACTTTCACGATTTGAAATATTATTTCACTAACTTACCATTGTTTATCTTGTTATATTGTGAAATGCGATGACAGTAGTATGTACACAAGCATATGCAAATACAAGTTCAAAAACACCTTAAGACATATAGGCTATTAGTTTCATTTTTCTTTTATTATGTATCTAGTTGTACATAGGTTTGATGTATATGGAGACTTTTTGAAGCATGTTAAACCTTGAATAGATGTTGATACTTGTATGTAGATAAAAGTTTGAATGATATAAGATGTTATTACATGGGTTTGTGTAATCTTATGAGTTTCGATGTGCCAAGATGATCTGCTCACGTCAGTTGCGTTGGACACAACTCTCTT
>Ga0099825_1006413_pt1 | contig 14707 bp, 12 predicted proteins | sample SiratroredBW_FD_76838 | JGI IMG/M metagenome (GOLD analysis project Ga0099825, IMG submission 76838) | Root nodule microbial communities of legume samples collected from California, USA - Siratro red BW | ecosystem: Host-associated > Plants > Roots > Nodule | place: USA: California | collected... | reverse complement strand
TGTTTTAAAACTGATTTGGCTATTTAAAGGAATGAGCACTATCATTTTCACATCTAAGATTTTCGAAAAGCATTCCTTGAGATTTTCTAAGTGAGATATAACGCTCCTTTTGTGCGATCATCCTTTGGCAAAGCTTTTCAAAACAAGAAACCTCCAAAAACGTGAATCTTTAAGCATCATTGAGTGAGGTTCTTGCAACTTTGGTTCTGGATCAAAGCTAAGTCTTCTACACCTGATCTTCATTCTTTGTAATTTGTTCTGTGTAAAAGTACTGTGTGATCAATTGTTGATCTTGCTATTTTTGTAATCTGTTTGTTGTTTTCAATTACTAGGTTTGTAATTGAGTTGGTGCAGTGAGTTTTTGCACTGTTCTCACATCTGCTGAGGGGATCAGTAGAGCGTGAGTGCTACGGGGAGCAGTGTTGCTTGCGGACTGCAAGTGTTGTGGTGCAGTGGGTTTCTACAGTGGTTACACACTAGCTGAAGGGTTCAGTGAGGTGTGAGTTTACTGTTGGGAGCAGTTTGTAACTTGTTGGGAGCAAGGGTTGTAAACTAATCTTGTGATCATTTTAGTGGAAATCTTTGCTAATTTGCAAAGGACTGGACGTAGCCCTTGAGGAAGGGTGAACCAGGATAATTCTTTGTGTTCTTGATTTCCTCTTCTCTCTTCTTGATCTTATTATTATTTGCTTGCATTCGCCTAATCAACTAATCACTGAATCTGTTTACATATATTTGAATCAACTGTGTTTTTGGATTATTTTTAATCTACTAGATTGTGCTTAATCATCTTGAATCTGGATTAACACATTTCTATACTGTAAACTATTTTCTAGATTTATCTTTAATAATTTTCGTTGTGCACAATTTATTGTTTACTGGACAATCCAGAATTACACGAGTTGATTGATTGATTTAAGAATTTTCATTCTCTATTTCAAGAACAAATCAGATTTGCGAAAAGATTTTGAAAGTTCAATTCACCCCCCCTCTTGAACTCGGTCTAAACCTTATTTTACACATTAATTATCATATGTGTAAGTGGAAAATTTGGACCTATTTTATATGAGGTGATGATGAGATGAAGCAGTTTGAGTGCTATATTTTGAATACTGCTTTTATGTAATTGACCATTTAGCCAGTAGTTCAAGGATGGTGGTTCAGGTTGGCACAATAATGATATGTGGTTTTTGCATTTAACTTTCTCAACCACCTTTTTTCTTTTGTGGTAGGATTTTTCTAGTTTCGGCCAAAGGTCTTATGAGCCACTTTTTAATCCATACCTTTATTAGGAAAATGATTATTGAATAGCTCTTATCCTCAAACCCACCATTCACCTCAATTACTTTTATGCAAACTACTGGATAACTCGTCTGGACACTAACTTATGAGGGTTAGTCTGCACCTGTTTCCTTAAGAATTAGTTAACCAGTCCTTAATGAAAGAGGTCCTGTTGTGTCTAATACATTAATATGTTTGAAAAACTCAAATAAATTCCCTTACATTTTTGTTCCCATACCAAAATTAATGTCTAGCTAAAAGCTTTTAAGTAGGGGTACATGTCTTTTGGATTTCCCATAAGAGAGTACTCATATTTCACACAGGGAGTAAAACTAAAAGGAATTTTTATTTCTACTAGCTTAATGTGTGATGTGGACTTGAAATCAATGAAAGAGATTAAAGGAATGTCTCTGGCCTTTTTTGTTTGCTTTTGGGGACTCAAATAATTGAGTTTCTTACGGCTATGTGAGAAAGAAAAAAAGACAAGAGAAAAGAGTAGTATAGCATGTGAATGTGAAATTAGGAACAAGGTTGTCAATTAATGTAGGACATGGCAGTGGTGAGTGCCTCTGCCTAAAAAATAATTAAATTTTACCTTTGCCTAAATTAAATTCTTTTATCACAACATGGCAAATAGTAAAGGTAGAAAATAATCATTGTAACTATTAATGTTTTTTATTTGCAATAAATTTCAATCAAATCATTGCTTACTACATGCCCTGAAATTCATTGCTTAGATTTCAAATGGTAAAATATAGGTGGATGTATCAATTTGAAAGGTAAGAATATTGTCATTGCATTTACTTAAAATGTATTACTTATTTGACACAACACTAAACTCATCCGTCATTTATTGATTTTATAGATTCATGGGTGATTCTAAACGATCAGTGAAAAATAAGGCTCGGGTTGAAGGATCAATTTGTGCATCTTACTTGCGCAGAGCGACAACTTACTTTTGTTCTCACTATTTCAAGAACTTTATGTAGTTCCACGGAATCGTAGAAATGAAATACCTGTTCAAAGTGAAAGGTGTCCTTCATCGTTATCCATCTTTAATGCACCTGGTCATCATGCAAGGAAGAAGTCAATTCATTGGTTAACCCATAAAGAGTGGAATTTCGCCCATGTTCATGTGCTGATCAATTGCACCGAAGTTAAACCATACCTTGAGCGAGTAGTTAAAACAATTCATTTCATTACTTATGAAATTTATATTTTATAAAAAATTGACTTTCATTTGATTGATAAATATTCATAGTTCATTCTTGCAATCTCAACAAATTCACGAATCAAATGTGTCAACTTCTATACATCTACATTTCCCTCAATGGTTCAAGGATCAAGTATGTATCTACAAAATTTAGAAAAAAGGTGTTTTGTCTTATATGTTAAATAGAATACAACTATTAATGTTTTTTATGTTTGTAGGTTAACAATGAGCCCTTAAGTGTGTCAAACACACACTTACAAGAATTATCCTATGGTCCTTTCACATTTGTTAATGAGTGGCACACATATTTTGTCAATGGCGATAAATTTCACACTCATGCTTGGAGTAAGGGGAAAAAATGATAAACAGTGATGTTTATGTAAAAGGGCTTACAGAAGGAGGTGAAGATGATTTTTATGAGATTATTCAACACATATATGAGTTAGAGAATAATACTTCAAGCTCTAGCAAAAGAAGTGGTTGTATTTTACTGTGATTGGTTTGATCCATCACGTAGAGGTACAATAGTGGATCGTAAATATGGAACGGTGGAAATTTGCATGGATGAAAGGTATTTACCTTTTGACCCATTCATCCTTGCAAGTAATGTAAGACAAGTATATTATGTGTCGTATCCCACATCAAGAAAGCATAAACAAGGTTGGTGTGTTGCAATCAAAACGAAGTCGAGAGGTTGCATAGAAGCTCATGATATCGAAGATGATGTTCCTTACCAAATTGATGAAATATCACATGTAAATGAATTAATTGAAGTTGAGCGTGTTTTGGGATTCCAACATTCACAAGTTGATGTTGAAGAAGTGGATGAAGAGGATGAAGAGGATGAAGGTATGATGTAGAAGATGACAATGAAGAGTAGAAGTTTGGAAATTATGATTCGGAAGAAGACATTGAAGGAGATGGCTTTGAAGATAATGGTTTTGAAGAAGATAGTGAAGAAGAAGTTGAAGATAATCATTTTGAAGAGGATAGTAGTGAAGATGGGGAACTTGAAGAAAATGATTCCAAAGAAGACAATGAACAAGGGGGATTTGATGATGATGATTGAAATTTGTAATTTTCTTTAGGATTAGCCAAATTCGATAAATGTCATTCAAATGTTAATTTTCTTCTGTAATAGATGTTGCTAAAAGTTGATGATTGTTATCGAAAACATTTCTACATTATGTTATGTGTTTTTAACATTTTTCATGTTGTTTTCATTAATAATTGATATCTATATTTTCATGTTCATTTTGTATGTATAGACATGTGAGCAGGAGGTTCTGACCCACCCCAACACTTAGGTCCTCATGTCAATAGGTGAAGAGGGGCAACAAAGAAGAAAATGCCACACTATGTACTGAAAATAACGGTTCCAACCCCAACTCCTGCACTTATAACTTCTCCAATTGATGTTGTTGCTAACATGCCATCTCAAGCAAGACAAGTGCTCCCTCCAATCACATCTTCATCCCCATTGGTTGCATTTCCACCTTCACCATCAACTACAGTGTCGTCAACATCATCAATACCATCACCATTGCCAGAAGTATCACCATTATCAACACCTTCACCATTGTCAGGGCATTCTAGAGGTCACGGACATGATGCACAATCACACATTGAAGATGATACCCCATGCAATGCTGCTCTTCCTATGATTTCACCAAATGCCCAAAGGTAAGACTTGAAAAAAAAAATTTGGTTGCATTATATGTTGTATGAGTTTATTGTGTACTAATATTTGTATAACTTTTTCCTATTAAGGTTTTATCCATGTAGGATTGCATCACATGCCATCACAGAGACCATTCAACAACAATATTGTGAGTCGTGACCCACATGGGTTCAATACCTGATGACATAAAAAAACTTTTCTTTCAACGTTTTAAAGTAAGTTTTCTCATATTTAGTATTGTAGTATCCAAATTGTACATATTGTAGTATTGTAGTATACACTTATTATTAAAAAAATTCACTACACAGGCACTTCTCTCTTGCAGTCTCCCTAATTAACTTTACTACAAACTATAGAAGTAATTGTCGAAGGAATGAAAATTGAGTGAAGGACTGAAAATTCTTGAAATTTCTGCTTTATGTATGTAGCTATTATTATGGTGTTGGTAATACTTGCACCATTCTTGTGATTTGTTGGTTATAGTTTTCCTTTCTAATGGCTTTGTTAGCATACTTGCACCATCTTAGAATATATTACCATACCTGCATGTTATAATTTGAATGAGAGATTTTTTATTTATGGCATTATTTGTTCCTTGGCACATGTCTATTCAACCGTGTTTACATATATGAAAGTCACCTGGAGACCTGAACATGAGCAAATGATCAAAAAAACTTTTCATACCAAAGTCTCACATAGGCTATCATAAATGTTTATGATTGCACGAAAAAATGAAAAGAAGCCCGCTTGGATGTTTGATGCAGTGTGGGACTCGTTGTTATCAAAGTGGAATTGTGTTACCTATCAGGCAAAGTGTTCACAAGCCCAACAAAATCAAAAGTATGAAACTGGTGGCAGTTTACACACCGGTGGCTCCATTAGTAGATATGCGCATGCAATTCGCATGCTAAATATACTAAACATCAATAGTTTTTATTATTTTTTTATAACATCTTGTGTTAATGATGTGCGTTGTAGGAGGAAAAAATGGGTCGACCACCACATATTGATGAAGTTTTTAAGCAAACTCATGTAAGAAAAGATAGTGGTGAATTTGTGGATGAACGATCTAAGAGAACACATGTAAGTCTATTATCTTTATGTTATTTATTTTATTCTAATATTAATTGCATATATGATTTAATTTATATTTTTGAATAACATGAGGACTTTGAGAAAAAATATGTTGAAGCTAAATCAGATGTTTCATCCTGTGGTGGATGATCACAATCATCCCCTGCAGAGGAAGAGAGAATAAGGACTAAAAGTTGGATTAGTCCAGCAGGAGGAAAGAAAAAAGGTAGCATCTACGGGATTGGCCAGGTCACCTATAACTGTGCAGATAAACTCACATTTCCCCGTCCTTCAAGTGCCTCTTCTGATTCACAAGAAATTATCCAACTAAAACAACAAGTTCAATATCTTGTTAAATTCGTCCAAACATTACTTCTACCTGATGCACTGACCACATTTCAACAAGAACAACAACAACACCAATCCAAACAACATCAACAAAGATCATAACAAAACAAGACCAAGATCAAGATCAAGATCATCATCACTACTCTACTTATTAGCCACTTGGTTTTCATTTTAAACTATTGCAAAAATGTTAGTATTAGACCTAAATTATTTTGTTAGAATTTTATTTTCATTATATGTTTATGTTTTGGACAGTTATAATGGACTATGTATGGTACCTTTTGCATTATATGTCTAACTCTTTATTTAGATGATAAATGTTTGAACTTAATTATTATATTTTAGCACTTTATTTAGCTTTTGATTTTGAATGTTAATATGTTGTTAGAACTTTATTTTGAACCATAATTTTAAATTATATGCAGGTACATACAAATTTGTATTATTAGCTAAATATTTTTTTAATAATATTTAATTATATTTGAAATAGAATTACATACGAAAAATTCCGTATGTAAGTTACATACAGATATTTTCGTATGTAAGTTACATACGAAATTTTTTGTATATAAGTTACATACACCACTTTTACATATGGATTTTTTTCTGTATATAATCCGTCGGAAATATCAATTTACATACAAATTTTGGATATTACATACGAATTTTATCTATATGTAATATGCATCTTTTTGTAATGGTTAATTTCAACAAGCAACATGATCATATTTTTATGTTATAAGAAAATTGAGTAATTTGATTAAATCTTGGTCATAAAATTTATTGTGTTTTTAAAATTAAGAGATTTAATTTATACTTTAGTAATAGCGAAATCAAACTCATCAAAATAAATAAATTATAATATCAAAATATAATTAGACTTAATTTAAAATAGATGGTGTATTTTACGGATGATGATGTACTTTATATAAAAGCGTTTGAGAATTAGATCATTTAAAGGATTAAACATTAAAATAGTAAAAAAATTTAAAGATCATCAGATATTATGATTAGAGATAAAGGTTAATTAACAAGTTGTAAAATTATTTTTTTTATACAAAGATGGAGTTAGGTATAAAGTTTACTTTATCTTAATGAGATTTGATGGATTTGTTCTATTACACGTTATTGGACCACCCAATATATAAGTGAGTGCATGTTTAATAGGTTTATCATATCATTAGCTATATACCATCGAATCTAGTATAAAAATATATCCTAATGAGATTTGATTTTATAAATATCTAATGTCAGATTATTCACAAATATCTAGTCCCATACATGAGATGAACATGTATTGACATGAAAAAAGTATTAGAGATTTTACATTCACTAAAAATAAAACTATTTAAAATATATAAATGGGGACAATCTTTACCTTACATGTCAGTCTTGTAAGTATGAGATAATAGAATACGCCTCAATCACCTTAGTCAAATAGTAAAAAAGACAAAGAACCAGAGGGTGGAGTAAGATTTTTTTCAAAAGATTCGGCCCATCTGAGTCTGTTTGAGCTTCTAACCATCAGTTCGGATCCAAACCCAATCTAAAAAAATCACTTTTTGAAAAAAATAAAACATAAAAGAAAATTCTCATAATTATATAAATTGTCTAAAATAATTTAATTCATGTAAAATAGATTTGGACTATATATTTTAGGTCAATTAAATAAACAAAGGTATATTTGATAAAATTACACGGTAGGGTCCAACAATAAGAATTGAAATTAGGAAACCAGAATTGTTGATTCATGAAGTGATTGAATATTGAAATGAATTGTTCGCAAATGAAGTAATCTGATTTGCTGAAATGGTGCATAATTGATGGCCAGCAAGTGCTACCGCAACTTGGTCATGTGAGAAAGTAGAATTTATTTACCTTCGGTGCAGAGCTGGACTGGATTTCATTATTAAATATAGTAAATAGTGCAGTGCATAGTTGAACTGAAGTTGCTATTATCCCTTTGCTGCAGTTGCACGGTCCAACAGAGTGTAATGATGATGCACTGTAATGATGATGCATTAAATTAAGAGATTCAGCCGGTGATCATGGTGCAGTGAGTTTTGGTGCCACCAATTTCATGCTTAGTTTTATTTTAATTTTTTTAATCAAAATCTGGAATCTATTTTTAGGAATTTCCTTTTGAGTTCTACTTTTTTAATTATTTTTAATTTCTTACTTGTCTTAATTTTTGTTGGGATGATTTTTTGAACTCTTACTTCCTTAGTTATCTTTAATTTTTACTTGTCTTAATTCTTTTTGGATAATCTTTTATGTCTTGTCTTATCATTAATTTCTCTTAAGTTTTACTTTCTAAATTGAGATTTTATTATTTTTTTTCATTATTGACTTTTTGATGTAGACCACGTTAAAAATTTATTATTTGTGAGAGTTGAACCAACTTTTAGGTAGTATTCTAAAAAAGAACAAAAAACTTAGCAAGAGGTATTTATTTTTGGAGGACAAACAAGTTGTGACTTAAAGTGAAATATTTAAAAAAAAAAAGGTGATATACATGAAAGGAAAAGTTGACAAGACTCAAGGAATAAAAAATATTTAATATTTGTATTATAATTACTTGTTACTTGTTAATTTTGTTTATAATTTTTTTTTGTTTGTTTTGTGTTTGAAAAAATGTCATTAAAACAATTCCAAGAGTGAAATTGTAATAGTCTCAGTGTGTAGCTGTGAAAGTGTGTCAAGAGACTCTAAATGTCACTTACACTTTCACTTAGGAAGTTCGTCTAGTTATTTGTTTTGTTTTATATTCTTGTAACTTTTTTTTTAGTTATTTTCTTTATTATGTTGTCGTGACAATTAAGATTTAATTTTCTCGCGTTCGTTAGATTGACCTTCTTTTGGTCTTTAGGATTTCACATGTAGAAATAAGGAAAAATGTTTTGAGGTTTTTTATCAAGAGATGTTTTAGAAGAGAATTGAGAAAAACTCTAGTTAGAAAAGACTTGGTACTTAAGTTGTCCAAGTGATGCACTTCTCTTTTCTGGGAGTCTACTTAGAAGACTTTTATCAATATTTCTCCATAGATAACTTTACCCAAAACTTAAAAATCTTTTTGTGAAAACATTTTATCACTCATCGTTTCAAAAATTTTCTTTTCAAACTATTTGTGAAAATCCTTTTCAATGAAAAAAAAATGAGTGATCATTTTCATGTTCATGAGAGTCTTAGAGATCACTATAAAAGGATTAAGCCTAGAAGTTATTTTCATTCTGCAGAGTTTAAGATAAATCTCCCTACTTTCTATGGACATAATAATATAGAGGAATATTTAGGATGGGAAATAAAGGTTGAGAAAATTTTTGAATTTCACCAAGTAGAAGAAATTAGAAGATTATCCATTATTACTTTAAGTTTTCAAGAATACGCCATGTCTTCGTGGAAACAACGGCAATATGATGTCTCAATTGGGAGAAAAGTTAAAATATTGAATTGGAAAGAGTTTGAAGGCTTGCATGAGAAGAAAATTTGTTCTGCCTTTCTATGAGAAAAAAAAAACAGAGAAGAAATGAAAGAGCTTGTTAAACAAGGAAGGAAATTTTTAGAAGGAGAGAAAGACTTTATAAGAAGAGAAAGAGAGTTTAAAGAAAAATTGCAAGGTCTTATTATGCAAAAAGAAGAGAAAACAAAGAAAGAAAGAAAAGAGAAAGAGAGGAGAGAAACAGAAGAGAAAAATAGAAAAGAAAGAAAAGATAGAAAGAGAGGAGAAAGAAAGAGGAAAAAAGGAAAAGAAAAGAGGAAGAAAGGAAAGAAAAATGTTTGTCTGAAGCTGAATCAAACATTGATATAAAACCTTCTCTTTAAAATCATCTTGTGAGAAGTTGAGTAAATCTTTGTTTGGAGCTGAACCAGATGTTGACTCTTCTTCCACAGAAAAATCTTGTGAGGAGTTATTTGAAGAGAAACCTTTGTCTAGGGACATTGACGCAGACTCCTCTTCCACAAAAAAATCTAGTAAGGATATAATTGTAGATCAATCTTTGTTTGGGCCTAAGCTAGATATTGATACAAAAACCTCTCATAGAAAAATCTTGCGAGTTGCTTGAAATTAAACAAGAAGATCAAAATATTAGGTAAACTCATAGGGTAGAAAAACATTTAAAATTTAAAAATAAAAGTACCCTTCAATTTAACTATCCACGTTTACCATCAGGTAAAGGGTAGATTAACCTGGGAAGTCAGGTTCTATTCACTTTTATTTTTAAATATTATAAGAAAATGCCACCTATTTTACTATTTACATGTTTTTATAGGATGGTGTTCGATCCTAGAGGGAATCACGAATAAATCAACAATAATAAGACGGATGTCCATAACACATTACAAGATCTGAGGACAGATCCCTTTCAAGAGGAAGGGGATGGTGGAATACACCTCAGTCAAAGAATAAAGAGAACAAAGAATCAGAGGGTGGGTCAAGAGTTTTCCAAAAAATTTGGCCCATCTGAGCCTGTTTGGGCCTCCAACCATCTGCTCGGGCCCAAATCCTATCATGAAGAGATCACTTTGGAGAAAATGGAGCATCAAAGAGAAGTCTTCTAAATTGTATAAATTGTTTAGAATAGTTTGGCCCTTATATTTGGCCAAATAGAATAGATTTAGGCCTTGTATTTTGAGTCATGTAGTGTAAGTGTTGGGCCTTAAAGCCCATAAATAATGTTGGACATTGTTCAAGGTGTTGCCACATGGCAAACTCTCGTTCAAGCCTTGCGATGCAAGTTAGGATATAGGAGAAGCTCTCTCCTTATGCCACTTGTCATCACCTTGTGAGAGTCTTGGGATGTAAGCTATGTTTGAGAAGCTTGTTGTAGAAGTTAGGGTTAGAAACTTGTCGTAGAAGTTAGGTTTAGAGAGTTTGCTCTAAAAGCTATAGTGGGAATTCACTCTAAAAATAGGTGTGCTTGGCTATATAAAATTCAACTTGGAATTAGTAATGAAATGCTACCCATTTTTTATCATTCTACTTGTTTCTGAGTTCTTTCTAGGTTAGTCTCCTTCTAAACTTAGCCTAGACTATTTTCTAGTGAGTTAGCCTAACTTCTCACTCTCACATATTCCTAATTCCACATCAATCTATAAAACTTCTCCAGGTTCTAGAAATGCTTCCGCTTATCAAAAATCCTTCGTCATCTATCCAAAATAAGAAATCATAAAGATGACAACTAGAAAAAAAAAAACATTTTCCATCTTGAGGTGTTTAAACCTACTTCTTAATAAATATTAGAAACAGGTGAATCAAAGATAAATAAAATAAATGGATCCATCTCGTTATAATGGCATTGCAGAAAGCGATTGTTGCACAATTGAAATGCTTAAATAAGAACATGAACAACCCTGATCAACTTTTAAGGGAAGCGAAACATGTCGGTAAAGATTTTTGTTGTTTGAAATATAACACCAAATTTACAATAAACATTTATACTGTATATGGTTCCCAAATTTCTTTGACCATTTCCTTACCAAAGTCACTTAGTTTTAGTTTTCATTTGTTACTGATGATCTAATCCTGTTATAACACACCTGTTTCAGTTTTAGCTTCTTTGAATTTCTTGTATAGGTCACTTCTGTAGAATTGTTTAGTCCTAAAGACCAAAATGAGTAACAAAAGTGCCCCAAACAAGCAAACTGTAGTGATTATAATGAATGCTAACTTATAGCACTCTTCACCATTGCAGTTCAGCTCCTCTCCTGGACTTGTCTTTTGCCCCATAGCTTCCATTTGCCTTATGGCTTCCTTGTCATACAAATAGCTCCTCCTGTATCATCGAGGCTTGAGAGACCAATAGCTCAAACTCTTGAATGTAATCTTACATTCTCCCTTGTTGTTTAATCTTGGCCAATTGCTCAAATATTGAGCTCCTTTTTCGTCCTCCAAATCTACGAATTAAAGCCTTAAAAAAATCTTTCCAAGATTTATTATTGATCTGTTGTCTCCGTAATCGGAACTAGTGGTGGCACTACCCTCCATAATAATGAATGTCAGTTTCAATATGTCCTTGGCAGCCACCTCCTGCACCTCAAAAAATATCTCAGCCCTTGAAATCCACCCTTGCGGGTCCAAATCTTCAAAATTTTTCCACCCTTCTAGCCCATGATGTGACCCTTTTCTCCTCCTCCTCCTCCTTTTCAAAATTAATCCCCGACTCAACACTTCTTCCCTTCATTTCTTCATCGTTCACAGAATTTTCACGGCCCTCCGAATTCTTGTCCACTTTCTTGGGGTCTTTTAACATTTCTTTGATCTCTTTTAGCTCCAATAAGCCTTCCTTGACCATGCTCAAATCTCATCAACCATCATTTTACTTTGTTCGCTGGCCTATCTCTCTAATGCACTCAGCTTTCCTCTGTCCAAAGGTGATCCGGCAGGTCGAACCAAAGTGTTGTACCTCTCCCTTAACCCACAACAGTGACCAACCTAGAAGAACACAAATTCACTAAATATACCTCGTTTATTGAATTAATTCTATTCAAGATAGATTTTCGGAAACAATACAAAGGAACATTTTTCCTTTCCACAGGAACTGTCAAATTCTTTAAATTCTAAAAACTACTCCAAATTATCCATGTTGGTCTCATTAAATAGACCAGCTTTCCCCAACCTTCTGAAAACACTAACAACCTTAATTGTGCCCCATCTTATTTCCTTACTTAAATTTCCTTCTATATATACTTTTAATTCTTTTTTTTTGGTTGTTAGACTTTATATCAGTAGTAGACTTCATTTTATTTGAAACCTTAAGGAGTTCGGCATTAATTAATCTTTATTTGTTTTGCATACGGTTTTAAAATGGACCAAATTTATTTTTATTTTTTTAATTCTTTCTTTTCTATTATTTATTTGAAACATCTTTTCCATAAAAAATGAAACGAGATGAAACTTTTTCTTAAAACAAATGAATATATTTTTTTTATTTTTTACTAAAAAGATATAGAAAACCATGAAAACTATTTTTTACTTTTTTCTTGAAAATAAAATAAAAAAAATGCTAAATCTCAAAATTAATTTGAACAACTAACTACATGATAATTTTTTCCGATTTTTCAATAATTTATTAGAAATATTTTTATTTTTTTTTTAATTCTTAAGAAATTTTACTTCTCCGGAAAAAATTAGATCTTGAGACTATCCTTTAAAGTGTTTCTAAGCATTGTAATGGATAGTAATTTCAATTTGAATAAGAGAATTTCACACAAAGAGTCTTATATTTCATCCAAATCCATGCTTTTTAGTCGAGTTATGCATTGAGAACCATTAGATGAAAGTGCAGGAATGTTTCCTAGGGTAATTCTGTAAGTCATAATCACCCACCTGTTGCAAATATTCGTGACTAGTAATGCAACTATACAGCTAATGAATAGATGGTTAGATTTCTCCAGGATTTCCTATTCATGTTCCCCTAACATGCAAGTTAGCCTTTGTTGGGATTTTATCTAGCAACATTCTCTTTGTAAAATGGTGGGCTGAGGGGAGTGTCTTTCCAGGCCATAATGATTTGAATACATTTACATTTTACCGTATTTGATTATTTTGTAGAGCCATATATGCTGACTTAACATTGTATCTTCCTTTCTCATCCTCATTCCATATCCAAATATCCCTACTTTCTCTTTTTTTGAACTGGTCCGTGATTGACATTATGAACAGCTGTTTTGACTATTTTCTCATTCAAATTAGTTTCGCCCCAACCTATATTCCACCTCCAAATGTTATTTTCTCAGCTCTCTAATTCTCCAAATGTGTTTTATGTAAAGATGTTTAAGAAGTAGCCCATTCAAAAGATAACCCATTAAAATAGCACAAAGGATGTAAAGATTAAAAACATTTAAATCAAAGATAAATAAAATAAATGGATCCATCTGGTTATAATGGCATTACAGAAAGCGATTATTGCATACTGTCTAATAAGGCCCTGAAATGCTTGAATAAGAAGATGAACAACCCTGATCAGATATTTAAGGGATGTCAAACATGTTGATAAAGAATTTTTCTGTTTGGAATATAACACAAATTATAATAAATATTTATACTGTATATGGTTCTCAAATTTCTTTAACCGTTTCCTTGTCAAAGTCACTTAGTCTTCATTTGCAGCTGATGATCCCATACTGTTGTAACACACACCTGTTTCAGTTTCATCAGTTTTAGCTTCTCTGAATTTTTTGTGTATGTCAGTTCTGTAGAATTGTTTAGTCCTAAAGACCAAAATGAGTGACAGAAGTGTCCCAAACAAGCAAACTGCAGTGATTATAATGAATGATAACTTGTAGCACTCCTCTCCGTTGCAGTTCAACTCCTCTCCTGGACTTATCTTTTGCCCCATAGCTTCCATTTGCCTTATGGCTTCCCTGTCATACAGATACCCTGCAACCCTCACATTGAGCAAGTATGACCCAATTGGACCTGCTAGTGACCCAAAATTGTATAGTGTTGAATAATGTTTGAGGCCAAAAAGTTCAGATATAACGGAAAAGATTAATGGCCAGGTAGCCCCAAAGCAGAACCCAATAACAATTGAGGCTACATAGAGACCATTTGGGACATTGAATGCAATTAAAAGATGGCCAACACAAGATAATAAAAGCAATGATGTGAGCATGAGAGGCCTAGGGACTCTATATTTGTGTATGATAAATTCTGAGACAGCCCCTTGAACAACCTTACCTAAATAGATCCAAATGGACGTAAGAGAGACAAATGTGGTTATTGTACGAGAAGGATATCCTAATGAAATTCCAATTTGGCTCAAGTTGTTTACCATTGTCTGGCTGCTGCCAAGTGAACATATAGAAGTTAAAAAGAGAACCACCATGTCAAGGCTAAAAATGGCTTGAAGTATTGTATGATCTTCACCTCTTTCTGGAGGGATGAACATGTTTTCCCAACAGGAGACTTTTTCTTGTGCTGTATCCTGGGAAGACTTCTCTTGATAAGGATTTTCTGTAGCTGTATTTAGATAGTTTGCCAACAGCTGCTGACTATCTTCCCTATTGATGTTTTCTAGCTTACTCTTCCAAATCTTGTGTTCTTCCACAATAACAACAGCAAGTGGAAGGATGAGCAAAAGAAGCATCACAGTGGTAGTAACAAGATA
>Ga0099825_1006412_pt1 | contig 14708 bp, 5 predicted proteins | sample SiratroredBW_FD_76838 | JGI IMG/M metagenome (GOLD analysis project Ga0099825, IMG submission 76838) | Root nodule microbial communities of legume samples collected from California, USA - Siratro red BW | ecosystem: Host-associated > Plants > Roots > Nodule | place: USA: California | collected... | reverse complement strand
TTTTAAAATAAAAAAATAAAAAATATATTTTTTTTCCTATTTTAAATAAAAAAAAAAAATTTAAAAAAATAAAAAATTATTTATAAAAAAAAAAAAAAAAAAAAAAAAAAAAAAAACCCTTCCTCCCACAACAAAAATATCCACGCAGAGTATAATCACGCAAAATTTGCTGAACGAAAAGTCAATGAACCAGAAAACGCGAAACTTAAAGCGCACCTGCAGCATCAGCTTTGAGTTCCGCCTCGCCGGCGACGACTTGAGAGCAAAAACCGACATCGGAGACGCAGGTTCCGAATCGACGGAGACATCATCGGAAGCGAGAGACGAAACCGTGCTATCGCACAAATCATCCACCAACTCGTCCACCGCCTCCACAGTCTCCACGTCCCACAGAACCCAATCCTTCGTCGTCGAACTGTGAGGTTCGTCCACCGTCACGCTGCCTCGCCATGGCGGTGTCCCTCCGTTAGCGCGCAGGAACCTCCCGCTCCAACACATCAACTTCACCTGGAACCCGTCCCGAGTCACTTCCCAGTCATGCTTGAAATTTGCGCCAGGTTCGAACTCCGTCTGGAGCACCTTCCTCCCTGTCATCCCAAGCAGAAACGGCGTCTCAGTCGCCGTTAAGTACCTTCCGTGATAACTCCTGAGACGCACCTTTTTGGTTCCTCCCTCCGTGATCTCCTCTACCGTCCACCGCGCTCCCCGGCCGGAGGCCTTGCGGCTCTGGTGGACGTGGCTGCCATCGGCGTCAGCGACGAGATACTTGTCGAGGTGGCTCCGCAGCCTCACCACGCTGGTTTTGGTGAAAAACTCCATTGCGTGTCTATCGATGAGTGATGAAGCTGAAAACTATGACTATAGATGATAGGTGTGAGAAACCGAGAAAAAAGAAATTGTAACCGTTTCATTGTATAAAGATGTTTTTAGTACGAAAACATATTTCTTCCTATAACTTCCGCTGAGATATTTTAAACATAAAATTATAATAAAATTATTAAATTTTTTAAAGATAAAATTGTAAACATTTTTTTATACTAAATTTGATATTATCAATATTATTAAACAAACTGGATATGATATACAAAGAAATTGATGATTTTTTGTTTTCAATTTGTATTATCTTTTTATTTTTTCTTTTATCATAAAGTTTAGAATTTAAAATTTAAGATGTCATTATTTGATTATTGTAATATATATATATATATATATATATATATATATATATATTCATAAACAAAACAAATTACTATATAACTATCAATTTCAAGAATGGATTAACATATGTTTAATAGATTTACATGTAATATTCTAGAAAATAGCTATAGAATAAAAACTAATCTAAAATTTAAATTTAGTTTAAGAGATAAATAAGGGTTGTTTAAGTAGATAAAAGATAGTTATTTACTTTTTATTTTTATAAAACTACCAACCATCTCTCTCGTAAGATATTTTATCTCTCTAAGAAGATATTCTGTTTATAAAAACTACCAAATCTCTCTCTTTCTTTAACAGTTTCATTTTTATTAAAATTATCATCTCTCAAACAATTTCTCTTTAAAGTTTCCCTACTTTCTCTCTAGATTTGTGATCTTATAGGTTATCAGATTGACAATCAGAGGATATCCCTAGATTCCTAGCGTTGAGTAGATCAAGAATGTCCTATCAGATTCTTGAACAGAGTTAGGTTGCCTGTGATTTAAGGGTTTTTGAGTATCTCTACTCTATAGAGGTAAGGGAAGCTAGTTTGATTATTTTTCATAAATATTGTAATTATTTGTTTATTAATGAATTGGATGAATGTTTATGTATTGTATTATGTAGTATCAATGTTTGTGAATGATGTGGTGTGCGATCGAGACATAGTATCTTCAGGAAAGGAGATACTCGTGTTCAAATTATTAGGATGTGCATTGTTTGGGGATTCTAAGGAGGTATCCTGACTCTACTGGTACATTGGATTCACATGGATGAAGATTATCAGTTAGTGAAGAGTCGAAGGAGGTTTATATGGTCCTGTCCGAGGTTTCAAATATGAGCCCGATCGGAATAGGATATATGGATTAACCCTGTGTATATGGGATCTGAGGTTTGAAATATGAGGCCGATCAGAATAGACTGTTCCGTGGTTTGAAATATTAGCCCGATCGAAACTGTTGGGTGGTACATGACAGGTGCACACCTCTGAGTCTAACTCAATGCACGAGTGTTTGGAAGTAGAGAGTCTAGTGTCTTTGTTTGTGAGTCAGTATATGTATTATGTGAGATGAATTATGAAAGCTTGATTTTTTTGTTGTTTGATTGAGATATAAATTTAATTTATAAAAACATATTTTTTTAAACTCTCTAGCTTATCCTTATTCCATTATTTCTGTGTGGTGTTTGTTTTATTTTTAAATATGCAATGATCGTGTATTACACAGGAGTATAGGATTTGACAGGTGGTGTGAGTCCTAAGTGAATTGTTAGAGAAACTTTATTTTATTTTATTTTATTTGTAATTACGAAGATGTTTTTATTAAATCTTATTTGGAGAAGTATATTTTGAAATACATGATGAATATATGGATTTTTATATTCAAGTTTATTATATAATTTTTTTATGCAATAAAGTTTCTATTATATGAAAAATATGGGATGTTACATTTGGTATCAGAGTCGTTCGTCCTTAGAATGACCTAAGGGTAGTGGGTTTGTTGTGTTTCTTCTGCGTGTGATCTTTTAAAAATTTAGTTTTAAGAAATAGGCAAAATTTTTCTAGTTGGATGTTTGAGCATGATCTTTGAAATTTTGATTTGTATTTGAGTTGAGTTGATTGTGATGAATGTGAATGAAATTATTAAGAAAGAAAATAATCTTGATGAAGTAGTGAAGGTGCACACTCATGACTAAATTAAGATATATTTCTATCTTGATATTTCGTGTTTAGAGTATTTATAAAAGTTATGTTTTGATTGATTAATTATATTTTTATTTGATCTTAGATATAAGTTGTAGTGAAATGTACAGTGTTTCTTTATGTTAGGTATTTAATGTAATTGATAGACACAACTTCACAACTTTTAGGATATTTTTTTTCAATTGTTTTTTTTATTGTTATATTATAGGATTTATAGTGTGATATGCCTTGTTTAGTGGTATTATTGGAGAAAAATCATTATAGAAACCGATCTTTATTTCTTTTCTAGTATGTCAATTTTCGAGGACAAAAATTTTTGGTGTTGGGGAGAATGTAATACCCTAGAAGAAAGCTATAGAATAAAAACTAACCTAGAATTTAGTTTCAGAGATAAATAGGATAATACCTATTTTTTTTTTTTAACAGAAGAGTTGTTTAAGTAAATAAAAGATAGTTATTTACTTTTTATTTTTATAACAACCACCAACTCTCTCTCAGAAGATATTCTATCTTCCTAAAAAGATATTATGTTTATAAAAACTACCAAATCTCTCTCTTTCTTTAAGAAGATATATAGTTTCATTTTTATGAAAACCACTATCTCTCAAACAATTTCTCTTTAAAGTTTCCTAGCTTCTCTCTAGATTTGTGATCTCATAGTTTATCAGATTAAACAATTTCTCTTTAAAGTTTCCTAGCTTCTCTCTAGATTTGTGATCTCATAGTTTATCAGATTGACAATCAGAGGACATCCCTAGATTCCTAACATTGAGTAGATCAAGAGTGTAGGTTGCTTGTGACTTAAGGGTTTTTTAATATCTCTACTTTATAGAGGTAAGAGAAGCTAGTTTGAATATTTTTCATAAATACTGTAATTATTTGTTTATTAATGAGGATGAATGTTTATCTATATTATGTAGTATCAATGTTTGTGAATGATGTGTGGTTTAGGAAAGGAGATACTCGTGTTCAAATTGTTAAGATATGCATTGTTTGGAGATTCTAAGGAGTTATCCTGACTCTACTGGTACATTGGATTCACATAGATGAAGATTAACAGTTAGTGAAGAGTCGAAGGAGGTTCATATGGTTCTGTCTGAGATTTGAAATATGAGCCCGATCGGAATAGACTGTTCCGAGGTTTGAAATATGAGCCCGATCGGAACAATTGGGTGGTATATGACAGGTGCACACCTTGAGTCTAACTCAATGCACGAGTGTCTTTCGGAAGTAGAGAGTCTAGTGTCTTTATTTGTGAGTCAGTATATGAATGATGTGAGATGAATTATGAAAGCTTGATTTTTTTGTTGTTTGATTAAGATATAAATTTAATTTATGAAAATCTATTTTTTTTTAAACTCTCTAGCTTGCCTTTATTTTTGTGTGGTGGTTGTTTTATTTTTAAATTTACAATGATAGTATATTACTCAGGAGCAGAAGATTTGACAGGTAACAAGTGATGTAAGTCCCAAATGAATTGTTAGATAAGCTTTATTTTATTTTATTTGTAATTTTACGAATATGTGTTTATTATATAATTTCTTTATATAATAAATAAAGTTTCTATTATATGAAAAATATGAAATGTTATATTACATGCATATTTAATATATTTATTTGTAATAAATAAATATTAATATGCAATAAAGCTTCATAAAACACAATCGTACACATATTAAACTATCACTTTTATAATTACTTATCCTATTTAGAAACAAGTTTTTGAGCAAATTGCAGGAACAAATCCTATTTAAATATTTCAACCACATAAATCTCCAAAATTTATCAAAAATAGCATTTTATGTGCTCATATCATACCTCAGAGTAAATGGTTATGTCTTTTAAAAGTATTTTAATACCTTTACATCACATTAAATGTTATTTATGTCATCTTAAGTTCTATGGGTTGGCTAAACAAATACCTACATTTATTGTTTCCATAAAACTATCTAGTTAAACTTTCATCATATACACTGTTGAATTTCATGTTGGAGATGTTCCCTAATTATATGATATGTGTGCAATATTTTGAATATATTGATAGTAAATATGATAACTTGTAGGTTTCTGTAGTTTTTTTTTTTTTTTTTTTTTTTATTTTTTTTTTTTTTTTTTTTTTTTTTTTTTCTTAACTTTTCATGATAGCTTGTAAGTTGCTATACATGCATTGATGCATTTTGTGAGTGCTTTGTACATTGTTTGCTTTTATATATGAAATTTTTTCAATATTTGTAATGTTTGTATAAAAAGTGTATAGATGAATTATATATTATTATATGTTTTTTAGTTGTGTGCTTAAATGGATAATTCACATACAAATTATGACTATAATCGACCTTTTATATCTATTATTATTAGAAAGGATATATTTGTATCACAAGTCTTCATGTTTCTGTAATTTCATAGAAAATTATTGTTATGTTTATTTAGAATTTAAACATAGTGAAAAATTAATAAAAAAAATTGATACTATTTTTAACCTAATCCCTAAAAAAATTGACATATTGTGAGAAAATAAATCTAATATGGTGTTCTCGATTATTCCTTGCACAGGAAAACCAACTTCATATTAGGTCGTTGTGAATCTCATATATGTCACGGTACTGTCAACATCAGATGTAGCTCTTGAACTGAGTTTTTCATTTTATAGATGCTCCAAAGACATGATTAATTCTGCTCTTGCCTTTCTTCAACTTACTAAACACAAGCTACTATTATATGCTCCTATTTAACCTGCAAAATCACAAATCGACATGTTTAAGTAATGTAATATGATACTATGGTTAACAGTACAAATATAACTCAGACAAAGTTAGACATAATTTTTGCACAATGTAGTAATTAGCAGTAATTCAGATGCTCAACTGCTAAATTCAAAGATAGTTAGTGTGTGTAATGTTTCCATTCCAAAACCAGGTGCAAAGAATTAAGACAAATATACCATCAACAAATAAAGCAACAATAATCACAAAGTTAGTAGCAGTGATAAAATCAAAGAAAAGTTAGGCATAATATCTGCTAAAAAACTGCATAGTTGCATAAACACAAACATATTAAGCTTCAGATAGCTTAAATGATTGACAAACCAATCAAAATAATTAAAAGTGACTATTTGAGATTTCCTAATTATTCAAGTCCAGGTTTTAAGTTGAATAAAGGTGAATATCTCTCCAATATCAAATATGTACCAATGTTTCAACCTGAAGTCCGTAGAGATGACATTGTTAGAGTTAATCACCTTGTCCGAGGTATTGACCGCTTTGGAGCTTGGTTGTTTCGTCACGGTTTTGTCCTTAAAAGACGCCTCGGAGGGTTAAAGAAGGAAAGTGTATATAAACTGACCTTGGCCTCGACTCCTAAGTAATGTGGGACTATTGGGTGTACCGGAACAAGCCCCCCGAGTCGAGGGCTAAGGCAAGAGATTCTCACAGACGACATCAATGTTCTGACCTCAAGTCCGTTGAGATAGCATCGCTAGGGTCAATCACCGTGTTCGAGGTATTTTCCATAGACGGCGTCACTTACTCGTATACTCTTAAACACCTTTTTGCACTCTTACTGCCTTGAGCAACAAAGGGTCTTCTGCAGGTGGACCCCTATTTGGTTCAACGTCTTCAACTCGGTTGTCGTCAATACCCCCATTCGGTTCAGCGTTGGTTGTGTGGCTACCGACAACACCTCGGGAGACGACTTCTACTAGGGTCGGGTAAGAACATTTGGTGCCCACCGTGGGGCGAGGTAAAACTTTTCGTGTCCCATAAGACAACATTATTATTCTAAAGAATCATCCTAATCCCTCCATTTTCATTTTACATTCTCAAATTATATTATTTTATTAATTTTATAAGGGATATAAAGCATAATAAATATTAACAGGCACTGAAATTTGTAGAATGGTGTATTATTAACATTTCGTCATAAGTATTTACCAATATTATATTACCATTCTTGGTAATCAATTGATCATGAATTATTTATAAGGTGAAGTTGCATATAATTCTATTATAATTTTGTAAAGAAAAGATGCTTAAGTTGTATGTTAATTTTATATTTACACTAACTATACTTAATGATGAGATTTGTAAGTAGATTTTTTTTTCAAGTAAAAAATCACCAATCTAGTTCTATAATAATGAACTTAATATTATTTTAATTTCGTAATTAAATTTGTATTTATAGCCATTTCAATTATGCTTTTGCAAAAATCATATGATAAATAAAATAGGAATATTTACCAAAATTTGGATATGAAAGGTTTAAAATATTCACAATATTAGTTATTTGAATTAACATTACGATGTGAGTAAGTAATACTATTTACTATTTGGATGATTAAAAATAGGATTAGAACGTATTGGTCGTATTACTTAATATGACTTTTATTCAAATAAACTAGCATCAAATTATAATATATTTTGTAATGTGTCAATGAATTTCAACAATTATATTTTCAACAAAGGTGTTAACCCTTTGCAAGCATTATTAATGGTTATTTTGGTTCAACCATTAATTGATTAATTAAATAATTTGTTGCATGTATACTCACCAATTATTGTAGATATACATTGTTTATGTGTGATTAATTATTTATGGGTGTAAGTGTAAAATTTGTTCATCACCTATGTATTCTCATAAAATGGTATTGCTCCTTATGGTATAATTGGTATTTCATGTTGTTTCATGACTATGTGTAGACAATTTTCAAAACATATAAAATTTTAGCAAGTATTTTTCTAATAGATAATTCCACCAACGCATATGCTAATGTCTATGTTTGATTCACGACCCAGCAAGTTTGAATATTTGTTCCACAACATCATTTTGATTAACATTTCACATAATATTTACTGATATTATATTATAATTGGTGATCAATTGATCATGGGTTCAAACCAAGGAGAACCTCTCTACATTAAGGTACGACTACGTACAATAACCCTCCCTTGTAACTTTGCACGTAAAGGGCCTCAAATTGCATGTTGATTATATATTTAAGCACTAACCATGCATTTTCATGTTATTTAGATGAAAATAAATTGAAAAAATATATTTTTGTCTTAATTATATATTTTGTAAATAAATTTCTATCATAGGAAAAAAATCATCAATCTAATTCTTTAATCATAAGCTTAATATTATTTCAGCTTAATCATAAAACTTTTATTTGTAAACCTTTTTCTAATTATGCTTTGGAAAAAATAAGTTTGTGATGGTAAAAAGAAAAAGAAAAAAAAATATTTGCCAATAATTAGGAATGAAATGATAAAAATATTTACCATATTAATTGATTGATGATATTTTTCAAAGCATAACTTCTATATTAATTACTTGATGATATTTTTGATAGTATAACTTCTATATTAATTGCTTGATCATATTCATAACTTCTCTATATTAATTGTTTGATCATATTTTTGAGAGTGTAACTTCTATATTAATTGGTTGATGATATTTTTCAGAGCTTAATTTCTATATTGTCTGATTATATTTTTTCAGAGCATAACTTCTATATTAATTATTTGATGATATTTTTCATAACATAACTTCTATACTAGTTGTTTTATGATATTTTTCATAGCATAATTCCTATATTAATTGTTTGATGATATTTTTCATAGCATAATTCCTATATTAATTGTTTTATGATATTTTTGGGAGCATAACTTTTACATTAATTGTTTGTTGATATTTTTCAGTGCATAATTTCTATATTAGTTGAGTGATGATATTTTTCAAAGCATAACTTCTATATTAGTTGTTGTTGCTTGATGATATTTTTCAAAGCATAATTCTTATATTAATTGTTTGATGATATTTTTCAGAGTATAACTTCTATATTAATTGCTTGATAATGTTTTTCACAACATAACTTCTAATTTTTCATGGGAAAAATAGTGAAAATATTTGACAATGGTATTATCAAGTATTGTTGAAACCATGTGATGTGTCATATTATTTGATCATCAAAATTATTAAAATCATAATTATTTTTGTAAAGTAGCACTTTGAAAATAAGTTTAAGCTACAACCAATTCAAAATCTTTGAAAACATACAATTCAAAAAAAAAAGTCAATATCATTCTATTAGCGATCTTGATCCAATTTGCTGAATCCAAATTAGGAACGCATGAAAACAAGAACTATTCACATGATTTGATGTTTCACATCTTCAAATTCATATGGTAAAATTTAGTTGCAATAGTCTGTCATGTCTCCAGTTCAATAGGGTAGAATTTGATTGCAATTCCTCTGATTTTTTTATATATTTAATTGCACAAATGAGATCCATATTTGACATCCCTTTGATTTTGATATATTAAATTTTTCTAATTGGTATTGTTCAAGCTATAACAAATGTCAAGGTGATCATAACACTCAAAACAACACTCATGTGACTATCATCGAACAAGCGATGTCATCCTGTATATTATTCAAATCTTTCACACATAGAGGAATTAATATTGTTACTGGATATAAAATGTGGTAGTGTAAAAGTGCATGTCTAGGAAAGTTCTGGCAAGGAAAGACTTGGTATTTAAGCGTGTCCATTGGTGACCCACCTCTCTTTCTCGGGAACTTACATGTTGTACTAGTTCACGATCTATAGTCATTTGTTACATCATTAAACAATATACATTAGACTAAGCAAACACTTAAGTCAAAAGCTTGGGGAACCGAACAAACTTTCGAGTTCACATAACCTAGTATGATATACATTAGCTAAGCAAACCCTTAAGTCAAAAGCTTGGGAACCGAACAAAAGTTTGAATTCACATAATCAAGTATGATATACATTAGACTAAGCAAACGCTTAAGTCAAAAGCTCGAAAATCGAACAAACATTCGAGTTCACATAACTGAGTATGATATACATTAGACTAAGCAAACGCTTAAGTCAAAGCTCGGGGAACCGAACAAATGTTCGAGTTCACATAACCGAGTATGATATACATTAAACTAAGCAAACGCTTAAGTCAAAAGCTCGGAGAACCGAACAAACATTCGAGCTCACATAACCGAGTATGATATACATTAGACTAAGCAAACGCTTAAGTCAAAGCTCGGAAACCGAACAAACGTTCGAGTTCACATAACCGAGTATGATGTACATTAGATTAAGCAAAAGCTTAAGTCAAAGCTCTGGGATAAACGTTCGAGTTCACATAACCGAGTATGATATACATTAGACCAAACAAACGCTTAAGTCAAAAGCCCGGGAACCGAACAAACATTCGAGCTCACATAACCGAGTATGATATACATTAGACTAAACAAACGCTTAAGTCAAAGCTCGGGAACTGAACAAACGTTCGAGTTCACATAAACAAGTATGAAGTACATTAGATTAAGCAAACACTTAAGTTAAACTCGAAAGTCGGGCAAACGCCTCGCCAACCGTAACCGAGTACCAATGTCAACTAAGCAAACGCTTAACTCGGGAGACGAACAGACGCTCGTCCACTCCAAACCGAGTATAAAGATTAAGCAAATTCTTAACTCGAGAGATGACAAACGTTCGTCCACTCAAAATCGAGTATAAAGATCAAGCAAAAGACTTAACTTGGAAGACAAACAAATGTTCGCCCCATTCTCAAACCCAAGTCTTGAATCCATGTTCTGCAAAGACTTGAAAACTCCAAAAGGCGTACAAGATGGAAAGTCTTGAAAGCTCCAAAAAAAAATGCCTTATCCAAATGGAATGGCAAACCGAGAGGAGACCAACTCGCTCAACTACATCCCAACGGGAGGTCGAAGACATCTCGGTCATCCTTACGGTCCACCTGTTAGAATCACGAACTCGGGGGCTTATGTACCTACCCGGTAATAAGGTATATTCAATCGAATCCATTACGGCTCAACTCGCTATTAATTACCAGTTAATAATATTTATTCTGATTGATTATGATTTACTCTGATTAATTCTAATTGACCTCAATCAGCTACATAATAGTAATTCTTGATTCTAAACATACAAAATCATTATGAGTAAATATACTGCTTTAAATGACATGTCCTCTAAATATGACTTAGGTCTAGAGGGAGTATCATCTATCTTACTATTCTCTTACTCATATACTCTTAAACACCTTTTTGCACTCTTAGTGACTTGAGTGTTGAAGAGTCTTCTACAAGTGGATCTCTATTTGGTTCAATGTCTTCAACTCGATTGTCGTCAATATCTCCATTTGATTCAGTGTTGGCTGCGTGGCTACCAACAATACCTCGAAAGACGCCTTTTAATCAGGTCGGGTAAGAACATAAAATTTTGAAACACAACATTCTTTCTTCTAGTCCAAATAATCCATATACATTATATCTACACATTTCTCTAAATAGAATTTCATTTTGTAAAAATGAATAGAAAATGTAACAAATACTTGCTTCTAACAAAAAATTATTACATGTTCTTTTTTTTTCAAAATAAAAAAAAAATCATATAACTATATTATGGAGGAATGTTTTGACAAAAAAAAATGTATTGTTTTTTTTTAAATATAAATTTTTATAATGCATAACAGTGGACTCCAGATATTATAATTTTTAACCAGATTGATCTAGTTTAATTATTTTTTAAAATTCAAACAAAAGTAATTAATTAGTTTGTATTTGAACTTCACCTTAACTTAATTCATACGAATTCATGAAAACTTCTAATAGATTTAATTCATAAAATAGTTCATTTATTTTGTTTATTTGTTTCCTCTAAATGTGTTTGAAAAAGATTTTTTATTTATATATTTTATTTAAGTTCCATTTATACAAAATATATGTAAAAAAACTATATGAAATGCTTTTATGTTAGTAAGTAGGTGTGACCACCTAGTTAAATAATATATATGAGAGAGCTTAAGTGAGTTATTGTCATTAAATGAATTTAGTTAAAATGGATAGTTGAACTTCACTCTCTTAATGGTGAAAAAAGAATTTTGCAATTAGACCCAAACATTATTGGTTAACTTAAACATGTGTCTTGTTTGTTTGCTTATTTTACTAATTGTATAGATTAGTTGTTAAAGGTGATTTCAATTATTTCACTTGGAGTTTGAATTCAAATAAACAAAAATATTAACATAATTGAAAGGATTTAATCGAAAGATGAACAATAGGTAACCTTATCTTTAACTTCTTTAACTGGTAACTATATTTTTATTTTCAACCCAATCTCACTCAAGTATTTAGGGAGTCGACTAATTAAAACTCATCTTAATACCCTTAAACAACATCATGACAGCAGGATATAAAATGATGTTTGATAAACAGATTTTTTTATTAATCAATGTAAATATATTACTTTTTATTTATAATATAAACATGTTATTTTTATTTTTATTTGAATAAATATGTTATTTATTAATATATGTAAATATGTTATTTTTATATTGTATTAATTTGTAAATATATCACTTTTATTTTTGTTAATATTTTGATAGGTTAATGTGACCCTATTCACAACGTTGTCATAATTAATTTAATAATACAACTGATCATGACATTATGATAAGTAAGTTTAATTAAAAAATAAAACAAATACAAAAAAAGTACAAAGATAAACTAAAGTTATAAAACACTTGTATTTTATTATTCAAAAGAGTTATTTAGAACCTATTCTTAGTTCATAAGTTTCAGTTTTTGGAATTGAATTAGTAGCATTCATCTTATTTGTCCTCTTCAATTGACCTTGTTGTCCTTCCTTTTGTTCATCACATTAATGGGTGCTGGACCAGTTATTAATAGAGTGAACATTGGGTTGAATCTTTGAGGAGATTGCTTTGTAGTTTCCATGTTCACAATTTAGGTTTTCTAGAAATTTAAAAGATAAAGTCAATTTTAAACTAATTAAATAAAAAAAGCATGAATATATCTTTGAAACTATAAATTAAGTGTATATACAACTTTATTTTTTATATGATGTTTGACCTGGTCCCTTGTAAAACAGAATACTTTTTACTTGATTTTTAACAGAAGTTTGAAACTTCTTTTTCATTCAGTGGCTGTTTTTATCTTTTCTCGATCAATTTATATATCCTGTTAAACTTTTATGTTATCATAAAAATGTCTGTATAACATGCTACCTCTGTTTATATATATAAACCTAAATTCACATAAATTGAAAATATGAAATCTTACTATTTTTTTAATATTTTTTAAAATGCCTTTGTCGTAAAACAAAAAATATATATTGTGATAATATAATAAAAAATGAGACATTTATTAAATTTAAAATATAAAAAAATATCATGAAGTTAAAATAAAAATAGCTCAAAATTTACTTATGTTTGTTAACCAAGAAGGTGTATATTTTATAAATAAAATGAGAGGTAGTATTTAACAATCCAATTAATTTTACTTTGCAAATAAATCCTTGACAAAGCTATTTTAGCCTAACAAATATTAAACATGTTTTTCATCTTCAAATTTTAATTAAAAAGGATAAATCTTACTGAAAAAGGGTCGTAAGATTTTTAACATAATTAATATTTGAAAAAATTAATAAACATTTTGTCTTAATAACATCGTTATAAAAAGGCAAAGCGTTCCTTTACATCTGTGTTGTGTTCATTGGTGTAACATATTTTACTTACTAAAGAAATAGAATAATGATATTGTATACACTTTCGTCACAATGAAAAGGTTAATCATGTTGAGTTCTAATTTGTTTGTAAGTGATTAGAGGATATGATTAGAGACTAAGGAACCAAAAATTTGGAACGAAACTTCTTGGACATTGTTGATTAAGAATAGTACTAGAGTCTAGAATCGAATAAGCATAGTTAAATACTAAGAAGGTTGAGGATAAAACAAAATGGTGAAGACCAAGAAGAAGACTGAATAGTATTGTTTTTGCGCGTTGAAAATGAAAGTGAAAAAGGAAAATTGAGTGAAGGTGATGGAAGATTGGTTGATGTGACTCACCATCACTAACTTTTATTTAATTTTAGTCATTTGTTGGGAAATAGAGAAGTTCTTTGTGGGAAAGTTCCAAAAATCATTTTTCAAATTTATCTTATAATTTGCTTTGAAATATTTTATAAAATATTAAGGAAAAAAAGCCATTCATTAAGCTTTTGTTTTAATCACGAATATTTTTTGGTTTGAGTGTGGATTTAAAAAAAAAAAAAAAAAATTATTTTTATATTTTTTTTAAAAAAAAAAAATTTTTTGGTTTTAGTTTATATTTAAAAAAAAAAAAAAAAGAGTATCTGCATATTGTTTTTAAACATAAAAGTGATATATTATTTTAATTTCCACTTAATTTATAATCAATTTACATACATATATAATAAAATTGATAAAGTTTATTATATTTGTTTAACACTTAAAAAAAGCATTTATAAGTTAACTGAATAAAGTAATGTCAATAAATATTTCATATTGACATTTGATATTTCGGTGTTAGTTATAACCCTGTAAAAAACTTGTATAATTGTTCTTTTACGTGAAACATTTAATAAATACCATGTATTAATATGGTATATTTATAAATGTATAGCTTTAACTATTATGTATTATATATATATTTCACGTATTATATATATATATATATATATATATATATATATATATATAGCTGCTAATTGTACTTTTATACGTTAGGAAACTATTATTAGATAAAAAGTAATTACAGAAAACTTTAATACCCATATATATAACATATTTTAAAGTATATTTTATAAACTAATTTATTGATTTGTATATCTATACATATTATATATATATATATATATATATATATATATATATATATATATATATATATATATATATATATATTTTTTTTTTTTTTTTTTTTTTTTTTTTTTTTTTTTTT
>Ga0099825_1006409_pt1 | contig 14719 bp, 5 predicted proteins | sample SiratroredBW_FD_76838 | JGI IMG/M metagenome (GOLD analysis project Ga0099825, IMG submission 76838) | Root nodule microbial communities of legume samples collected from California, USA - Siratro red BW | ecosystem: Host-associated > Plants > Roots > Nodule | place: USA: California | collected... | reverse complement strand
TCAAGGTCTTGGTCTCAAAACCTGTCACCAACATTTATTTATTTTATTATTTGTCTAAGTAACTATTGGCCTTCAATTAGTAGTACATTTTGAATTATGGCCTCTAAGTCTTTCTTATTTGCCACCCCCAATCCTTGCAAAGATTCTTCAATTGGAGCCCTTGCTCTAGTCATAGGACCCCCCACCCCCCCCAATCCTTGCAAAGATTCTTCAATTGGAGTTTGGGCTTGGGCCTGGATGTCCTCCTCACAATATAATTATAAATAAAAAAGCATTTGTTTGTAGTTTTATGGTGGTTTATGTATTTGTTTTTCTTTTGGATAAAAACGAATCCAAAATAAGGATACAACCAATGCCACCAAGGAAATTAGTTGGCTTACAGGACATGAATAAATATTGTATTTTCTTGTAATTTCCTATTTTAACTTATATGCAGGTATATGGTTTGTTATAATGCTTGATATAGAAATATATATTACCTGAAAAACTACCTATTGGTTACCTAAATTATTAAATCCCCATATTATCCGAAAATATATTTTGTCTGTTCAGTAACAGAGTTTTTTTTACCCCATTAGCACTTTTTTATTTTTTTATTTCCTTCTATAGTATTTTTTTATTTTTTATGTTCCTCAATGATACTCTTTATTTTTTAATTTCTGAAATAGCACTTTTGTATTTTATTATAATAATTTTCTAGTTATATTTTTTATTAAAATTGATGTTAGAAGAAAAAATTATAATAAATTATAAAATTTTTATTTGAATTAAAATTTGTATTTTTTATTTGTTAAAAATATATCTAAATAACTAACAGCAAAAATAAAATAAAATTGTTGAAGTATTTTTTTAAATAAATATTAAATAAATGATTTAAAAATTTTAAATAAAATTTAATTTATTTGTGAATTGCTTTTAAATATTATGTTTATTTCTTAAAAATTATTAATTATTAAAATTATGCAATACACATTGAACATGAAGTGGAAAATAAATGACAATCATATATTCACTAAATAGTTTAATTAATGGTACACGAAATACTTTATATGAAATGAAACATAAATTTTATCTTTATCAAAAAATTAATTACATCTTGATCTATACTCTTGTTCTTTTCTTTTTTGTCTTGTTCTTTTCTTTTCATTATATAGGATACACTAATAAATTATTAATAAGATATAAATTCTTATTAATTAAAAGAAATCCTGAGTGCTCCCGAACATGTGGTAAGACTCTTTGAGAATATCTATTATGATTTTCTTCTCACTTTTCTATTTATTAAGATTAATTAGTATCAATAACATGTATTTTTATGATATATTATGATTTATATATTTCATCTATTCCAGTACATTTAATATAGTCTCATACTGTTTAGGAATTGAGGTTAAAGTCAGTTTAAATACTTTTTTCTTCTGTTATTCTTTCATCCACTGATGTGCCTTTTAAGAACAAAACCGTGATGAAACTTCGAGTTCTACAACGAATTTGATGCAGTGATTGACTAACAATATTAATTTTAGTGTCTGATTTCTTTAGTAAGTCTTTCTATGTCAAAAAGAAAAAATTCCCTGTAGCATTTTAACTTTTCTTCATTAAATTTGAGTTAAATTTTTTTAAAAATTAAAATGAATATTTTTAGTTATTGTAATTTAAAAAAGCTTTTTTTAGTCTCTCAGTTAGATGTTTTATACATATTTAATAATATGTTTATTTTGTTAAATATTTATTATTTTTTATAAATAGTTAGTTTGTAATGCACTAGTAGAAAAAACACATTTAATCGCGGTTCTACAAGGCTTACAACCGCGGTTTTGGAACCGCAGTAGACCGAACCGCGTTAAAAAGTATTGAAGATACCATCGTGGTTGTATAACCGTGATGGAAAGTATAACATACCACTGCGATTCTTATTACAACCGCGGTGGTAAATTCATTTTTTAAATAAAAAAAAACAGTGACGCCACCGTCTCATCCTTCAGATCCAACTCCGTCGATGCTCCTCCGCCTCCAAATCTAGCGCCGCGAACGCTACCTCCGCCTCTAGTGAAAGCCAAGGAAGACGAAGAGGAAGAGAATGACGTGATACCTATGGTGAACTTGTTGGTTGTCTTGAGGCAGTTAATGGTGGCGAAGACATAGAGAAGGAGACTAAGGGTCGACAACAACGGTGAAGGAGGTTACAGCCGGGTGGTGAGGTGGAGCGGTGAGGTGTTTGTCACCTGAAATACAGCAAGCGGTCCTGTAAAAGCAAATAGCAACAACAAATCATATGCACAAAAACATAGACACACTGATTTAGTGTGAAAATTACAAAGCAAAGAGAAAGGGGAAGAGAATGATGCCTTGGAAGGAGGAAGAATTTCAGAGTAGAAGTGGGGAAGGCCACCTCGTGACTGGTCTCCATAATCGGAGGAGCAAGAGAATGTCATTGCACGCACCGTCAGGTTTCGGAGCCATGACCGATTCACGAAGCGAGGGGTTATGCCTCTTAGGGTTTGCAACATTTCTCTTCTGATGGTGGAAGAAGAAGAGGAAGAGACCTTAGTGGTGGGGGTGGCGAGACTGCTCGAGAGAAAGAGAGGAAGAGATGGCATTACGCGACAGTGAGGCTGCTCGAGAGAGGGAGGAAGACAAAAGCGAGAGAGGAAGAAAGAGGTAAACGCGCAAAACCCCTAAAACAGGAGATACGAGCGCGGTTGTTAGTGGGAACCGCGCTCGTATCCCACATACCACCGCGGTTGTTTAAACAACCGTCCTTGTATCTCTCTGCAAAATAATTTTTAAATTATTTTGCAGATACCAGGGCAATTGTTAACTGCCCTTGTATCTCCCTGCAATTTTTCAATTATAAATATTTGTGTGTCTTACCATCGCGGTTCTCGCTCCAACCACGGTGGTATCTCCTGCAACGTTAATACAATTGCGGGTGTTGTGGACAACCGTGATGGTATGGTTACACTTAATTTCAAAAATGTCACCGCGTTATTTTTAATTGCGATTACCTCTTAACCGCGATGATATCCTACCGTGAAATGTATTTTTTCTTCTAGTGATGTTTTAACTAGCATTCCTTCTTTAAAGTACCATTTTTCTTGTTTTACTTCTCTTTTAACGTGATTGTCTTCGGCTTTTCAAATTACATTATTTCTAGTATGTAAATTAAATTTGTCAATATTTGTGTAAACTAGCTAAGTTTAAAGAAGTTGTGCTTTATTATACTATATGAAAGTCATTTGTCATATTATTATTCAATTGAAATAACCAATTATATTATAATATTTATATTTAAATTGTAATTATACACATGCATGCAATCTTCTTATGCAAATATTAATAAGTCATAAAAAGAGATAATATATAATTAACTCATATATGTTAAATATTCAAATATTAATTTCATTTTAAGTTTTTAATTACATAGGTATTCAATGATTAATTTTTATTAAAGAATGAAGTGTATAAAATGTTCGACGACAATATACATAATTTCTTTTTAAGTATTTATTATAAACAATGATGTTAAGATTATCAATTTTGTATAGTTAACAATTTTGTAAGAAGTCGAACGTATTAATTTGTAATAAATATTATAATTGTTAATGTAGTATATCATTAAGATTCTATTTAAAATCTTTGTATGAGAAGTATGTTTATTATTAATATGTTAGTAGGGAAAGAATATATAAAAAAGTTAAAAAAAAAATATTCTTTTTATAACAATTAAGGCTAAACTTGTCATAAGAAAGAAACACATTCTATTGAATTAAAATGTTACCGTCATAGAAAATGTTACTTTCTATAACGGATATAAGTTAACCATGATCGAAAAATATGAATATGATGTATTTAATGTTTTTAATATGACATCTATCTTAGAATTGATATAGAAAGTAAACTTTCAATGATTGTGATATAATTGTAATAAAAAATTTAGACTTTTTATGTCTCTTGTATGAGTTAGAATTGATATAAAAAAAATAATTTTAACTCTCATAAAAAGTGTATGCTACATTAAAGATTTTTTAAAATCGAAAAACATGACATTATAGTAATAATTTTTCCCTTCTTTCGTGAATGATATTTTTTTTTCTTTATCAAGTAAATACATTTTGATTTTATTGAATCTCAAAATGAGTGTCTCGAAAATCGAAGAACTTGTATAGTCAATTTATATTTGAAACATGTATGTTTATGTTTGGTTTAAATTCGTATAATTAGTGCACATTCTTATTTTTTATTTTTTATTGGTCTTATTAACCATTACTATTTTATCAACTTATGTGGATGTGGTATATGTTATGTCACTAACTTTTTAACATCATGAAACTTACCAATGCTTTTCCTCAAGCTTCCTCTTCCTTTGAGCTATTCCTTTGAGCTATTGGTTTTGCTTGAGGAATAATAGTAAGTTTATAACTCCTAAAGTTTAGGTTGATGCCTAACATATCTACTACACTTCAAGCAAATATATTAGAGTTATGAGTTAGCACTTTCTCAACATGTGCACCCCACTTTAATACATTGAGTATGGTAATTGATAGTAGGACAACCTTCCTCAACTAGACTCTAGATCATGTTTAACTTTTTCTTTCTCTAGTGAACTTGACTCTATTTGAATGAATTTGATGTTGTTGCATTATTTCCTAGTTGATTTTCCTCCACCAATAAATTATTAGAGAGGTCCAATGCTTTTGTTTGGGTTAAACTGCTAGGACTTGGATCCTTTAGATCATAGACACACTAGTACAAAAAATGCATTTTACGTCAGGATAATACATAAGTTAAAATGGAACCGATGTAAACAAAAACACGATGGTATTTTTTGTAAATATTTAAAGAGATATTACGTTGGTTAACTCAAATCCGGCGTAATATATCATATTCTACGAGAGTTGCCACTTATAACCGATATAGAAAAGACTGAAAAAAGTAAAAATTCAAAATTTGAAAACTTTGTAATGGCGCTGAAGATACTATGTTGGTTGGAAGGTCCCAATCGACGTAGTATGTAGCCCATATTACGTCGGCTGGGACTTTTCAACTGAGGTAATATCTTCATCGTGGCGCACGAGTGACTTTTGGAGAAATTTGGCAAAATTTGGCCAAATACTACGTCGGTTGGGAGCTCCCAACCGACATAGTATGTTTCTCGAGTTAAAATTAGGGATTTCAAGGGAGATATTAACTCTTGGACAACATTTTTCTCTTACGCTTTCTTCGCCTTCACTAAGCCTCGTTGCCTTCTCTTTCACTTAGCCTCGCTACCTTCTCCTGTTTCGCGTTGTGGGGTTCGTTTTGCGTGGTGCCGCTTTTTCTTTTCACTGGTTTTCTATTGCATTTCGCGTGGTGTCGCTTTCTCTTCTCACTGATTTTCATTTGCATCTTTGTGTTCACTGGTTTTGCCAGATCATTTGGCTCCATTTTAGACTTCTTACATGTTCGTTTGGAGCGCACAAACTCCATGGTTGTCTCAGTTGAATGCTTGGTTCGACACCCCTTGCCTCTTCTTTTTGCCAGAGGTTAGTAATTTTGTAAAATTCATTAAAAATAGTCAGAAAATTATGTTTGACCCAAATTTTTTATCAGGAACTTGATTTAGTATATATTTGATGGTATAATTCTTACGTTGTATAGATTTATCATAGATTTAGAGTTTCAAAAATTTAGGACAAAAAAACTTCAATGACCATAACTTTAGATAGAGAGCTTGGATTGAGACACTCCAAAAATAAAAGTTGCTCGAAATGAGATAACGAAGCCCTTGCCCAATCCTCATTGGACCTCTGGAAATTTCAAAATTCAATCCTTTACTGTTACTTTTTCTATTTTTTTGTTATTTTTCACCAATTTTTTTTAGATTGTAGCCTTTTATTTTGCATATCTATACTTGCTAGAAAATTCTAAATTTTTTTGTGGTGTTTTATTGTATCAATTAGAAATTTATCAACCCATTATTTGTTTTAAAACAAAATAAGACTTTTTACGTCGATTCCAGGTCTAACCGATGTAGTATCCACCTCTTATATTGTAATTCTTTTATTTTAGTTGGGTATATGATGTCCGTTTCTATTTTCAACCGACGTAGTGACATACATATTACGTCGATTACATGACTGATGTTATGTGTCTAAGACTTTCTACGTCGCCTGCATCTACGTGACGTAGAAAGCCATTTTTTTACTAGTGATATCTACTTTTAGACTTTGAGCATAATATTCCCTTGCTATTTTTGGATCAAATTTGGTGGTTATGATACTACCTTGTTTTCCTAGAAAGTTTGTTATCATATGTGGTGTAGAGGTGATAACATCAAATCTCATTGAGTGTTTTGTATTTGATAAGGACATTATATAAGATATCCATTGATACAAGAATGTATCAAACCATTAATGTTTGATGTGTTTTATTAGTACTAAACATGATTAGAAGATCAATATAATCATGAGTATGAACTCTTTTCACGAGTATGAACTCTTTCTATAGTAAAGTAAACTTGATCAAGGGATTTAGATACATTTTTATGAGTGGGATAATGATATAATGTTGATTGAACTTCTTTAGTCTATTAACAAATCTCTTATTTGACAATTGATTATGGTGGCAATAACAATTGTTTAATCATCTTGTGTTGGATTGTTATTGTTAATGTTATCATTCATGAACATGATTTGTAGAAGAGATATTGGTGAAAAAAACCGATTATGTATGCTTTGAAGTTGTCTCTTTCTTGTAGAATTCAAACTTTCATAGTTGATGAATCAACCGACTATGATATTGATGACTCCTTTGACCTCTCGGTGATTTTGTTGAATATGATAAGTATGTTAGTTCTACTCTTGATTAGGAGTTGATTCTTTTTATCATCTTGATAGTTTCCACAACTTCTACCAGGAAATCTACTATGACACCCTCAACAATGTTGTCATTTTGTAAAAAACGAGCAAAAACTCAAAAACGTATTAAGTCTTTAATTATATCTTAAACATTATAAGACTATTTGATTATGTATTCGATATTTTGATGGTATTTGTATCTTTTAATCTGGTTAACATGTGTAAGAAGAAAAACAGTTAAGATTGGTAAGAACTCAAGATTGAACTTTTTTTTTTTATGTTGGTATCTCAATTGACATTGAGAGGAGTAGAAATTTTGTGCCTCCTTCACATTGTCGTTTTGACATCACGAAAAATAATGGTGTGACATCATGTGTTAGTTTGTCAAACACTTTCTTATCTTGAGGTTCTTTTCTATAGTTATGTGCATCGCCCCTTGTTCTCAAAGCTTATCTATATTTTTGGTGGGTTGAGGAACGAGCTATTTAGGAAAGGACAGTAATGTAATTTGGTTGTATTCATGGCAACATATGGATGGAGGTCAAGAATGGTAATCGATGCTTGGTAAAATTATCTATGTATTATTATGATAATATTGTTTCTCTTTATTTTATGTTTTCTCGAGCTAGTGAGCTAGTCGGTATTGATAAGCTAACTGCAAATTGTATTGTAAATCTAGCATAAAATGTTTCAAATGAATCTATCTAGTTTCATGACAATGTGTAATACGGTTGCAGAATTAACCAATTTTGTTGATGTGGTTAAAAAAGTTTTGTAATGTACAACAAAATCGTTAAAAAATAGATTAATTTAGATGAAATAATAATTTAAATATTTATCTAAATTAAACGATCCATCATAATTTTTTTAATGTTATCTAAATAGTTATGACTTTAAAGAGTGAACAAAATATATATGATATTCTTTATATACATAAAAATAAATTAGGAACATGCGAGAGGGGAGAGGTAAACTCTGGAAAGACCCGCGTGCAGGTTGATCTATTATAGAGAAAGAAGAGGAGAAAGAGAGGGAGAGAGAAAATTGAAGATTGAAAGTTGATCTGTGAGAGAGAAGATGGCGTTGAATCCTCAACTCTTTCCAAATGGAATGCCCGTTCCTTTCGTCAACGAGATGTTTGTGCTCGCCAGAGACGGCGTCGAATTCGAGATCGATAAGATTCCTGCCTCTGGGTTTGTCACTCACCCTTTCTCCCCGTTTCCATTTTTTTTTTATTTATATTGCTTCGCTTTCGAATTCATTGTTGATTCTCTTCAAATGGGGAAAGGAACATTTGGGGATTGTCGGTTAATTCCAACATCGCAAAAAAGGAAAATTAGGGCGGCAAATATATGATTATAGATTATTGATATTTATTCTTTTTATGCTAATATGTGTTAGGTCAAGTTAGGATTCTGCTAACAGGCTATTTGGAACATTTGAAATTATTTGCTTATTTTATTTTGTAGCTGAGAGACCTTCAGGTCCATATGAAACATGTTTATTATTTTGTCTGATTTGTGTGGTTTTTGTGTTTGATATAATCGTGTTTTTGTTATTTATTTTGGTCAGAAGTCACGGGGGTCATCTCAAAACCAAAGGAATCGTTTATTTGTCAAATATTCGGATGGTCTTCGTTGCTAAAAGTCCAGTTGGGCAATTTGGAGCTTTTGATATGCCTTTGGTATGTGTCACAACTTATGCTGTTTCAAATTGTTAATTCTCTGCAGCCTGGTTTCAAGTTTACTGCTTTTTCCTCTTTTACCAAAAGAGTTTTTTCGGTTACATCTTGAATGCCCTTGTTGCTATGCTTAGATGATTTAATGGACCCTTTTTCTGTGTTGTCTTTTGTGGATGACTTTATATCAATCTGTTTTTAGCAGAACCAATTCCTTGAATAATTGGCTTTATACTTTTTGTGGCTTATGATTTCTGTTATGACTTGTGTGACTTCTGTGATGGTCGAGTTTTAGGCCTGTTGGTTCTCGGGGAATAGCCAATTATCATTGGTTGGCTAGTGCTAACTCGCTGAAAACTAAGAATGTAGATTTTATGATGTTAGTCTGTCAGATTGGTTGGGACTTAATATATGATGGTTATAAGTTTAAAAATAACCTGATGTGCAAATAATTGTTATTCTTAATTTCTTTTTTGAAGTAAATGTAGATTAGTATAGGTGACATGCCAGCATCATTTAGTAGTGAGAGGATCAGAGAGAAACAACTAGAAGAAAACAAAGACTTGTTTGTTGGGAAAAAGAAAATTATATAGTTGAACCACATATATTCGAGAGACCTCTACTCTCCCGTTTGTCCCCTAATTTTTCTGATTGCCCCATTTCCCTGTACAATTCCCCTTTTATTCTCTGCCCCCATCTAACTAACTGGTTAACTAGTTAACTAACCAATGTTAGCTATCAGTCACAATATCAGGCCCATGCCCAATTTTTCTGAGGCCTATTTTCTTATTGCTTCTTTCGTATACATTCGTTAGGAAGTTACTTCCTATCACTATTGTATCTTTGCTACTCCTGAATGACAACGTAATTATGAAGTCATTAGCTATCTGCTACTTGTTTTAGTTGTGAGCATGCGTTTATTTATGTGTATTTCTTGCTCCCATTGTATTTGTATAAAGGGGACTTTTGGATGAAGAGCCTAATTAAGTTCTTATTCAGTAAGTTTTTATTATATGAGGAATTTAGAATAGAAATTTGACCATGAAACTTATTGGAATAACTTAAAATAACCTATCCTTATGAGCTTACATACATCAGGAAGCTTATTGTTACGTTAGTTCTGCATAAGCTCTTTAAAACATCCCCAAAATCTAATGGCATGAAATTTGAGATTACGCTTTTTATGTTATGGGTTAGCTGCTTGAAGTTGGATTTTAAGTCACTTTCATGAAATTTGAGTGAGTATCTCCATTTGATTTAATTGGAAAAGTGATGTTTTCCCTTAAGTCGAACTTCACTAGAGTCAATTTTATTTTCAAGTCGAACTTCACTGGAGTCAATTTTATTTTCAAGTCGAACTTCACTAGATTAGAAAATTGGGGTAACACGTACATATATTAGTCATCGTTGTATTTTTGTATTTGGTTTGTAGATTGTCAAAACATATATATTAATTTAAAATGTGATGTATGTATGCCATTTGTTCTGAGTTGATCCTTAGTTCTTCATTAATTATGCAGCTTTACGTCCATGGTGAAAAATTTAACCAGCCAATATTTCACTGCAACAATCTTTCTGGACAAGTTGAGCCTGTAAGTAAATAGTTATGTTTTGCTAAACATCTGACTCCTATCCTTTTTGTTGTTATCCAATTTATGGATCCTAAACACTGAACTATTTTAATTGTTTCAGGTTGTCCCAAATGACCAACACAGAGCACTTTACTCCACACACTCATTTAAGATCATATTCAAGGAGGGTGGCTGTGGAACCTTCATTCCCCTTTTCTTCAATTTGATCGCCTCAGTGAGGCAGTATAATCAACACCAGATGCAGGCACAATCTTATGTGGATCCTTTGCAGGCAGCTCAGACTCCTGTTGATGAGATGATGAGACACGCGTAAGTGAATGACTATGCTTTAAATTTTTGGCTAAAGTTTGTAGAGTGTGCAATGTATGATTTATAATCTATAAGCTTTAATAATTAGGATTGAAATTATATGCAGGTATGTTGATCCTAATGATCCGACGAAAATATTTCTGCAACAACCCAATTCTGATTCTCAGCTTAGGCGTCGAACATATCAGCCACAGGCAGATGGAGGCCATGTCTGAGTCTGAAGTTACACTGTCATCACTCTCTATCGTACGATGTTTATATGAGAATTGTGTATCACTATCAAAATAAATAAAAATCATATGACAGACTAAGTGTGTGCTTGGATGTAAAGTTTATAGAATTAATTTTAGATCGACGTGATTTATACAATTGATTATGGTTCAAATTGATTTGAAGTATCATGATTTTTATTTGGATAGATATTAGAAAAGTGATTTTCGGAGAATATGTTTTTAATACATAAAATCAAAATTAAAGGTGTGCAATTACTAAAATGGATTTTGATCCCTATGGATGATTCTTTATTATTATAATTAGTTATTATATAAACAGATTAAAGATAAAAAAAATTGCTCAACTATATTAAATATATGACATTAATAATATTAAAGATTTTGTGTATAAATATTGGCATATTTAGCAAAAGTTAGATCCTTTGGTTCACTGGTTCAACCGTAAAACAAGCTCAGTTATTCTAATAGCTACTCAAACTATTTTTGTTTGTATAGACAAAAAATAGTTTAAGATTTTTTTTATAAATAATATGTAATGTTTTTAAGATAAAAAAATGTTAATTTATTAACAAAAGGTGTGCAAATAAGAAATTCACTCTATATCATAAAGGAAATACCTTACTAAAATTTAATATATAATAATGATTTTTTATTTTTTTTATAATTGAATAAATCATATCACTTGAATTTCTTTATTTTTGTCAGAGTTATACTAATAAAAGAAAGATAAGGAAATGTATTAAATCACAATTAATTTATGATAACAAATTTTTTTTTTTTTTTATATTTGCAAGAAATATATGATACTACTTGACTTCAAGGTCTTTTAACAAGTAATATTATTCGAAGTCCGTGTATATAATAAGAATGGAAAAAGAAAATAAGCAGAATGTTACACAAAGAACAAAAGAACTTTCCAAAGTTTTGAATAAGTTTAATGTGAACATAAGTTTTGTGTATATTCTTTATAAACAATTTACAATGATTATTCAATTTCATATATTTTTTCAAAGAAACTAATGTCTTGTTGTAAAATTACAAAGTTTGAAAAGACTACTCTATAAATAATACTTGTGAAATTACATTGATTTTTAAGTGAGTATAAAATCTTATAAGATTACTGTGGAAATAATAACAAGTGAGTATAAAGCTTAAAAAAATTATTTGTAAAGAATTCTTAAAATTTGTTGAGAAACTCTCTAATGAGGTTTGACAGTTTATTTACGTTATAAAAAAACGTTTGAGCAGCTGTATTGTATTATTAGAGATAAAAAATTAGAGTTACAATTACAAATAGTTATATAAATAATCCTAAACACGGTGGTATAATTATCAAAATATCCCGTACCGTACTGGATGGGCTTCGTCCCCACACCTCCGGCCCAGCCCACCACTAAGCCTATAACTTCACATAGTGGTATATAATGCAACAATAGACTGAATAGTTGACTTCCAACATACAAGTCCTCCACTGAGAGTAAAAACATACTCAGTTGTCGACCTTTTATTATCCAGATCACTTGCATAATCTGAGTCCACATATCTAACAACCAAAAGATCACTCTGCTGATTACCAAACACAATGTCATGTCCCACAGTATCGCTCAAGTACCTAAAAATCCATTTGACTGCCTCCCAATGTTTCCTACCTCGTTTAGACATGTATTTACTAACTTGACTGACAACATGAGCTAAATCCGGGCGAGTACATATCATCGCATACATCAAGCAGCCAACAACACTAGCATAAGGAACCTTTGTCATGTCCGCAACTTCCTTATCTGTCTTAGGGCACTGTTTGAACTGAGCTTAAAGTGATTTGCCAATGGAGTGCTCACAGATTTTTCACTGTTCATCCCAAATCTTTCTAGTACCTTCTCAACATAACCTTGTTGAGATAACTACAATTTCTTTGAGCTTTTATCCTTATGAATCTCCATTCCAAGAATTTTCTTCAGCACCTAAGTCTTTCATATCAAATTCCTGATTCAATAAATCTTTCAAACCAACAACATCGTCCAAATTCTTTGCAACAATCAACATATCATCAACATACAGTAGTAGAAAAATAAAAGAACTATCATCAAGGCTCTTGACATAAACACCACAATCATACTCACAACTCTTGTAGCCAATCTGAATCATGTAGGAGTCAAACTGTTTATACCATTGCCTTGGAGACTGTTTCAATCCATACAATGATTTCTTCAACCTACAAACCGAATACTCATGTCCAAGTTGAGAGAAACCCTCTAGCTGTTGTATATAAATCTGCTCATCATAATCCTGAAGTTAATGTGACAATTGAATTTTACAACTTCGAATTTAGCACCTCTTGATATAGCCATCTCAACTCGCTCTGATACCAATTGTTGAGAAACTCACGTTATAAACACATGAATGAACGAAAATAAAAGAAATAGAGAACAAAAGATTTAACGAGATTCGACAATTTGTCTACATCCTCGGAAGCGCGTTTTAGTGGCTGTATTTTATTATTAGAGAAATCAAAAATTAGGATTATAATTATAAATGGTTATATAAATAATCCTAAATACAATATTATGAGTCATATCTAACAAAATTTTTAGTAAAAAAAACAAGTAATAACAATATCTAGTATAGAGGTTAGAAATGACATTTGAAAATTACTAGTAATTTGTTGTGAATAATGAGTATGAAAGAGTTTAAAGTGAACATTTCTCTTGAATTACAATCAATCAATATAAATATTATTAATATTTAAAATTAGTATATAGAAAGTTTTATATTTTCTTTTAAAAAAAATTAAGTGCAAAAGTTTAGAAAATATAATTTAATCCATTTTTTTTTTATACATTTACACTGACATTTTTCATTTAATATCTTGTGTTATTCATCATTTTAAACCGTTTTGGATATATTGTTAGAAATGAAGAGGTTGAAAGAATTTAAGAAAATGTTGAGTGTAGCCTTTGGAAGCTTTACAAATTGTTAATATGGCAATAATGTACTTGTTATTTTTATTTTAAAATTTATTTATTAAATATTTTTTTCTCTTTCATGCAAAAAGATATGTTTTTTTTTAAAAGATGTGTTATATTTTTATTTTTCTTAATAATAATAAAAATATATTGGTAATTTTTTCTGCATGATAAATATGGATAATTATTTATTTTATTTTTCATTAGTGTGTTAAAATGAAATATTTTGCTATACTAAGATTAGTTTGTTAAAATAAGATATTTTAACATTAATTAAAAAAATAATATATAATTATAAGATTGTTTTTTATTATTTATTATGAGAGAGAAAGAGAACCCTTAACAACTTTTTACTCAATTATATATAAAAGAAAGAAAAAAATTATTTAATAAGTAAATTTTAAAATAAAAATAATAAGAATATTATTGACATATTAAAAATTTGTTAGGTACAAGAAGCAGTTTATATCTAGCAGGAAGCAATTGTCTAAAGGATATTATGTGTAATATTTCAAAGTGAGTTAATTATGCTAGGGAAAGTGAATAGTTTTGTTAAATGAATGATTAATAATTGAATAAAATTGATTTTTCAATTATACAAATAAAATTTTATAAATTGTTAATTTATGGACTAATTGTTAGAAATTTAAAATATAATTTTGATATAATTAACTGTAGAAATTATCATACTATGTATCATATTCATTTTCATAAATTAGCATTGAATTTATTTAATTTATTAACATATTTTTATAATTATTTTTAAAATATATTATTAAATATTTTAATAACAATTAGAAGTTGGATATGAAAAATCAAGTTGTTTGAATTAAAAATAGAAAAAATAAAAATAGATAAAAATGAATGAAATATGATAGAAAAAAATTAAATTAAATTATTTAATACATTCGACTACTAAAATTCCTTGGTTGAGTTTTCATAAGAATGAATATAATTAAAATAGAAAATATATTAATTATGAAGTAATTAGTTTATGAAATAGAAGTAATATTAAAAAATTATTGAATTTTTAAAATTGAATATATATATATATATATATATATATATATATATATATATATATATATATATATATATATATATA
>Ga0099825_1006403_pt1 | contig 14731 bp, 9 predicted proteins | sample SiratroredBW_FD_76838 | JGI IMG/M metagenome (GOLD analysis project Ga0099825, IMG submission 76838) | Root nodule microbial communities of legume samples collected from California, USA - Siratro red BW | ecosystem: Host-associated > Plants > Roots > Nodule | place: USA: California | collected... | reverse complement strand
AAATTTATATTTATATATATATATATATATATATATATATATATATATATATATATATATATATATATATATATATATATATATATAATTTATATATAAATTAGATGTTTAAGGACCAAACATTTTTTTTGTAGAGTTTGATATTTTTGATATATATAAATAATGTTACCATGCATGTGTTTGTATTATTTTTGTACAATACTATAAATAAAATCTAACAGTTCAAAACAAATTATGAAAAGTTGGTACGTAAATTGTTGACTTTTATTTAAGGTTCTAAGGTTAGTATTGTTTGACCTTAATTATTTTATACAATATTCATATTAATAAATCTAATGGTACCATAAGTGTGTAATAGAGAAGCAAATTTTGAATTTACTTTTCTTTTATTAAGTAATATTTAATGAATAAAAGTTAAATTAAATTTCTGTACGCAATTTACCAAGTTGATAATCTAATATTTGTTTCTCAACACTTAATATTTTGAGGTTCAAAACTTCAAAGCTTTTAAAGTAATTCAACGATCGATATGGCTAAATCAGGAAACACTGCTGGCAACGCGCTGCAATATAATAATAAAACTGTATTTTGAAAAAGTAGGAGAAAAAGTATTTTTTTTTCCATATCATATCATGAAAGTGAATTTTGAAAAAAGCTTATAATTTTTAGATGAGATTTTCTCTACTGCATGATGGAAAGATTATGTTTTGGTAAGAAATGGATTAAATGAATAAAATGTATAATATAAATGACAACTTCAATTTTAGTCTATGAACCCTACATAGGAATTTCCCCTTCAAAAGGACCTAGACAAGGTGATTCAAAAGGACTAGACAAGGTGACTCGTTAGCACATTTCTCTTTTTAGTTATAGTAGAAGGACTAGTGGGTTTAGTTAGATAAACAGTTAGTTTAAAAATGTTAGAAGGGATCAAAGTGGGTAAAAAGAAAATATAAATAAGTATGATGCAATTTGTAGATGATACACTCTTTATATGCCAAGATAAAATACAAAGGATTATATATATCAAATGCATATTAAAAGGTTTTGCATGGATTTCTACGATGTATAAGGGTTCAAACTATTTGCATGGATACGTATAGCATATCATTAATGTACTTGAGGATATCAATTGAGGGAAATTCAAGAAAAAAATCGATGATGGGTAAAATTATAAAGAGATGTATGGACGGAAAGGGAGGCAATTATCATTTGCTAGAATGTTTAATTAAGTTAGTCATTTCTTGTCTACGTTTATTCTATTTGTCTTTCTTCATTGCTTCAAAATCAGTGATAATGGAAATTCGAAAAATATAAAGGATGTTTTTTGGGGGATGGGGTTCGAAAGGGAAGAAAATTCCATGGGTAAAGTGATCAAATATATGTAAACATAAGGAATCAGGAGAGTTAGGTATAAAGGACATACAACTTTTTAACTATGCCCTTATAGTCAAATGGAAATGAAGATATGAACTATAGATCATGAATTATGAAAAGAAATATTAAAATCAATATGGAGATTCAGGGAAATTAAATTTGCAAGCACATAATTATTGTGGTTTAGTTTGGTGGAAGGACATTAAGAAATTAACAAGATCGGGGAATCATGAGGGTAGTTTGATAAAAGCGTATATGAAAAACAAGAAGGCAAACCAAATTTAAATTTTGGGAAGACATATGGAATGAGATAGTACTTTTAACGAAAAATATCTTAGGCCATACAAAAGTTCTTGCAATAATCTAGCCATGGTGTCAGATATAACACACGACAATTGGCTTGGAGATGCCAGTGGTTTCAATGGGTATTACCTATGGTGGATACGCTAATGACAAATCTATCACAAATTAAACCAAAAGGATATGAGGAAGATAAATGGGTGTGGAAAGGAAATGAATTTGGAAATATACTATTAGTTTTGCCTATAAAATTTTGTAGGGAAATTTGAATGGGGATTATCATTCTTTTTTCCATGTGATATCGAAAATAAGGCAATCCCAAGTGCTTTACACTTTTCTTTGAGGATGGAATTGAATAGGGTGCCATCAAAAGATAACACATGGCAAAGAGGGATAGATTTGACTGACAATTTATGTGTCCTATGTGGTAATGCAGAGGATTAAGCATATATTTTTTTAATGTAAAATATCAAATCATGTCTGGAATTTGTACAATAAGTAGACATCATTAATATCGACAATGTACAACAAAACTATGTAACATTTACCCTAATTTTGATTACCTGAACTAAATAACAAAGCTAACAATATTTGGAAGGTGATGCAGATAATTGTAATTACTTGTATATGGGAGAAAAGAAATTCAATCTTGTTTTAAAATGGCAAAAGCGACGCTGGGTAAAATTTTAGTATGCCCAATTGAAACCTTGGACATGGATTACAAATAAGATTCCTATAGCAACCTTTGCATATTCTGATTGGTGTATTAGCCAAAAAACTTGTCTTAAAAGGTTATAGTAGTAGTTCATAGCTCTTTAGATGAGACAAAGATCACATAAGTATGGGGCATTAGAATGGGTACATAGTAATTCAACTAAGGCATACAATGTATAATTGAAATTTTCTTTTTCCACGTTATAATTTTGTTGGCAACATTTCTTCACTAATTTAATTGTTCAAGACTCTATATCAATAGTGTGATCAAGTATGTCAGAAAGCCAGATGCAGATTTATCATTGTTAAAGGTAGATATAGAAGGCATACTTGGATGGCTATGAAGGAAAGGTTGTATCGGTGGTCTAATTGTGTCAAAGAATGTGATACTGATAAGAAATTGCAGCTAGCTGGGAGTGTTAATGCCAACACCCAAAATTGATATATTGGAGTTTCAGTTCTATACTTTGATAAGTGATTGTTAAGAATTTTCATAATACATTATGTATTGTATGGGGGTTGTTTTTTAGGGAAAGTCAATTGTTCCAAGCAATTATAGTGCTACTAGGTAGGGTGACTTTATATAGCTCTTTATGTACATGTTGTTTATCCTTGTATGAAGGTTGAGCCATTCCAAGTATTTTCTTCATTTAACATATTTTTCTTTACTAAGTAAAAAAAAAAACTGCATAATATAGAATAATAAATTTATTTTCATTATCAATCTATAATTTTGTTAAATTGTGTGGGACTCTTGTGCAATAAACAAAACCATGTAGCAATGTGATCATGAAACAATGTAATAAGTATCTCTCAATGACACATATATTGAAAAAGTTGTACTATTAAAAGAAATATTGACTACTATTATTCAAAATTACACTTGTAAAAACAAAATAATTTTTTTGCCCCTTGTGACCAAGCATTTGGTGTTGTATATTTATGTTTCAATTTTGGTCCATGACATGTCTATAGGGTTTGTACTGATAACTATAACAATCTCCACCTATGTATTCATAAGATCTTTTGTAGATAGATGTTCTTTTTTTTGACAGGAATATTTGGTTAGCTTTTCTGATGCCATAAACAACAATTTGATCTTAGTTATTGTATAAATATACAAGTCAAATGATATAACTTGAAATCTATCGAGTGGTTTGATAATTGTCAAATGAGATGTTTAGGCCAAAAAACAAAGGTCTTAGATGTATGTGTCACCTACCTTAGCATTTACATAAAAGCTGCAACATCACTATCACAAACCTTTTTCACCATGACCTAAACCATGTCAAATGAGAGAGACACATTATGTAAGATTGTGACCCCTTTAAAGACATTTCCAAGGGCCACCAATCATGAGGTAGTGAAGTCCTTAACACATAGCTCACATTGGCTTATGGATTCAATGTCATCCCTCAATGGATTCTTAGCAGGACAACTTTCCTTCATGCTAACTTTAACAACTGGAGGCTCTTTAGGCTGGAGTGTTGCAACATGTGTTTGTTGAGATCCATAAGGTCTCCACCCATATGTCAAACTCCAAAGGCAAGTTATGTATTCACTCATGTGGGACATATATGAAATGTAGATTAAGACATATATACTAATAAACTATTGAAATATGATTAAGTTTTCCAAACTATCCAAATGCATAATTTAATATTCAATATAATGATTATTAGTATTGCATCCTTTTTGTTTTTATATAAAACAAATCATAAGGACAATTTAAATTGGAGGTGTAATACACAAATCTTTGTATAAAATCTTAAATGAAAAAAGTTAAAGGTTTTTCCCAATGCACACAAATCTATTGAAATTTTGATAGCATAATATTTCAAATAAGAACTTCCCAAAATATAAGAAATACAATTTGTCGAGGGGTCGAACACCCTTAGACCTAATACCGTCCAATAGAAATAATATCAATTTAAATAACATGCACACTACAAATATAAATATTGAAGTTTATACACTTATAGGCTTCCAAAACATGAAATTAACATATACTTATACTTTTAACAATCAAATTACATACATTTTCAATAAAGTAACTAACAAATCATATCAATTAAGAGGTTTACATTTCTAACATAAGTTAACAACTAAAAAAATAAACTTAAAACATATGATAGTCCTAATTAAGTTCTATATATGTTTATGTTAGACCAACCATTGTAACACCCCATAAAATCCATTATTCAAGAGCCAAATAAAGCTTAAATGTTAACACATTTTCATAAGTAAAGGATAATCTAGTATAGTCATTCAAAATACAATCCTCCTTGATAAGGATTTAAAATTTTACACATCCTTAAAATGTAACTAAATAAGCATCAAATAACTACTATGATATAACTTCATCAACAACCTGAAGTATATCCTCTCCTATAGTAACATCATTTGCTCCCATTTAATACATGATCATCACAAATAAGAAAAGAAAGAAAACACAAACAACCACACAAGAAGAGTAAGCTAACTTTTTAAAACATGCTTAACATAAACATTCAAACATTTATAATTAAAAGTGAAAGTCACATTTCAAATTTCATAGACATTGACTCTACTTCCAAAAGACTCGTACATTGAAATAGATTCAAAGGTTAGCACCTATCAGATGACCCTTCTAGTTGTGAATCCACACAATCTCCAACCAATCACAACATCATCTGACAGGATAGATCCATATATATGTCTTGACCAGCTCATTCAAATTGCAGTTTCAGTTAAATAATACTCCTTCAGCTCTCACCACCTGATACCCTTCATCTATGTGATTATAAGGTACTAGTAGAGTTAGGATACCTCATTCTTGACAAATCCTCAAACAACGCACATCTTACATTATTCTTACTCGATATTTTCTTTCTGAAAATACTAAGTTCAGAATGTTTCTCCGCAACAGTTATCGACACATCAAAATCACATGTTACTACTCATACATGTTGCAAATCAATGAAAATATTATCAACATTAAAAAAAATGCATTAAAAACTCATCCACTGCCTTGCGCCCGGCCCAAGAAGTGGCGTCTGACACCACTTAAGCCCGAGAGCACTCTCGGGAATTGAGTTCAGAGTAGCTACATAATTTAGAACATCTTTTGCCCACTCAATTCACCATCCAAATAATTGCTTACTCTCCTTATTTCACAATTATACACAATTTCAAATCATCATTTTTATCAAACTATTAGTATGTTTCCTTCAAAAACTCATTACTCTCTAAAAAAGTCATGAACTCAATGAGGTAACTTATAATACTTACCTACTTTCAAAATCAATTCTTGATCATGACTAATCAAATAAAGGCAAATATCCTAACCTATGAAGCTCAGATACGAACACGAACACAGATATGACATGGACACGAACACGCAAATACGAATAAATTGAAAATTAACGGGCATGGGGACATGAAAATATATATATATATATATATATATATATACATATATATATATATATATATATATATATAATTATGAATTTGTTAAAATATACTAATATAGTTAATAATGTGAAAAAAATAAAAAAGAGAAACTTTTATAAAAAAGTCTAACAAAAGATATAACTTCTACATTTCTTCCTCATTGAAAAATACAACTTCTAATTCTAGTTCATCAAGAGATAAGCTTGCAATTTCAAGAATTCCATTATCATTCAATGAAAAGTCATCTCCTGCAATATCCCACAATTTAGTTTCCTATTTTTTGTATTTTCAGGATTTTCTTGAGAAAAGACGAAGATTATTATGGACATAAACTAGATCTTCTGCCCTTTTAGTTGTCATCTTATTCCTTTTCAAAGAATGTATAAAAGAATAGGTACTCCAATTTCTTTCAGAACAACAAAAAGAACATAGTTGTCCAATTAGTTTAAGAGTTATTTTTTGAAATGTTGGTGCATGAACTCCATGAACAATCCACCATGTTTTTGCATCCGTTTTATCTCTCTTAAAGAGTCAACATCATCAAAATCTTCTCTTCCATTTGAAAAGTTTGCAAATTCTATATTTACTTGTCTCCTTACATCTAGATTATCAAAGTACCTCATAAAACATTTCTTCCTCTCACGAGTAAGTTGGACATCTTAATGTGGAGAAAGTCTTTGTGAATATTCACTTAACCATTCATCACTATAATATCTACAACATTATAAATATATAAAAAAATAAATTAACATAATATTATAAATTTATGATATTATAAATAAGATAAACACAACAAATATAATCATAAAATAATTTAACATTACCTTAGATTTAAAGAATGAGCAAGACAATGAAGATATGTGCTACTCTTGGTCCAACGATCAATTAATATTGAGTTTACTACCTCGAAAAATGATGAATGTTTAACTTCTATCTTCCTTTTATGTTGAAATATGACCATTCTCATATTTTCAATTATTGAATCCCACATTTCATAACTAAATGAAAAGTAGTCATATCTGTATCTGTTTTTTTAAGAACATCATAAATAGGGGCAGTAAAAGCAAGTATGTAATAAACCTTCATCAACCAATTATCATTCAACAAAGTTTCTTTCACCAATTGTGCCCTAGCCACATCATTCTCTTTGTAAAAGGATCATTCATCACTAATAACCATATCTTGAAGTCCTTTTTTCAAACTTCTAAACCTTTTTAGCATGACTATAGTTGAAGCAAATCTTGTTAACAGAAGGCAACTTTAATGAGTTAAAGCTATTGAACATTGATATTCTCATAGAATTCCCAATAATAAAACTTTTAATAAAGGTAGCATCATTAGCAATTTGTGAGATCCAAAAATATTGACCATAAGCAACATTATTCTTTTCCATATTTTTTGCTATACAAATATTTTTCAATGCAAGATTCAAGGTGTGCACTATACAAGGAGTCTAATAAATTGAAGGAAATTCTAATTCTATGAGCATACCAGTGGCCTTACATATAACTAAATTATTAGTTATAATTTGTACCAACCTCTATAATTACATCTCTCATGTGTCTAACAATAAAATCTTTGTCTTTTATCTCACCAGATCCATCTATTGACTTTAAAAACATTGGTCCACTCTTAGTGACAACCATAAAATTTATAAGTGGCCTTTTTTGGGGATCACTCCACTCATCACTAACAATTATCACCCCTTTATGTCTCCATGAGTTTCTTATAGGTTGCAAACGGTTTTCTACACGACTTCTCTCTTTTGAAAGTAAATGACTTCTCAATTTATTATATGTTGGTGGTACATATCCACTAAGATTAGAAGTATTAGCTGTATAAGAAAATGCATTCCTATAATAACGACTTCCTGCTAAATGAAATGGTAAACATGAAGAATAAAACATCCTCACAATTTCATAATCAAGAGTATCTCTTGCTTAAATATTGAAAGAAGACTCCAAAGGACCTTTTAATCTGAGGTCCTTATTTGTCTTATTTCCTTCATCAAATACGGGTGGTAGAGGGACCTTTTCTTTTCTTTAAAATTTCTATTCTTAATGTTGCTTTATCGTCTAATTTTTTAAACTCAACAAGTTTTGACGAACTTATCTTTGGACAATTTCTAACTCATTCTCCCTTAAGTTGTAATAAATGAGCTCTTACTCTAGTGTAAGATCCATTGAATGAAAAATCACACAAACTGCATTTGATCATATTATTCCATCCACTAGGAGTTTTTCTTAATTTTGAAACATATCTCCGTAAAGATTTTGTTTCATCTTCTTCGATAGATTGATTATTCATCTTAATTTCATATAAAAAATAAATATAAAAAAATTACTTACATACAACAATGAAATAAGTTTATCTAATAAAAAATAATTTATAAATATAATAAATAAAACATGTAGAAAATTAAAAAAATTAATTAGTATAACATATATTATATGTTTTAAAAATAATATTTAATTATTTTGTTATTTAATATTATTTAATATTTTTTATTTCAGTTGATTATTTAAAAAATATAATAGGATATTTAATTTTTTAAATTAAAAGTTTATTTATTTTTTTATAATATTAATTTATCATTTAAAAAATAGATTAAGTTATAACATAAATATATTTTACGTTTATAATTTAAAAATAAAATAAAAATATAGTAGTCAAATTGTAAAAAATATATAATATAATATAATTATATAACACGATATATTTAAATATAAATTAAAAAAACATAAATTAAATAAAAGATATTATTGAAATTTTAAATATAACAAAACATAATAATTTAAAAAAAACTGGTATTATATAATAAACTTTTATAAATAAAATTATTATTTAATAATTATATTTTAATAATTATTTTTTAAAGTAAAAGTTTAGTTTATTTTTTATAATATTAATTTATCATTTAAAAAATAGATTAAGTTATAACATAAATATATTTTATGTTTATAATTTAAAAAGAAAATAAAAATATAATAGTCAAATTGTAAAAAATATAAAATACAATATAATTATATAACATGGTATATTTAAATATAAATTAAAAAACATAAATTAAAAAAAGCATATTATTCAAATTTTAAATGTAAATAAAATGTAATAATTTTAAAAAACCATATAATAAAATATTATAAATATAATTATTAATATAAATTAGTATTGATAATAAATTTACAATGTATATAAAGAAAATAATAAACTACAAATAATATGATAAATAAAACAATAAAATATATAAACAAAATATGAGAAAGCGAACTTCCCTTTTTCTTTAAAATTAAGTAAACTTACCTTTTTTGTTCTTCTAAAAGAAACAGAGAGTGATAGTCTTCTTCTTCAACGTCTTCCCCAACAAGCACATTTCCTTCTTCTTTCTTCTCTGTCAGAGAGTAAAAAGTTAGAGAGTGTTTTGCAGATAACAGTGAGAGAGTGTCTTCCATAGAGCAATAAGAGAGATCATTTTCTCTAGTGAGAGAGATAGTCTTCTCCATAAAGAAGTGAGAGAGATCTTCTTTTTCTTCTTATTTTTTTTATTTAATTCATTTGTCTCACATCTTCGATTATTTATAATCATTTTCAGAATATTGTTTGAGTTATTTGAGGAATAAAATATTTGATTTGGAGATTCAAATATATTTGTTTTGAATTTTATGAACGTTTTGTTAAGATTTGTGTTTTAATGTTAAGATTTGTATTTGGATGTTAAGATTTGTATTTGGATATTGTGATTTTGGTGGAAGATCCACGAACAATAGAGTGAATCGTGTCTTATTCGCGTGTCTAATAGAGTGGACCGTATTTGGCAGAAGATTGGGTGTTCGATGCAGTGTCGTTCACGCCTCCGTCACATGTCTGCGTCAGAGATGTATCGGAACCGAGAAAGTGGGTAACATGGCCCATGTCCGAACTCTATAAACCCTAACCACATTCAACATTCCATTTTCTTAATAGTTACAAGTCATTTACCTATATACATATAGATGAGTCAATCAGCCCTCAAACGATGAAATAAATTTGCATACATTCACAATACCAACTTCTGATACTACCATCAAACTAAAAGTACAAAAAATCAAACAATCAATTCCACTCATTTCACATTTAAAATCAATCCAGAACTACCAAATGAAAAAGTACACAATTTTCACAAGTACATTCACATTCATTTCTCAAATCCTAAGAATCAATTTGAACATATAACCCGATATCTATACAAACATGTTCATTTATCTTTCCTTACTTGTCTAAGACTCCAAACTACTGCTTGCAAGAATAACTTAACCTGCAAGATATCGTTCTGATCAATGATTTGAAGCTATCCTTAGGATCCAAAACAAACAAGGATAATTTTTGACGTCTATTAGACTACATGCAAGAAAGTGTACACAGTTTCTTTCTTTCTTTTTTCATAGAAATCCTAAACTGCTTAAGAATAAAGGAAAATTGATACTTACCTAAATCAAAATAGTAATCCACTAAGTTTGATCTATCCTATACCAGGAATTAGATGAGGACTTTTCATCTTCAATATAAAGTAAGAGGAAGATCAAGTTTTTGAAAGAGAGAGAAACTACAGAAAACGATAGGCCTCTATTATCAAGAGAGAGAGTGGTTTTTGTTAAAATGATTTTCTGAATCCTTATAATGGTCTTATAATAATATAGTGTTACAACTATTATTCTTAAATAAATTGATAATAACTAATTAAATATGAAGCCTATTATTGCTATAAATTTTATTGTCTAACGAATAATAAAATAAAAATAATCTAAAATTCTAAAGTTGAAAGAGGAAGTGTTACTTTGAGAAAGAGAACTAAAAGGCTTAATAGAATAATGAAGTAAATTAAATAATAATTATTATTATATTACTAGTATTAATATTATTATCAATATTTATTTAATAATATTTGTTAAGTTGGATTGAATCTCTAACATCTAATTTTATTAATGAGTTAGATTGAATCATTAACTTCTCCAACCTAATAAACTTTAACAACAACAAAAATGAAAAATAATGATAAAAAAGGTATTTTCCGTACTCATCCAACACAATAATTTTTTTATCCGTAAATGACATATAACAACACGTGGTTACAAATACATTCGACTATATTCCACAGTAAAAGTTTTTGCTATTATTTAAAAAAGAAGTGATCCATGTGCATGTTTTGACTATGGTCTCAAAATGTTCTTTTTGCATTATGAATAATAAATATTATCATATGTTATTATTTGAGTAATTGACTTGTCACTAATTTTGTTCCTCCTCAATAATGAATTTTTCTAAACATTTTTATCAAAAAATTTATATATATATATATATATATATATATATATATATATATAATATTTATCGTTATAATAATTATATAGAAAATGTTCGGCGTTTTGGTTTTATGAATATATAATTACATTTGCCTATCAATTATTAATTTATCATAATATTATTATTTCATTATTTCCCTTTTTTTTTCATTTAAGAGGGATTAATGTAAAATATAATAATATTAAAAAAAATCCTCTAAACTATAAAGTAATATGAAATACAATTTATTTCTTGTAACGATAAATGTATATATTTTACCATGGACAAAATGTTTTTTCTATATGTAGAGAAATAAGATGTAACATGTAAATAAATTTCACTTTACACTTATTTTTAATTAGATTTCCATCTTCAAACAACAATTATTGAATAGTTGAGTCATTAATTGTGTTTGTCCTTTAAATGAAATATTACTCCATGAGATAAATAGTAAGTAACCATAGTTAATGTATCCACTTCATTTGCACTCATTTATGGCTGATTAAATGAAGTTTCCTATAGTCGAACTTAACTTATTCACATGATGTTAGGAACGGACCACCTCAATGCATAAATAAAATAAGAATACTAAGAGTTACCATTACTTTTTAAGACGACATATTTATTGTTCAATTTAAATAACATATATAAAGTGTATTTACAGCTATATCAAAACGTGACAAAATTTGAGTGTAAAATATGGTCAAATGTCCCATCAACTACCAAAATAATGTTGAGAAGAATAATTCTAACTTTATATATTTTGCCTTAAGTCTATTTTTCTATTTCATAGTTTTATTAATGGGTAATATTATTTTTGCTAAACATTCAACAATAAATTCAATGTTTATAATTTTTTAGAATTAAGTAATTTTAGTCCAAATAATATAACATTCATTTTCACAAAAATTACTAATATATTTTTCATTATACCAATATTAAAATACATCATTAAATAATATTTTAATTTTACGTAAATAAGTAATTAACTTTATAATTTCTCACGTATATATTTTTGAAACTAGAAAATGTATTAAAAAGTATACAACTTATTTAATTATAGGAAATTTAAAAAAATATGTAATTAAATTTTTAAAAGAAAAAATCTTATATTTTAAAATTATACAAAATATATTTATTATATGATTTAGTAATAAATTTGTAAGAGAATTTGTAGAACCATAGTATATTATCATTTAAAAAAAATCTTCTTTCTCGTTATAAAAGAAGTTGTTTTATTTTATTTTATTTTTTGTTTTTAAAAACTGATTTTAACTAATTACTGATAAAAAGTTCTTTGAAAACTTATTTATTATATAAATTAAAAAATAGAATGTTTTTAATAAACACCTACGTTAATTCTCTCTTTGGTAAAGATGATCAAAATTGATAAAAAAAATTAAGAGAAATTAAAAGAAGAAAAAATGTAATAAAGAAGTATAAAAGAAATTATTTGATTAGAAAGAAATAAGAAAAATAAATATGAATTTATTTATTGTTATAATTTTATTCATCTTTTTAAATGTTGTTTTTTAATTATTTATTATCATTATTATATGGGTTAAAAAAACACATTTAAACTAAAAAAATTAAATTTGACAATATAATTGGATTAAGTTGTATTTTTAACTCCTTTTAGTGTAGAAAGTTCTCTCTCTCTCTCTCACCACTAGTTTCCATCTCTTCTTTGTATATCAATCAATTAATCAAACCACCACCATAGGTCCTCTCTTTCTTCACACATCCTTTATTTATACAAATAAACTCTATATAATGAATAGAGAAGAAAACTTTAAAAGTTATTAAAAATGATAAAGATTAATAATTAAAAATAATCATTAGACTAATTATTTTGAATTCTACTATAACTATATTTTAAAAGTCTTTTTATATTAAAGATGAGACTGAATGTTATCATCATTAAAAAAAAAAGTTCATGATTAATTATATGATGAAGGCAATGTTCAAAGATCGACCTTTCTGGAATGCTTTGGTATGTGTAAATCCTAGGAATCTGAGATTCCACCATGTTTATCTAAAATAACTCCATGTCTATGACTCCTCTCAAAGTCCAAAATCAAAATGGTCCCCTCTTGATTTTGCACAGAAGATTATAAAGGAGAATGGTCCCCTTAATCTCTCTCAATTCCCCATCACTACTTCATCTTTTTTCCTTTATTTTTTTCTGTAAAATCAATGTGTCTCATTAAAAGAAACAAACTCTTCCATGTCTCTCTATTTCCCACTTGTTTGAGTATAGGAAGTAGCAGTGTGGATGGAGTACACGTGTCAGAGACCCAGCATAGTTGGAGTTTTCCCCTGCAACACTTGTTGCAACTCTTGTTTGGTAGTGAGCAAAAATTAAGATTTTAATTTTGGGAGTGAAGAAAAGGTTAAAAAACAATCAATGAAAAGGTGACTCAACATGTTCCCGCAAAGCCAGTGGTACCTCTCTGCTACTCTGTCTGCCTCTGCACTATCGTCTCATACTCACCATACACGTGGCCTTATCTCAACTTTTAATCAATGTATTGGGTCCCATCTTTACCTAGCTATACATGATTATTTAATAAGATTTTAATGTTTATGGGGTTTTAAGTAAAACAGTTTTTTAATAGTGTTGTATATTTTACTTCTTTTTCTTTTTCTTTTTTCCTTTGAAAGAACTAAAAACGATTTTAATAAAAGGAGTGAAGAGAAAATTGTTCTTTATGTGCATAATTTTGTATTCTACTGACTAAATTTGGTAAAAATACTTTTAGATTCACTTCTTCTTGGATAAAATAAAAAAGTAACATGCTTTATTTAGAAATCAGTTTGTATATAAGATAAATTGTAGAATTTTTTTAATATAAGTTAAATTAGTGTATGTATAACTTACTTTTAATTTATATTTTTTTATTTTATTTTTTAAATTATTTATGATGAAATTCGCTTAAAAATTTCTAATTACGCTACAAGTAATTTTGAAACTTTAAGTCTTCTTTATATATATATATATATATATTTGGTGAAGCTTGATATAAGCACTATTGTATAAACATTGTTTAACATAATTTTGTTTTAGAATTTTATATCAGTTGTAGAATTATGTAAATCTCGTCAATGTAAAAAGAAATACGTTTCTACAACTATTAGAATGAATTAAAATATAGGCAGAATTAGTCACATGGGTGCATATATAGAGGATGAAGCTTTTTACTATTGATGTTAAATGGTTAATTAAATTTATTTTTAGTGTTATTATCTATTTAACTGATTGAAATTAATTAAGTCCATACTCTGTCATATTACAAAGATATCAAAACTCCACTAGAAAAACAAAGGAAAAAAAAAAAAAAAAACTGTAGTACGAAGAAATAAAAGAAAATATTGTGGAACTGCTGTCCTTCTGTTGCTGTAATTTATGGGTCAGTTTGTGTCCTTCTATTTCGAAGAATCAGATATTTTAACCATATGAAGACATTTGTACTGTTAACGGAAAACGATAAAGAATTATTTTCAATAATTAAAATAATAAAAAAGTATATATATATATATATATATATATATATATATATATATATATATATTTTTTTTTTTTTTT
>Ga0099825_1006401_pt1 | contig 14731 bp, 12 predicted proteins | sample SiratroredBW_FD_76838 | JGI IMG/M metagenome (GOLD analysis project Ga0099825, IMG submission 76838) | Root nodule microbial communities of legume samples collected from California, USA - Siratro red BW | ecosystem: Host-associated > Plants > Roots > Nodule | place: USA: California | collected... | reverse complement strand
GTTTTTTATTATAGATAAAATCAAGTTTTTATTGAAAATTTACTTATCTGTTTTTTTTTTTTTTTTTTTCGGATGTCGGAGGAGCTATCACAAGAATTAGAATGCATACCTTTCTAACTATATTTATGCGTTATTTATAGATGTCAAGTGATACGATCCTTATGTGATTGGACAAGGCAGTGGGAACAATAATTTTACACACTATTGTTGTTAGTAATTGTATAGCGATGTTCATGAAGTTCAATAATATAATATGATGGTGGCCAAGGAGTAGTCGGGTTAAACCGAGCACATCGGTTGCCAGTCATCGGGCCTGTAATCTAATTGTCATTGGTTAGTGCAATATACTTGTCTCCCAAACTCGAGGATTAATAAAAAAAGGAAAATGATTACAATTTTGCAAGACAAATTTGTACCTTGTTTCTTGGGCGAGTACTTCTTGCCTTTCTGTGTATCCCCTTTGTCCCCCAAGCTCGAGGTTGTCGGGTGAAGTTTTAACTATGACGAGGTCTGATGACATAAGCATTTTTTTAGGATTCGTGACAGTTTAGATCTAATGGTCTGAAGATGAAACGTCATATCTTCTTTATTGATGGCTTTAAGTTTTATAAATAAGGGGGCTTACTCTATGCAAAGTGTCCAAGTTGAAAAGATATTCTAATATCCAGAGGTAATCATGTTGTCATTGTCTAGTTTTTTTAAGTCTACGGGTAGTGAGTCTTCGGAAGATTCCATAAACACAGGGAATTCTGGGAGTATACCAGGACATGTCCGAGGAGGTTTTTGGGTCAAGGGTGTAGGAGGTTAGGAGTGATCACCCCAATTGGGATCGAGAAGTTAGCGACAGAGAAAGCCGAAAGCAATCTCCAATGAAAGGCCAGGTATGATTGGACTAGTTGCCAAGTTACTCGTCAATGTTTCAAATATAGGTGGTCTTGTATGGTAGACACCTACGTGGCGAGTGTTCCTATTTTTGTTAATGGTGTCTTTCATGGCGAATTGTCTGTGGAGCGTTGTGTAGCTATAGATAACGTGAGCCATAACCGGGAAGGTCACACCAACTTTTTTTACATGTACACATGTCTCTTCACAGATTCACAAATTTAGGGAAAGAGAGAGCAAGAACACAAGAATTTATTTTCGCTTTTCCTCAAGAGCTACACCCAGTCTTCTTACAAAACATAAAGAAATTCACTAAAGATCACAAATGTGTGATTAATATAATAAAAAACTTATCTTGCACCCTACAAGAACACACCCAAACACTGTGAAAAAACCCTACTACACTACTACAAAAGTAAACCCTATACTATTGTAGTTGAACAACACCTTACAATGAAAACAAACATAGCTACAACCTATCCACTATTAGAACAAAAGAAAAACTCAAGGTTGTAGTGACATCCCTCAATGAAGAAACACTGAAATAGTGTAGTGCAGTCTAAATCCAAGGGAAAAGACTCAAATATCTACTTTCTTGATCTCCCTTGATGAAAGGCACGCTTAGTTCTTCAAGAATAACTCTCGGTTCACATTTCAAAGTGATCATAGTTTGTTTTGCTCTCAAAAATCATGTTCCCAAATTGTTTATTAACTGTATTTAAAATTAGTTATACTATAACAAAAACAATTGATTGAGAACCACTTTAAATCGATTGATTTTGCTAACATGTTTTCAACTAATTGATTATGAAAAATAATTCTTTAAAAAACTCAGTGATCCATTTTTACTGAAAATCATTTCTAATGCATGCACACATCTAGACAATTCTTTCTCTCTCTCTCTCTCACAAACATAGACACACATACACACACACACACTAAGACATCTTCAAGTCTTATCTTTGCATGTCTTGACTTGACTTCATCAAATACCAAAACTACACTTTTATTGATAATATCCATTTATTTGATGAAGGTAACACAGTGTGTTGAGTTTCTACACATAAACATACATGATTACAACTATCAAATTGTGATAGCATCTACTCAAATTTAAAATAGAAATAAACTGATTGATATATCTGATTAGTACAGTTCATGCAATATCAATTGATTAAACTCACTTGATTTATTTATCTCTTTAGATCAGGGAGGAAAAAAATAATGCACAACTTAGCCCCCACAATTATTAACTCCCCAAAAAGATATATATTGGATAATCAAGGTCAATGAATTAGTTTATTTTGAAAACATAAGCAATTGATAATAACATAAGTAGTTTAGTTTAACAATCAAGAGTAGTTCATATTCCATTAACATTGAAGAAGGATTACAAAGTATGATAGAACCACTACATGAACAAACCAAACTATGATAAAACCAAACTGCAACAACAAAAACCAACTTAAGCAAACCTAAACTAGATAAACCAAAACCTACATACAAGAAACAACAACAACATACATACAAACCAAACACCAAACACACACTACTTCAATCTATCTATCCAGATGCTGAAAACATGCAACACAAAACTCATAATAACCACTTTAGTCACTTGCCATGGTGTTAATCCTACCAAGCACAATTTGCTCAAACCTTGATAAAGGTTCTCCTCTATCCATAGGAGGCACATATGGTACCATGGTGAAATTCTCAATAGCAGCACCAATTGGACTAGCACCATCTCCTGGTTATTCAGCACCAGTATCAGCAACACCTCCACCTTCTTGTTGTTCTTCCTCTTCTATCTATCATCCACTAAAAGAAAATTTGTATTTAACTGGGGTTATATTTAACGTTTCTAGCGGTTTTAACCCCTGCTAAGTGCGTTACCCGCGGTTTGTATTTCCCCTAGAAGATCCAATATCGCTAACTGATTACTAGCGATTTTAAGTAACCCCTGGAATGATAGTCACTAGTAGAAAAAACACATTCGAAGACAAGATATCACTGCGGTTAAGAGGGAACCGTGTTTAAAAACAATGTGGTGACATTTTTAAAATTATGTGCAATGATACCATTGCGGTTGGTTTGAGAATCGCAGTGATAAGGCACATAAATATTTAAAATGAAGTTCTGCAGGGAGATACCACCGAGATTGTTTCTAGAACCGCGATAGTAGGGCATGGAAGTCCATGGCATTGGTGAATGTAGAAGGGTGCCACACATAGATGGCATTCTGGACAATTAGGGAGGAAAAAGCAAAAATAGAAAAAAGAAATAGAAAAAGAAGTATTTTTAAATAAAAATCAAACAAAAACCAGAAAAGCAGAATCATGAAATCAATTAAGTTGCCCAATGAGTATTCCATAAGCCACTATGGAGATGGATGACCCAGAAATTCAGAAAAATACAGTTTTGTTGTGAGGAAAGATTATTTTCCCTGAAATTTTATCAATTGAAGTAAGTACATAATGCTTGCCATCTAAAAATGTAGTCGCATATAATGCAAAACTGTCGCATCAAAATCCGAAGAGGAAAACATTCAAAATATCAATCAGTTTTTAAATAAATTTCTTAAAAATGTTTAATAATGTCAGGATCTATGATGTGTTGTTTTAATCTTTATATATGTAACCAGAAAAAACTGAAATTAAGATAACACAACACATCACTACCAGATTTACTGCAATACACGTCACAAATAATTAATAATATGTATCTAAATTCAAGTAAAAGTCAAAGACAAGAATAGAGAAAGTCTACATAATTTTCAATAAACAATCCTACAGTACACATTGACAACATGATATCATATATTCGATTTTCTTATAGAACAACATAGATACGTATTTTCACAACCGAATAGAAGCATCAGTCTAAACCCACAAATAATAGCTTCTGGCCTCACCTATGCTCAAGTAGTTACTATAGAAAACTGAAACAAGAATACTAGAATTTTTTCTATTGAAATCCTTTAGATTCAATGACTCCTTGGCTAAGGTCATTTCATCGGTAAAATCAATACTTGGTAGAGAAACGGTATTATTACTCTGACAACTGATAATTTCAAGTATATTCCAGAAGGAAATCTTCCTGCCCTCACCAACCAAAGAAATATCTTGGTATAAGGGGTAGCATGAATAATGAAATAGTTACTTCAATCAGTAGACAAATAAAAATGGTTGTGTCCACGATACTAAAGAATATATAGAAAACGGAAGTAGCTGGTAAAAGAAGTAAAAGTGGCATAAATAATAGAGATCCAAAATATGTTGCTTCACTGTAAAATCAATGCTATCCAACATCCACATCAGAGGATTCCATTTCTGACCCCTGTCAAAATAACCAGCAACATCATGAAGAAATGCAAGGAAGAGGAAGTGTGTATGCAAAAGAATTGCATATCTATAACAATTATTCTTCAAAAAGGATAACGAATCACAAAAAATTATAGAGTTGTGGAGCAAATATGATGGCTTAGTAAATACTAGGAACTCTTATGATCTCGACTTCTTTTATATAAGTCATCTCTAAATTTCCCAAAAATCTTCTTTGATAGAAAAGGCTCCATGAAGTCATACGGATGAGCTCAAATCTAGGATGAAATCTAGGGTTCCAAAGCGGTGCATCATGTTCTCCTTCCTTCAAGTGAAGAATTTGTCCACCACGATTATACTATCTCCTTTTGTAATCAATAGATCCACCTGGTGCGACCCTACGAACACCACATCATCAGTCGATCCGAAGTCCTTTCCGTTTAATCCCCATAGGCACCTTCTCCACTGGCAAACACAATCGCTCATTGTGAACAACAATGTCATTTCGACTTAAACATCAGTTCAAAAATTCTACAACACAATCCAATCGATATTTATTCAATTACTAATCTGATTATTAAATTTAATAATCAAATAAAAATAACAATTGAGCATGTAATTATGAAAAGAATTACAAAACATGAACCTCAGGATTAAGAAATAGGAGAGCACTTGAAGATTGGATTGAATAGAAGAGAAAGAAAAAAAAATGTATTTAAAGAAAATTTAACCAAAAACATGAAATGACTAAGTAGCCCTTCATAAAGAAAATCTGCTCAAAATATTCAGGTGTTGCCTTGTTGTCTAGCCTTTATGTACCTACTTCAAGTCCAGTTTCAACAACTTTCAAGTTCGAATTTTCTCTTTACCCTTGAATAACATTTGTAGATCCTTAAGTTATTTGAAAAACAAAACAAGAATCAAGTAAAATTTCAAATTTGTTAAAATTTCAAAAATTGTGTCAAAATAATAACAAACTTGTAATTGAAACCTAATTGGCCCAATTACACCAAAACGGTGTAAAACCCTAATAATTATCAACTGATTTATCTTTATTGTTATCATTATGCAATCGAAAAGTGGTAAAAGTAAATAATTATCACCCACTGAATGTACCGTCGTTGCCATGTAGTGGTAGAATGCCGGAAAGCGTTGAGTTTGTTTGGGGGTTTGAGGAAAAGAGAAAATGGAAATACGGAAGGGAGAGAGTCGCTATGCGAGTTTGTGTAAATGAAATCCCTTAAAACCCTATAGGTACTTGAAACGAAACACAAGTCATTTGCTGTAGTTTGTTTAAAACCACTTACACTTACCAGCAATTGTTACAAAACTGTGGAGAGGTATCGGCAATTCAGAAAACCTCTAATACTCTTATATTTTACTAGATGTTATGGTAGCCTCCGATAACAAAACTCAATTAAAATAAAATTTTTAGGTAGTATTGTAGACCCTATTCACTCTTCTCATTGAATATGTACCATAATCATAATTAATTCATCTAGACAAAGCTAGCTATGGGACTGTTGGTCATGAATATTATCAATGCTGACTTCTCCTAGCATACTAAACTGAGTTCATGCGATAAAACTCAAGATTAAGGTAATTAATAAGGATTACTTTTCCTGAGGAGGTTGTTAATCATGGGCCTTGATGAAAAGTCTACTACACTAGTCGAATACCAAGAAGACCCACTACCATTCCTATAAACACCCTCTACAAATAAGATTATTGTCCCTTTTTTGTTTGAATATTTGTTTATTTCATCTTAGGAGCGTTCTTTAAAGGTACTCCCAACTGAGTATATAAAATCTGTTAGCACCAGTGAGTTGCTATGAAGATTTGATGAAGTCAACCATGTGAAGAGTTCAAGACTATGTGATCATATGTGGACTACATGAAAAATTCATGAAGATTGAAAGGCTCGGTCTAGAACTTAGGATTATGTGTTATGTGGCAAGTTTGATTCAATTAAGCATTATAAGCATTTTCAATCAAGGATAAGCTCCATGTTTTCAAATCTGATTTAACTAAGGTTTTGAGAAATTACTAAAATCATATTTTGAGTTTTAAACAACTGTTTTAACTAACTGGAAAAAAAAGTCGACTATTTGACAAAACAATCGACTGAATTTTAAATGACAGTTGTCTATAAATAGTTGGCGCGAAATTTTAGAACATAAAAAAATCATTCTGGATCATTTTCAATCAAGTGCTCTGAGTTTTTCCAAGAAAGAGAAAAGCCTCCTTAATAGTTTTTGTGATCAAGATCATTCGGAAAGCTCTTCAAGAACTGTTTTCTCAATACTGCTCGAGCTTTGAATTGACTGCTTCTGCTATACTGTTGTTCTGATCATTTTGAATAAGCCTTCTATACTCTTGCTCTTATTATTTTTGCAATTTGTTTTTGTATAGAAGTGCTTGTGCCATTGTGGTTATCTAAAATCTTTCTTTGTACTGAATTCTATTATTTATTGAATTACCTGGTTTAGTAATTCTGTGGGTACAGAGAGTACTGTTGTGAGCCTACTGAAGGGTTCAGTTAGGTGTTTTCTGAGTTATACAGTGGATACTGTGTAGTTCTTGATGTGCTGTAGGTTCCAACGGATTATTTTCTGTAGGGTGCAATGTATTCTTGTAGGTTGTAAGATAGTGTTGTAAATTGATCTGTTAGATCTTTTTCATAGTGGAAATCCTTACAGTGGTGTAAGGGACTGGACATAGCCCTTGTGGAAGGGTGAACCAGGATAATTTGTTGTGTCTTGTTCTCTCTTGCTCTCTCTTGATTATTCTTGATAAATCTTGCTATTTTTCTTGATTTTTCAGAATTTGTTAAAACTTGTTAATTGAATAGATTCCTCAACATTTTGAAAACATTTTAAATAACTTTTGAAAACATATATTCTGTTTAAACACTATCTATTCTTGACATTTCTGAATCTGATCAAAAACCAGATTACTAGTTTTCTGTAAATCAGCAATTTCGCAATTTACTATGTTCACTGGTCGTTAATCAGTTTTTCCAGAAAAGTTGATTTTCCACAATTACTGGTTAAAAATAGTTTTCATACATTAAACAAAGGTTGTGTTGTTTGATAATAGGTTCTCTAATCTGTAATTCATTATAAACTTAGATTTGATCTAATTCTTTGATTTCTTGGATTAATCTTTAAAAATTGATTTTACTGCACACTGTATTTTTCCAGAACTTGCTTAATAGTGTACTGGTTTTCCAGAATTAAAATTTGTCTTAAGTTTACTGATTCTGTGTGATTGTCTTTATTTTGAAATTTGTTTTGAACCTTTGCTGATTGCATTTTATATTATCTTGAATAGTTTCTTTAAAGATTTTTCATTTCTCACATTGAAAAGTACATTTGCAAAAAGTTTTAAAGGTGTTCAATTCACCCCCCTCTTGGACTTGGCCAAAACTTATTTTACAATTGGCATCAGAGCTAGGACTTGAATCCTAGTCAATTTTTTCAATCCATGGCCGAGAACAAGTTGCCTTTTCCTGAGGGAGCCTCTATACACAGGCCACCCATGTTTTTTTGGGTTTAATTACCAATTTTGGAAAGTGAGAATGGAGATTTCTATTGAATCTATTGACCGAGGTATATGGAATGCAATAGTGAATGAACCTTATATTCCAGTTTCTGTTGTGAATGGTATATCTATTGCAAAGCCATATGATGAATTGACTGAAGTTGAAAATAAACGTGTTCAGTATGATTGTAGAGCCAAGAACATAATCACTTTAACTTTGAATCTGGATGAGTTTTTCAGAGTCTCACAATGCAGTTCTGCAAAGGAGATGTGGGATATACTTGAGGTCACTCATGAAGGCACTACTGATGTCAAATGGGCTAGAAATCATGCGTTGATTCAAGAATAAAAATTATTCAGAATGCAGCAAGGATGGTCAATTGCTGAGGTGCAAAAGAGATTCACTCATATAGTAAATCACTTTATTGGGCTTGGAAAGCAATTTGACAAGGAGGAGCTGAATATAAAGATTCTCAAATGCTTGGACAGAAGTTGGCAGCCCAAGCTGACTACAATTTCAGAGACCAAAGATTTGACAACTCTCACTACAGCAACACTTTTTGGAAAGTTGAGAGAGCATAAACTAGAAATCATGAGGTTGAAAGAGATGGAATCAGCTGAGAAGAAAACTAGAAGCCTCGCACTCAAATCAAAGGCTACTGAAGTTGAAACCAGTGAGGACAACTCAGAAGAAGATAGTGATACTGAGAACCTCAATCTGCTGATAAAGAAATTCCAGAAATTCATCAAGCTGAAGAGCAGGAAAAAGAATCAGCAAACTAAAAGGTATAATAGAAAATTTGATTCAAATTCAAATAAGTTAGCTTGTTTTGGTTATGGCAAACAGGGACATATAAAAGTAGACTGTCCAAATCTGGTTAACACGGAAAAAACCATTGAAAAGAAGAATTACAAAGCTGGAAAGGGAAGAAAGGCATATATCACATGGAAGACGATGCATCTTCATCCAGTAGCTCTTCAAAGGAAGACATTGAAGCAAATCTGTGTCTCATGGCTGGAAAGAATTTTGAGTTTAGTAGTAAAAATTCCAACAGTTCGTTTAACAAAGCAAATTACAGTTCACTACTTCAAGCTTTTCATGAAACCCATGAAGAAGCAAACAGACTGGCCTTATCTAACAATAGACTGAAAGGTATGAATAATTGGTTGGAAGGCAGAGCCAAATAATTGGAAGATGAAATTTTAGAACTGAAAACTGATTTTGATAATTTGGAAATGATTTACAAAGCTTCCAGCAATCTTGACTCTAGTCAGCCAATTAACTGTGAAAACTGTGAAGCTCTGCAAAATAAAGTGAATTACTTAATTACTACTGCTTCTAGACTTTCAATGGGTACTACAAACCTAAATGTCATTTTGGGTTCTCAAAACTATGTTTTTGAAAAAGTTGGCATTGGTTATCAAACTGGTTTTCAAAGAAAACAAAAGAAACACAGTAGTTTTTTTAAAATAGATGCACAGCAGGTTTCACCTCCATTGACCTGTTTTTATTGTATGAGAAAAGGCCACTCTGTAAAGAATTGTAAAATTAGAAAGTTTGATGTGCTTAAAGGGCTGGTTAGGTGGGTGCCTAAAAGCGTCACTAACAATTCTGGACCAAAGTTTAACAGGGTACCAATGTCTCAAACTTAATCTGTTTTGCAGTTCTGTTTGGCATCCAGTAAATTACTGTGGTATCTGGACAGTGGATGTTCCAAACATATGACTGGTGATGCTTCCCAATTAACTAATTTGAAACTCAGACTTGCTGGATATGTCACCTATGGAGATAACAATCGTGATAGGATTCTTTGAGTTGGTGACATTGGAGGAAATGACAAAGTGATCATCAAAGATGTACTCTTAGTGGAAGGATTAAAGCACAACTTGCTGAGCATCAATCAACTGTGTGACAAGAGGTACAAGATCACTTTTAGCCTAATCTTTGCCTCATAACAGATTCAAAATCGACTGAAATTGTCCTAGTAGGTAAAAGGGTAAATAATGTTTATATGCTTAATGTTTCTTGCATAACATTTAGCATGAGTTGCCTACTCACTAGGAATGATGAATCTTGGTTGTGGCATAGAAGGTTAGCTCATATTCATATGCATCATCCAAATAGAATTGCATCAAAAGAGCTTTTAGTTGGTCTTCCTAAGCTTAAGTATGAAAGAGACAAATTGTGTGAAGCTTGCCAAAAGGGTAAGCAAACAAAAAGCACTTTCAAACCCTTAAATGTTATTTCTACTTCTGAAGCATTGGAGCTGCTGCACATGGATTTACTCGGTCCCTCTAGAACTATGAGCCTAGGAGGTAATTACTATGATCTTGTTATTGTTGATGACTATTCTAGGTTCACTTGGACATTTTTCATAGCCACCAAAGATGAAAGTTATCATGTTTTTAAAAGATTTGTGAAAGTTGTTCAAAATGAGAAGAACTGCAGTATTTCATCCATTAAATCTGATCTTGGGAGAGGATTTCAGAATAAGAAGTTTGATAGATTCTGCAGTAAACTAGGAATTGAACACAACTTCTCAGCACCAAGAACTCCACAGCAGAATGGAGTTGTAGAAAGGAAGAATCGGTCCTTGGAGGAACTTGCTAGAACAATGCTGAATGAGACTGAATTACCCAAGTATTTTTGGGCAGATGTAGTGAGCACAGCCTATTATGTGTTGAATTGGGTACTCATCTAGCCAATATTGAGGAAAACTCCCTATGAGCTGTTTAAAGGAAGAAAGCCCAATGTATCTCATCTAAAAGTGTTTGGTTGTAAGTGTTTTATTTTGTACAATGGTAAGGATAACTTGGGAAAATTTGATTCAAAAGCTAATGAGGGTATTTTCCTTGGTTATTCACTTCATGGTCATGCATATAGGGCATTTAATAAAAGAACCATGTTAGTAGAGGAATCTATGCATATTGCATTTGATGAAACTAACCAGAATATGCAGAAAAATTCTAAGACGAGTGCAGATGATGAGTTTCCAAACATTCAACAAGTTGATACTGGTCTGGAAAATAAATTAGCAATTTTGTGTTTGATTGGCATTTTGTAATGTTGGTTTTGAATGGTTGATTGTTGTTCCTGACTTTGGTAGTCGAGGTAGTCCAGAAGGTGTTGTGTTTTTTCTGAGAGTAGCCGAAAGGGTGATGTGCGTCTTCTGATGATAGCGGAAAGGGTGTTGTGTGTTTTCTAAAGATAGCCGAAAAGGGGTTGTGTCTTTTGTGTTTTCCAAAGGTATACGAGAAGGTCAGTTTTTAAATTGGATTATTTATGTTTGAGTATGAGATTAAAATGTATAATCTCTTATCTTCATGATTGTATAGTATAATTTGTTGTTCTGTAATGAATGGATTTAGTTTGGGTTATATTATTTGGTGATATTCTATTTTGAGAATGAATGGAGAAGAAGAATAAATAAATATTGAATGTTGTTAGATGGTAGAAAGTTGAGACTTAAGTGTTTGAAATTTATTAAAATTGAAGTATTTTCTAGATACTGTTTTGATTTGATGAAGCTGTTGAGGTCGAAAGATGTGACAGGAGATGAAGTGATAAAGGCAGTGGAGTCGATGTCGAAAGCTTAGGGGCAAGGGAGTGTAAGTGTTTGCTCCCAAGTGTGAGGGAGGGTTCATGCTTCCAGAATCCCTTTGCGAACTGATGCACCTTCATTTTTAATTAGTGGCTTTCTAGCTCTCATATGGTGGAGAACTCGGTGATTTTATATAGTGGTAGTGAATGATGGTGGTAGTAGTACAAGTAGAATAAACAATGATTAAAGTGAACAAAGCGGGAAATGAGGTGTTACATGTAACAACCAAAACCAAATCATGAGGTGCAATTGACTTGGGAATTTATTTCTGTATATTAAACTAAAAAGGTGATTCATTCTAAACAAAAGTTCATTAAACTTTCAAAGTAGCTGTCAATTTGGCTATCACATATTTATTTAAACTAGCGGAGATCGCGTGCTTAAACTTTCAACAATCATAAGTTCCTTTGATTATTTTAATTATGATAAATTGAACTCAAATGAGGTATAAAAAACTTTAATTTAAGAGATTCAATGATAGTTTTGTTTGGATGACCACATGCTGGTATTTCTCGTATGATCTTTTCAAAAGTAAATCCCTTATTTATAAGTTACTGAAAATTAATTATATATTATTATAAAAATTCAAGTAGGTTTCTGTGAATTATATACGTATTATAAAAATGCAAGTAGGTTTCTATGCTTCTAGTAACGGATTTTCAGCAAGTGTACTGAGTCCACAATTGTATCCACAGCGAACGGGAATTGTAAATTGAATTATACCAAATTGTATCATGAACGAATAACAACTAATTAATGATTGAATGAATTGGAATTGTTATAACAAAGCAACAAATAAAATGAGAGTTAATAATGATAAAAAAAACCTTTAGATTGAATCGTAATATTCTCCTTCTAATACACTCTTAACCTAAATTAATATCATCTCTTCCAATAACCAATATGCGCAAATAAAAGCCTTTTCAACCTAATTCCTCTAGCATTGAATTTCATAAACTAAATTACCTAGCTTCTATCCCTAGTCACTAGAATAACCTAATCAGCATTAAGATCAGTTGCTATAAGCAGTCATTACACTATAATTCATCCTTGAACTTATACATGTAATGCATTTATGTTTAGTTCTAATTCCAAAGAGTGATTTCCAGTCACAATGAGAAATCTAAAATAAAGCAAGATATAGTAAAACATAAACCAAAGGTTTATGGATTCAATGATATAAAAATAGAATTAAGAGTGCATTTGAAGTGAGAATTTACATTCAGTCCCAAGAGAAAAGAAGTTAGCTACGCATGGTAGCCATGAAATTACAAAAGAAAAAGAAAAGAATGGAGCTTGACGACGGCGACCGCCAAGAGATCTCCACGAATGAGAAGTGATGCCCCTTTACGTTTGACCCTAACCTGTCTTTTATAACTTTCGCCCCTTGAATTAGTTCAAGGTACAACCGTTATTTTGTAAGTCATGCCTTCAGTAATGTTGACATCTTCAATTTAGGGTTTCGCGAATGATGGACTTTAATTAAGTGAGTTTTAGCCCAGGCTGTGTCTTTAGCTTAAGCGAAAAGTCACTTATGCTCTTTTTCTACTCCTTTCCTTAATTTCGGCGTCTCTATTCTCTTTCTTCCTTTAGATTTAATCTAATTCTCAATAAATTTTCTCTTTCCACAATAAAACGCATTAAATTGAAAAATCAATAATAAAATCAAATCTAAACTTAATTAATAACAAAATCAACATAATTACTAACAGAATCAATCATAAAATCTGCACAAAATCACTAAAAATCAATGCTTATCAACTTCATCTTCAAAGTTGGAAAGAAGAAAAGTGAGAACACATTGTGGAACTTTTGGTAAGTGATGGAATAAAGTATTGATCTTTGATTATGTTTATTTTCTAAGTTCCATAAATTGTTATGATTATTTTTAAGAAATAATATCTTGATCATTGTTATCTATAATATTTATGATTTACTGGTGTTGAACTAAAATTATGAGAAAAAAAGATATAATGTTTAATTATCAGCTTTTTTAGAATTCTAAGTAAATAAATCTTGGACGTTAGTTTTTTTTTCATTATTTTGAACGTTAGTTATGCATCTACCATGTGGAGTATTGGATTTTGTTTTTGAGACACTTTTCGTTAATATTTGATTGTTACGGTATATTTATTTATTATTTTTATCTTTATTATTATTTTTTTTATTTTTCTACTTATTTTTTTATTAATTGTTTGACTTGTAACTACCATTGAGGTGTGTCCTTTCTCATTCAGCTCTCGTCTTTTGTTTCGCCAATGACTTCTTGGTTCAGACTGAAATAGAAGAACGAATGACTCGCCAAATTGCTGAAGCAACACACGGAGCAAGGACAACGACAAAAAATATTCATCCAGTTGGAGCACAACCGGTAAAGGAGCAGCTTTCCACGAGCAACATGACGATGCTTCCATTGGAAGACAAGTTTTTTTTATTATCATGTATTTTGTTTTCAGTTTTTATGTTTCTTTTTTATTTTAAGTTTTATTTTAACTTTATTGTAAAATATTGACATTTTAAAACATTGTAGTTAGTTACAATTATAATTTTAAATGTCTTTTAAAATTGAATTATAATTGCATTTATATATATTTATAAATGTTGGGATTTTTTTTATTTTTAAGATTGGGTTAATTGACATATTTATCGGTATTTTTTTTATATAAATTCACATTGCGTCGGTCTTTTTATTGGCCGAGCTCATACTAGAGCTACTTCCTATTGTGTGGATTTTGCTCATGCAATTGTATTAGCAACGTCAAGTGATTGCAAATACCTTCAAGGTTGGTGATGGCCTGGCCCACGCTAATATGTTTGCGTCAAATTAGCGACAACCAAACTATCTTAACTACCTTCTATTTTTGTGGCGGCTTGGCCAAAGTTAAATAGCTTGCTTGAGCCTGACCCACGCAATAGGTTGTAGACAAAGCGCGAGCGTGGTCTACGCAAGTTGCAGTAGATTAGTAGCAGCATGATCGTCGTTATTTACGTCCAGTTCGTGATCCACGTTAATTTTGAGTTGCTTCCATGATTTTAGTATCCACTGTCTAGTCGTCGCTTAACCGACTCAGAATAGCGTGGGTTTTTGGCCCATGTTAAAAATTTAGTAAAATAAACTAATTTGTTTATGGATTGTTTTTGTTAAAGCATAATTGTTATAAATAACTGAAAGTAAGAAATATGAATATTACTATTTTATATAGAATAATTTTTTCAATGAGCATAATGTTTCGTATTCTTACTGAAATTTTCAAACAAATATTCAAAGTATTCTCAGTGTTTGTGTGTTACTGAAATCTTCAAACAAATATTCAAACACATAATATACCGTATTTGCAGTGTTTGAGTGTTACTGGAATTTTAATATTTTGTTTACATATT
>Ga0099825_1006398_pt1 | contig 14743 bp, 8 predicted proteins | sample SiratroredBW_FD_76838 | JGI IMG/M metagenome (GOLD analysis project Ga0099825, IMG submission 76838) | Root nodule microbial communities of legume samples collected from California, USA - Siratro red BW | ecosystem: Host-associated > Plants > Roots > Nodule | place: USA: California | collected... | reverse complement strand
ATTTTTTTAAAAATAAAATTTAAAAATAGATTTTTTTATTTAGTTAAAGTAGTTGTGATTAGGTAAAAATTTTAAATTTAATATTAATTATTTTTTTTTTTTTTTTTTATTTTTTTTTTTATTCAATTTTTTTTTAATTTTTTTAATAATTTATTTTTTTTTTATTTTTATTTTTTTTTCAGATTTTGAAAAAAAAAAAAAAAAAAAAAGTAACTCTAGTGATGTTGAATAGAGAATACGGTCAATTTCAACTGTTTCCCTCTTTCTATTACTCTGCCAGATTCAAATATGTTCCAAACCTGAGGTTCGGCACTGAACCTCGTTATGCACAACACTATAAAAGGACACTGAGCGCCTCACACGTTACTTGTCTTCAGTACGAGCCTAAAGGGTAAAGCTTTTGATCCCTGTAAGAGCGGTTCCGCATTCGAAAATTTAGGGTTTTTCTAACACAATGGCGGAGGAATCGGAGCACACGGCGGCGCCGGCGTCTGGGGAATCGTTACTCGACAAGATCGCCGAAAAGCTCCACGGCCACGACTCTTCATCTTCTTCTGATTCCGATTCCGACAAAAACGAGTCTTCCTCGATCAAGGATAAGGTTTTCCGCCTCTTCGGGAGGGAGAAGCCCGTTCACTCTGTTCTAGGCGGCGGAAAGCGTATGAATCTCTCCCTTGCTTTTTCATTTCTCTTAATTGTCACTGTTTAGCTGTGTGGTTTGGTTAGATCTGTGATGAGAAGTGATTCGTTGATCTATGTTGAATAGATTTTGAATGATGCTACAGTTTGTTTAATTGACAGTGTTGGAAATAAATATCTAAGGATTATTTATTTATTTATTTATTAGAGAGTGGAATTAAGGTGTTTGAATGCTACATTATTATTTGGAAGTGGAATTCGAGTTCAATTAAGTGTAATGTTGAATTTTGAATCTTTTTGTGTTCAATGTTCGCTAATCTCTAATTGGATTTTACTTTATGATCATTTACCTGTTGTTTGATGTTTGACTGCAGTCAAACAACTCGTCATACAGATAGAAGATCTCTTTGAAATGAGTGACTTGTGGGAGACTATTTTTTCGTGAAAGAATCTTTTGTTTAGTTTTTTGTTCTCATCCAGTTTTTCAAAATATCGAAAATAATTTAAATTTTATTAAAATCAGAAGTTATTAGAAAAAAAAATTAGTTGCTTTGTGGTTTTTTATAATTGTAAACAAATATACTGCAACTATCTCTCTTTGTTTAATCATAAAATAATAGCTAAACTGTTACAATAAGAAACTACATTATTTAACATGAGATTCATTTTTTAAATCTGTAACCAGTTGTTCTAACATTCAATTGCAGCTGCTGATGTGCTGTTGTGGAGGAACAAGAAGATATCTGCTAGTGTACTTGCTATAGCCACTGCTGTTTGGATCTTTTTTGAGTTGCTTGAATATCATCTGCTTACTCTAGTCGGCCACATTTTGATTCTGTTGCTTGCGGTTCTGTTTTTGTGGTCCAATGCCCATACCTTTTTTCACAAGTAAGAATTCGGAAGTTGTTAATCTATTATTGAACCGATTCATCCTGTGTGGTGGCTATCATTTATTTCTAAAAAAAATTGCATGTAATATCAAATAATGTTGTTGCAGGGCACCGCCTCGCATCCCAGTTGTTCATCTTCCTGAAGAGCCTTTTCTTCAATTTGCGTCTGCATTAACAATTGAAATCAATCGTGGACTGGCTGCCCTGCATGCTATCGGTTCTGGAAGAGATTTGAAGACATTCCTCATTGTATGCATTAAGCTCACTTCTAATTTTATTCATATACATTAACTATTTTTTCTAAACGCGTAATTACTATGAATTATGGGATTTTAAGATGGGTTGAACTACAAAATGATGTAACTATGATTCTTTATTTAGTGTTAGTTTTAGTTTAAATAACTGAGCATTTTGTTGTTGATATAGGTTATTGTTGGCACATGGATTCTATCAGTTGTGGGGAGCTGGGTCAATTTCTTGACCTTGTTCTACATTGGTAAGAATAACTTGTTCTTGCTTTATATTTTATTTTAAGCTATGAAAATAATTTATGGAATTTCACTGATTTCCTTGATCTCTGTCTGCAGTTTTTGTTTTGTTGCATACGGTTCCTGTCTTGTATGATAAGTATGAAGACAAGATAGACCCTCTGGCAGAGAAGGCATTGATCGAGTTCAAAAAGCAATATGCTGTGTTTGACAAGAAGGTGTTGAGTAAGATCCCGAAAGGTCCATCGAAGGGCAAGAAGTTAGCTTAGTGTTTCTGAAGACGAAAAGAGGGCTCCACTTGAGTCTTTTTTATTTAAGAGCCTCGTTTCTTTGAAACCATATACCAGCCTTGTTTTTGGACTTGCTTTTGGCGGGTGTGGTATTCAGACCATGTAGCTTTTTAGTTTTGCTACAAGCATGTTGATTTTGCTGATTACAAGGTTTTATGGACCATGTACTCGTTCAATCAGTAATCATTATTGTGAGCAAAAATTATTTATGTTAATTGTCAACGTTTTTTCTTTGATAAAGATTTGTGTTTGTTTTATGGTGTTTGTTGATTCAATATTTCACACTTTTTTATAAGTTAAAATTAGGATTAGCAAGTTAATTTTATTTTTATTTTCGTAAGTGATATTCATGTTATATTTATTTGAACGAAAAACTTCTTCCGTTTGTCTTATGGTTTTTTTTAATACAATATTGCAGTCTCAAAAATATACAATAAAATTGTCTGAAGTCTACATTACTACGATGAATTGCCATCTTTAAGTAATGTCAATAAGTATAATGAGTGTTGTGTATGTTGATAGTAAAATTTGTTACGTTGTTATTTTATTATGAAATAACAATTTGTCATGTATTTTATTTTTATATTAACTAACTTATAGAAAATCAACGATCATGTTTATTTAGTGGACGGTGTACAGGTGTTTAGAATCCTAATTTGTGGAAAGAGCACAATAATATTTAATTTTAGGAAGTCAAGATTTATCTAGTTAAGATTTAATAAAAATGAATATGTAAATTTTCAAATGTCTAATTTGAGTTAATTTGTTCTGAAAAGAAATATATATATATATATAATTGAAATTTAAAATAAAATAACAATTTACTACTTGATACTGTTGATTTCATACTGATTCAAATACAATAATAAGTATATATTTTATATATAAATGACAATTTTGCAATTATGAATTCAAAAAAAAAAAAAGGAATCATGAACATGTTAATATATGTAGATATATAAAAGCAACCTAGACATTAGAAGAATTATTAGTTTAACATTTAATAATATTAATATACTATATCAGTTATAGAAATACATATTTTTTACCATATAATTTTATTTATTTAAGTTTTTAAATTATTGACAAGTTTTAAACAAGAATATTTTAAATTAAATATGCATATACAAGTAGATATATTTATAAGGAAATGTTATTTTTACTAAAATACCATTTACATCTATTAATATTAGCATCAGTATGAAGATTTGTTATAAAAAATTAATAACGACAGTCATTTATTAAAATATCTTTATCATCTCAATAAATGTTATTTTTATTTATTAATATATAAGTATTGATGTGATTTATTTGGAAGAAATTTAAAATAATATAATTAAAATTCTAGTGAAAACTATGAACATTTATAATTCTTTTTAAAAATAAAATTGCAATCACTTTAGAACAAAGTTTTTTCTCTTTTTGAAAAATACTGCTATATATGTCACAAGTGAGAAAATTCAACATTTCTAACAATTAAATCTTATATGTAAAACGATAACAAAACAGAGTGATATATTTAGAAAAAGGAAAAAGCTTGCAAAAAAAAAAATTACAATGAAACAGAAAAAATACCTTTACTTCCTTGGGAACAATATTAAAATGAAACAAAAGTAGTAAACTTTTAAAACTTATAATACAAAGCTGCCAAATATTTAATTGCTCTTATTTTATTGTGTTTGTTTTTAATGGTTATTACAGATAACTTCATACACTTCTTTATAATTATATTTTAAAAGGTCATTCTTTCAAGTAATTAAGGCAATAAATTATCTTACGAATACTATAATTTTCATTGCAGATAAACCATATATGAATGGAAAATTACTATGAAATGATGAATTAAATGTCGAAAAAGTAATGGAATATATCATTTTGTGTACGAGAAAAGTCGGTGTAAGTAACTACAATCTCATCAATACTGAATTATTTGAATGATTTCATAATAACAAAATATTGAAACTAAAATCTACAGACTAGAGAAGTGAGTATAGCAGAAAAATGGAAACTTTAAGTGGCTAAATTGAAACCATTCTCAATACAGCATATTCCGTCATTGCTTTTTCCAACCACAGCAATTGATACCAAATACGGTCACAATAATTTTCATCAATGAAGATTGTATTTGATGCATCACAAAATAGAGAATACATTATAGCTGCGAACTGGTTCAAGTATAGAATTGTGTATTATATACATTAAAGAAATGGGGACCATATTACATGACATCTACATCTTCCAAAATTCCCAAATTATATACGTCAAATCAAACGAGATGCCGAAGGCAATGGAAAGTAAAAATACTTAGAAGTTCCCCTGTACCCTCTTAATCGAAAAGGAGACACTCATTTTAAATGTGAAAGAATTAATTGAACAATATCGCATGCCTATAATTTAACAAACAACGATATGTACCTTTGTTTAATTGCGTACTCCAATGTATACTTAGTATCTTGGAAGCGGATTAGAAGTAGTAGTTTTAGCATCGGATGATGTAAGAGGAACTGTTGAGAACTCAGAATCAAAATGTTCAGAGCGCTGAAAATAAACACGAGGGGGAGGACTGACATTTTGATTAATTGGAGAAATTTGAAAAGCTGATGTTTTTCCAGCATCAAACCTCCGATTCGAAAAGGGTGGAGTAGCAGAAATAGTATTTGGACTTTTATTGGAAAATGGTGGAGTGGCTGGGATACTATTTGGACTTTTATGGGTAAATGGTGGAGTGGCAGGGATAGTATTAGGACTTTTATTGGAAGAATCTTCCGTGGCTTTACCTGAATTTCCTGATGATTCTCTCTTTTCTCTTTCTTCCGTTTCCTTGAGAAGAAAATCAACCCACAGATCTGCAAAAGACTGCACCAGAAAACATAATAGGAGTAAAATTCAACACAATTTTCTTAAGCAGAAGGTTGATTACACATGGTTCAGTCGGGAAGAATTCATTGGTTAATTTTATAAAGTACGCAACTAGATATTAATCCATATTATATTGCATAGAATCGCGTAAATCTATTTCCTCAATTTTCTCATCAGTAGTTATTTATTTGTTCTATTGAAACACAGCCAAATATACCATTGAAAGAAGTTATACGAGATAAGAAGAAATCACCTGGTTATCAGATCCCGCATTAGCTGCTGAGTCAGTCGAATTTCCTCCCAGGATGCCTCCAACTAGGCGGCCAGGCAGCCCTAGAACTCCACGAACGACACCTTTACCCGCACCTTGTTGAGCACCACCAATCCTTTGCTTATCCTCATCAGAGAATCCTAGCATACGAACCATAAGATCCAAAACCTGTTCCCAATGTATCAAACAGTAAGCACAAGACATTCCACAAATCAGATAAAATAACACAGCCAACATCAGCAGAAGTTACGGAAGCAAGCATAAGTTGCAAGTAAAACAAATGCATGTGAAGAATGTAATTGCATATCCTTTCCCTTTTCATAGTTAGGTTAAAACACGAAGCAATGTTGCATCCACTCATGTGTCTGATTATTTTTCTCACAGACCACCTCGTGGATGTGCGTGTTTGGTTTAGTTTATTCCAAGGAAAAAGCTTAGTTCAGCTGCTCTATAACTTAAGAAAAGGTTATTATTTCCCCTGATTTCAGTTGAACCAAATCATGGGACTTTTAAAATGCTAGCCATATATCAGAAATTTGATGTACTAAATCTGAGAACATGAATCTGTGCTCTCTGCCGTCCCCATTGGCATCCATACACATGCCACGTGAATTATAACAATTTTGACATTGATAAAGGATATTATTGGGTTTCATTTTCGACCCAGTCCTCAACAATGCATTTAACAAAACAAAAATTATAACATTTTCATACCTCTCTGCTGTGATTTCTCTGAAAATAAGTAACAAGTAATTTTATCACAATGCGCCTGCAACAGATTTAATTTAAATTAGTATGAAAATTTAATATCCGGCACAATAAAAACAAAAACATTATACCAAGTCTAAATTCAGCCAAAATTCGTACTTAGAAGAGTCCAACATTAACCTTATAAAGAAATTAAGAGAGTTGACAATGCACCTTCCAGGATATTCATCAATTTATTAGAAATCACATGGTCAAGCAAATGTTGGAAGAAAAACATGCTAAGAACACAAATAGGCTAACCTGTCAACAAGATAATCTGAATCTACTGACATTCTATTCAACTGTGTCATACTCTGCTCAAGAACTTTCCTCAACTTGGCATTATCATCCTCAAGCTTGCTTACTCTACTTCTCCATTCAGTTTGCACCTTCTCAGATTGCGAAAGCTTGGCTAAAATTTCTTCTCTTTCATTCCTTGAAACTTCTTCTCTGTGTTCGGCTTCCTGGTAACAACAGTAACCATTAAATCTACAACTTACTAAATCAGGAATGCCAACAAGTTAATTTATTATCTTACAAGACAAATATACTTGAGTAAATTTTGTGGGAACACTGCCAGATAAGTTTTTTCCGTTTGAAAATAATATTGTAAGTACTTTGAGAAACAAACTGTAAAGTAGTTCCAAAAATTGTAACACTGAGTTTGTTTCTCAAAGTAGTTACAATAGTTCTTTACAGTTTGTTTCTCAAAGTAGTTACAAGAGCATATTCAGGTATTTAGAGACAGAAAGAGTCTTACTTTCAAATGTTGAGAAAGCTTGGCTGTTTGTTCTCTTGCATGAGCCAATTCCCTTTCTAAATGCTCCTAAGGAATAAAAACATAGTGCATGAAAGGTAATTCATAACTGTAGATACAAGCACGCACATATTTCAAAAAATATTGACATAAAGATGTAAGAAGGAACTGTACCAAGAAAAATGAAAGTGAGCAAGTGTAACAACCCAACTAATGTCTGCAATTTATGAATAATAAAAAAGGATGCACTGATTTGTTTTGTACCTTGGCTTCAATTTCAGCATAGTACTGTCCTAGAGCTGTCTGTAGATTTAAAAGTTCAGTATTTTTAGCATCTATAGTGCTCATACAGTTTGAAAGCTTCTTGTTCAGGTCATTAATGGCTTCTCTAGACTTGAGAATTTCGCTATTGGTTGCCATCTTCAGTTCCTCTTGACTTGCAAGTGTTTGCCTCAGAGTTCTCTCAAGATGTGATACTTGAGCTCTTAAATAAGTATTGCTATCACGTAGCTCTTCGATGATTTTGCTGTCCTCATCCATTTTATCTGCTTCCTCAGATGCCTAGATAAATCGGTAAGGAAAACAAACGGATATAGTAAATCTATCCAGTAAAAATCCAAGTTTATATCATTCATGTTCATGCTCAGATTATGGAGAAAAATGGTAATAGTTCAGTAGATAGCAAAATAGATAAAACTCAAAAAGTCAACCATAATTGAAACACAAATAGTAGGTCAGCAAATCAAACTAAAGTACATAATGAAAGCAACTAATCATGACCAAAGCTCATTCTATAAGGAAAATGTAGTTAAACAAAGTATCATTACAAATGCACATGTTTGCATGACTTAGTTCCACTTAAAATATGCTTCATACTGCATATTATTGCTGAAAAGAAAAATGTTGAAAGATCAATTAGACATCGCCAATTAACATGGGCCCAATGCAATATGGATACAATAAATGTGTCTCAATCTAGCTGTATGTTGAAGAGCCACCGTATTCTTAAGGTTCCCCATAAAAAAAAGGTGAAGAGGAGCAATTGGGTTGGGAGAATTGAATGGTTAACTTAATAGATTGATTAGAAGAAAAGGAGATTGAGTGATTTGTGCAACACGCCCTGTAAGGCAACCAGGGGGAGTCAGGAGGGAAAGTTGACATGTAAGAAAGGAGTTGGGCAGAACATAGATGCAGGAAAAGTAGAGGGCAGTGATGGAGAATGCCAAGTCTCACATACCCTGTATTATAATTTTATAGTTTCAGTATTTATCGTTCACTGAGAGGGGATAATACACCATCTAGATAGTCAAATGTGTTTGGTCAGTCAGCAAGGGTACAAGCCAGCTCAAACTCAACACAGGAAAAATGTACCTTACAAATATATTATATAATTAATAATTAATTGAAGACATGCAAAAATGAAAAATCAACACGGTGGAGTCATTATTTGGCTCTTGAATGTCATGCTTATTTGTCATTGGTTCCACTATTGAAAATAAAGATGAAAAAAGAGATTAAAGTACAAAAGAATTAAACCTTTTCCAGTAAATGTTGTTTGAGACGGTTCAATTCTTGTACTGCTTTGTCCCTGTCCCTCTGTGCTTCATTCAAATCTTTGGTTAGCTTGTGTAATGATCTTTCCATTTCTTCCTTTTCTGGAAAACTTTTAGAGTGATCTGGCATCTATTACCAAAAACCATTGCCCAATCCCCAAAAGGAAAAGAAAAGGATTATTAGTAAGGATCTGAATGCATAACATGTAAAATGCATATTGCTATGTAGTTTTGGCTCACATCAGTGACACTGCTTGAATCTTTTTCCTGAGTATGTGAAGAATCACGCATCATTTTATCTTTGAAAGACTTCTTGCTATTTTCAAGAGCAGCTTCAATTTCACTTTTTTCCATCTAATAACAAGGGGAATAGGATAATATTAGTGTTTCAGAAGGCAAATAATACAGATTACCATTATCAGTTTTTGAGCAAAAAAATAGTAGTAACCTATAATGAGTCAAATATGGTAAAGCATAAATACAAACCTTAAGAGCAGTGTTTTCCTTCTCTAAAGTTTTTATAAGTCTTTTTAAGCTATCCACAGCCTCCCCTGCTCCATTTTCCCGTTTGGTCAACTCCAATTGTAGATGCTTTATTTCGGATACTTTTTCATTCAACTCATTGTGTATTTTGTTCACTTCCATTGATTTCTGTAGAGCAATAACATATTACGAGTTAGATAACCAAAAGCTTTATAACCCAGCCCATGATGATGCAAAAGTTTATCAATGATTCAACAAAAGAAATAATAAAAAGAAGATTTTCTAGAATTGCTAAAAGCTATCTTGTTCTCTTTCAGTTTATGCCAATTTATTTTCTATTCAAAGAGAAAGACAGAAAATTTCAATTTGGATTGATATCTGATTTAATAACAACAAGGCCATTTTTTCTCTACCTTTTGTGGTAGAAAGAAGATTTATTTATGTCTTTGATCCTTCTATTGATAGTTTGATACTAAATCTCAATTTGTGTCCATCAAAAGCTATTTTAATACTGGAGATTTCTTTTAAAACATATATAGACCAGTAATTAGTGAGTTCATTGGATCTTTGAACAGTATCATGAATAAAGGCCCAGTTTGCAAAATTATTTCTAAAAGGCTGAAAAAAATTATTGAGATGCTTTTAATTTTTAGTTCTCTAACTTCACAGCATGTCTCGTCAGTGAAAGGACAAAATTAATAGCAACAAGACAACGATAAAAGTATCAATAACAAAAGGTGTCCCAAACTATACAATAACGAAATGTAACACTCATTTCATGCATACATCATTTGCTTCATCCGCCATAGCTTTTGTCAAGTTCGAAATCAATTCCATCATACAATATTAAACATAATCAGGTTGTTATCCCAACAAACTTCTGATATAGATGGTTTTCTCTTAAATGTGACCAGGTAAATACGCTGCAGCCAAGATCATGAAAATTTATATATCTACCTAATATAACTCACTTTGTCTCTTTCCAACTTTAACATTTTAAGCTCCTCTTGAAAAGACTTGCTTAATCTTTGTTCCTCTGACATTAAAGAAAGAATAAGAATGTTAGGAACTTAGGCCACTTCTAATTATATGCCAAGATACAATTTAGACATTCCAAGAGCATAACAAAAATACCTTGGAACTTTAGCTGAATCTTTGCCAATTGATCACGTTCTTCCTCTAGTTGTAACTTCAACCTCTGTATATCTGGGGAATGTTGTGCAGCTACTGTGGTATTTCCATCAACCGCAAGCTCCTAGAAGGCATTCATACATCTGTTGTCAAATTCACTCATCACTAAAAATAAAATACAAAGCTATCAAATGTTATACATCAAAACTACCAGGAAAATATGGGTGTTTGCATTATAAAGACAGAGAAACCAAATAATATGCTATGTCCATTGGAGGAAAAAAAAAAAAAGTGCCATTCATGCCAAGGACACCTTGAAAATCAAAACAGATATATGTCAAACAATAACTACCATATCAAAATCCAATATAGACAATGAATATTAAACAAATAACAACAAATAATCAATCTCCTTATGAAGGTGCACTATTTAAGAATAAACTGAAATTAAACATATCATTACCTTAGAATTTCCTTGTAAATTTGAATGTTCGAATTCCATCTCACTTTGAATAGCATCAGATTTCAAAGTAGACACAGTTCCATTGTTTATAGCATTGCGACTTTTACGTTGCATGTTGAAATTGTTCTGTCGATTGGGTGATTGATCACTACTTCCCTGCACAAAAAGTAGTCAACATGAATCCTTAGTTATCTATCAAGATCAAAGACATATATAACCAAATACTATTAACCACATTACAACATAATACATGGTATTCCCATACTTAGGAAGGAAAAAAGCACATATCACAAGCTTAATGACACCATCTGGAACACTAGACAGGTCTACGAGTCCCACCAACCCACACTAGATAATCAAAAACAAGAAAAGTATAAAAAATAAGAAAATTCATATTCTTCCAAATGAATGATAAATGTGTGACAAGGTATTTTTTTTCAAGTTACTCGTTACTTGCACTGATCTAATCCTGTATGTTGACAAATAATAGCATATTTGTAGTCCTGTTCTAAAAGCACTTTCATACTAAAAGATACATCCTTCTCGAAAAGTAAGTTTAACACTTAAAAATACTTTTTGAGTGGCTATAAAAAATGCACTGACTTATATAAAACAGCTTAAAAAATACAGAGAAAAACCATAACTACAAAAGAGCTTTCCAATACCTTGTTTTCTATATTTAAAAAAAGAAAAAATTACCCTAAGTAAATCCTATCTCATTTTTATGAGGGTAAATCTCTTGATGGAAACTCAAATTTTAAAGTGAGGCACAAAAGATAAAATAAAATAAAATAAAATAACATAAAACAGTCATTTTCCCACCTTTCCCTACCAAAATGTGCTGAAAACAACCTAAGAAAAAATAGTTGCAAGGCTTTTAGGTAAGCTTGGCCCCCAATAAATAATAAGCAAAAGACCTTATCTCAAAGCAGCCAATTATCTCAAATACGAAGTTAAGGTTGGTGAGTGGAAACCTATGAAACAAACAAACACAGGCATTTTAATATGGTTACAGGTTGCCCACTCATAATTCTATCCACAACTTGTCATTAAACCAAGAAGTGTGTTCAGAATAGGTTTGCAGCATTTCATAGGCTTATTTAGATTCAGGGCCAAAAACCAAACTTGAATTACAACTGCAATATGAGAATGCAAATGGCACTGCCAGTCAAACATCCTCATTGCCAATTAAATTTCACAAGAACAAATACCAAAAACCAACTTTAATGAAGGACCTCCAGAATTGACATACCTTGACTGTATAAGTTCCGTTTGTAGATACTCCAGAACCTTCAATTCTGGAGACACGTAGAGCAGCATTTGTAGTCTCCAAATTCTGCTTTAGTGAACCATTTTCTTTATGTAATTTAACAATGTGATCCTGAAAGGGAAATTATGGGGATGGTTAATTTTATCAAAGACAACAGGTGCAAACAATGAATTAATAGTTAAAATAAATTGATAGGTGATTATATTGATGAAACTTTTATTCAAGATGCCATGTAATGCATCAACATTCCATTATGTATTCAAGGAAATTAGAATGTCCTGTTCTTTTGGGGGAAGGGAGAAAGGGGAAAGGATCAAAGCTTTACTTTAAAAGGCACAAAATCCAGAATATATATATATATATATATATATATATAGATATGAGTGCACAGTTATGTAGCTTCAAGTGAACTAATGAAAACAAAAATCTACAGATTAAATATACATTAATCACATATATTCCAGAAAGTAAGGGCAGTACCTCTTTTTCTTTTAACAGGGCTGCATAATTAACTGATAATGCTTTAATTTCTGCCTCAGATGCTTGAAGTCTCTTGATTTCTGCTTTGTACTGTTCTATCTACAAATAGTACAGCAAATATTGAAATTACATCCTTTTTCCATTTGGGTTATACAATGACATCTTATTTAACCATCCACTTCTGAAGTAAGGAGATTAAGGGGGCAGAAGTTATGCACCATTACATATTTAGACACTACAATTTCAAGCATTGATAACAAATTTTCACCAATTAACCTACTAAATTTTTTGAAAGTAAGCATAACAATTAAATCTTAATCAGTAGGTTCCAGTCTAACCACAACCCGACTTTGATGACAAAACCCAGTTTTAATTCGTGTTTTCCCCACGTTTCTAATATCCAACACAACTTTGATGAAAAACTCGATTTGATTGACCTCAAGTTTCTCCACTTTACAGAAACAGTGTTGGGTTCAGGTTCAAGGATATAAACACCTGCCCTGCCCCTCGACCTAGTCATGCAAGAGTGGGAGAGTCAAACCCGTTCCTGACCTACTAATGCCTGTGTGAAATAATGGCAACTTGACAATGTTATGGAGAGATATAAAAATCTCAGTAACTTCCTATAAGTTGGTAAAACAAAAAGGGTATTTTTTATTCTTGATTAAAAATATACTAAAATAAGGCAATCTTTATATCTTTGAGGTACCCGAAACTTGATAAACAGGCACTATCTAAACTCAAGTTAGTTTCATAGTGCACTTTTGTATTACCATTCAGTTGCCTACAAAATTCATTTCCAAAAGGTTCCCCTTTATTACTTAAGTGGAGAAGGGATATTTAAATGCACGCTACTGCAATTTCAACGCAAATACAAACATGCTTATAGTAGCTTGGACATTAAGTAAACAAGTTTTAAAACGTTTATTGACTGAATGGTCAAAATTAGTCCTTGAAAATACACTGTCCATCATGTTAGTCTTATTTCTTCGAGGATGAAAATTACATTCGCAGTTCTTGAAGTGCCTTTAGTCATCAAATTAGTCCCTAAACATTCATAACATGGTTGGTTACTGAAGAAATTAATATCCAAGTACCCAAAGACTAATTTCCCTGATCAGGAACAAATACGGCCAATGATATGTATAGTCCGGAGCCACCATGAGTACATGATTCCGGCCAATATTCATGCTACGTACTCGAATTTTTAAATTTCCAAGAAATAATTAGTTAAACTCAGCTACTATTTGTTAAGTGGAGATCAACTAGGACAGTGGTAATCTCAAACTACATAATAATTTCTCATATCCAATTTTCTTAATTTTTTTCTTTAATTTTTTCTATAAAATAACATGATATGGACAAAACTGGTATACGGTTCTTTAGATGTTAACTACGTCGTTCTCAGATCACTTGGAATTTCGCATTGATAATCTTCGAAACAAAAGTTTGCCTTATAAAAGTTTATGCAAATTATCTAGGTGAAACTTCACTTCCGATTAAAGAACAGCTCAGACATCAAAGAAAAGGCGTCTAAATTTTGTCTAAAACTAAAACCCAAAACCTACATCATTGCAGAACCAGATACGTGCTTATTAAGTTCCCAAGCAGCTCAAAGATTCACAATCTTTCCTAGCTACATGTAATAGTTAAATTCTTTCTTCACTCGACAAACAAAACAGAGGGAGTCATCACCACACAAAGCAACTTTAAGAAACAGAGAAAAAGAATGACCTCAGGAAGAGAGGCATGATCGATGCCGTTGGCGAGCGGCGACCTAATCCCCGATTTGGAACTGGCGGAACCGTATGAACTCCGGCGACCGGAGACGGCGGAGTTCTCGCCATTGGCAGGGATGCCGGCACCGTACTGACGGAGAATTTCGTCGTCGTCGTCGTCGTCATGAACATCGAGCGCGATCTTGTTGAGGTTTTCCTTGAAATTGGCAATGGTGCCCCACATGATTCAAAATCCCGAACGTTTCCCCCGAAAATTGCAGTGAGGAATGAAAATGAACATATATAGATGCAACTGAATTTTTTAAACTTTTTATTTATGGATTTGGGGGAAATGAGAGGGACTGAATCTGTGAAAGTAGGCACCGCAATCTGCAATTGCTGGTAGATCTCAGAAGGGGTAGAACAACTCCTAATTTTCATAATTCTTTTTGTATTACAGTTTTTTATTGTAATATTTTGTTTAATGTCACGTGGTTTTTTAATGGAATTTGTGTAATTAGTAAAAGTTATCAAATAGACAGATTTATAAAAAAAAACTTCTAAAATTATATACTTATATTTATATCATAAAATCATATAAATCTTTTACACTGACATATATATATATATATATATATATATATATATATATATATATATATATATATATATATATATATATATATATATTATTTTTTTTATAT
>Ga0099825_1006397_pt1 | contig 14746 bp, 5 predicted proteins | sample SiratroredBW_FD_76838 | JGI IMG/M metagenome (GOLD analysis project Ga0099825, IMG submission 76838) | Root nodule microbial communities of legume samples collected from California, USA - Siratro red BW | ecosystem: Host-associated > Plants > Roots > Nodule | place: USA: California | collected... | reverse complement strand
AGATCGAATCTTAAAAAAAAAAAAGAATAAATAATAATCATATTTGAAAAACCCAACTTCAATAAAAAAATGTGCACTTACTAAACACAATTTTAATAAATGAAATTATGTATGTTAAATATAATTTTTTGTATTTGTTAAAAAATAAAAAGTTAAGAGTTGTGTTTGTCTTCCCAATCACAACTTATCTAATTTTATATTTTTTTTTACTAGTTGTCCATTTTAGTTATTTTATTAAAAAAATATATTAGAATGGTAAATTTTCCTCAACATATTTTCCTTTCACTGAGATGAGATAGATGGTTAATTTAAAAAACACGAAGGATAGTTTTGAAAGACCAGTACAAATTTCTGACAAATTCAATGCCAATAACTAAAACAACTTTCTTAAAAAATAAAAAAGTTAAAAAAATCTTATAAATAAAAATAAATACATACTTTCTTTATACTTTAAAGCACACTTGTTAGAAAATTATTAATTGATATCTTCGGCCCCAAAATGATGCAAGATATTTTTCATAAGATTAACCATAATTAATTTGTTACTCATTCAAATAATAATCGTACTCCCTCAATAAACACATTACTTTTATCTAATGCAAATATATTAACATTGACATAATTTACATGATTTTTTTAGAAAAGAATACAAACAATTATATTGAAATATTAGAGCTTAAGGCAGTTATTTTATTTAAAATTACAATAATTTTGTGAAAAAAATTAAATTAAAGTATTCTTATTTTAATCATGTTGATGGAAGCAGCAGTAGCCATCAGCATTGGATAGTGAATAGCGTAGACTGTATGTAATGTGAACATTTTCATGGTCGGTTAGCAATTGCATGCCCAACTTTTTGATAGAAATAAGAAGTATTTTTAAACGCGAAACATATGAGAAAATATTAGTTTATATGATTGCTATTTATATATTAATATTTTTGTATATTTCAATTTGAATTCAAAATAAAAAGTATTTTGAACATATAATTTATATTTAGATTTAGAATAAATAGTTATATAGTATAATATTATTTTAATTGTTGACAATTTATTTTTTAAAATATAAATATAAATATTTATTTAAAAATTTAAATTCAGGAGCAAAGAAATATTAAATTAGATAATATAAACAGGAAAGACATTCTGGTTGAGCAATTTCCTAAAAGTTTACTGCTCTTCCAAATCTCCTAAATGTGAATATAGTCATATATCCAAAATTTACTCCTTCCATCACTTACAGTATTTATTTTTTCTCAGTTTTATGTTATATATATAACGTTTAAAATTTGAAACATGTATTAAAAAAATAGTTAAAAATTTTAAATTTTACAAATAACATTATGTAATTTTAATATAGTATTTTATATTTTTAATTAGTCGTTAATTTATTTTATTATTATCTAATAGTGCTAATGCATGAAATATTGATTAAGAGTAAACTTTAAAAAAAATCAGTACAGTACATTATAATAACTGTTTGTTTAGAAAAATTGTGGACACATGAGAATGTTTGAGTAGGGTTGAGAAAATGAGGTTAAATCTCTTTCCAGTTCCTTCAAAACTGGTCAAGTCTGTTTGCTTTCATTAACATATATAGGAAATTTTGGTTTGCTCCATCCAAGAATAAGCCAACAGTTTTGTCCATTGGGCTAATGTGTTTGAGATTTTTCTATATTTTTACTCATTTCAAAAAGTTTAAACAATGTGTTTAATTATATAAATGTTTTATAAGTCTTGATAAATTAATTCATACTTTTAATTGAATGAATTTGGGTAATTGTTCTTTTTTTTACGTGTTAATTACTTAAATTATAACCTTATTCTATGTTTGGATCCTTCATTGTATAAAATTTTTAATTCTTTAAAGTTTAATATTTTATTTTTAATTTAAGAAATACATTTAGCATTTCACCTATATTATTATATAAAGAGAATACACCATATTTGACATTTTTTTCTTCATTTTTTTAATTGGATAACTTCACCTCTTAATTAATGAAAAATATTTTATTTAATAAAATAAAGGTTTAATATTACTTTTGTTTTAATATAAGTAGTTGAAAATATCTCTCAATTTTTATTTTTTTCAATGTGGTCCTAAATTTTCATTAATAATTTAATTTGATTCCTTCTATTAGATTGGCATTGTGATTAATCGTGTGAGGACTTGACATACAGTGTAGGACCTATGAAATTATGTTTGAAATAATTGTATATGATAAAAACTATTTTTATAATTATAATAATACTAATAATATTATTATTTTTATTATTATAAGAACACTAATAATAATAATATTATTGTCTTTATAAAAGTAATATAATTGTTAATATGAATTTTATTATAATAATTACTATAATTAGTTTATTATTATAAAATATTCATTGTACATACTAAATATTTATAGAAAATACTATAATAAAATATTAATTACGATAATAAGATTAATATTAAAAATATTATTACAATTAGTTATAATTATAAAAAAATTGTATAATAGTAATATAATAATTATAATAGTAATAGAAATATATTATTATAATAATATTTATAATGACTACTATTGTTATTGTAATAAATAATAAATATTATTAGTAGTAATATTTTTATTATTAAAAGAATAATAATATTAATAGTATTAAATTTATTATTATAATTATTATTAATTTACTATAGTTGATGTATAATTAATTATTTTAAATAATATTTTTGAAAAATTTAATATTTTGATTTGGGTATAATACTAATAAATAAACAAACAAACAAAGGATAAAAAAAATAATTGATAAGAAATTAGAGGAATGAGTTACTTTCAGCGATAATTTTACAGTACATGTAGTCAAACAAACACAATGACCTTTTGTAAATAAATTCAACTTTACCATAATGATTGTATATGAATCATTGTGGGAAAAAAAAACGAAACAATAAAGATTGGATTAAAGATGATCATCAAAAGTGAAAAATAATGACTATTGAACTATGAATAGTCATAGAGAATAGCTTTTGTAACTTGTTTAATTGGTTCATATAGGGTAATTTGCAATGTATTTTTCTTAGTTTCTTTTCTTCTCCCTGACGCGTTGTGCTCAATGATGCTGCTCCCGTTTTCTTCAGATTGTTTGTCATCTATGCGCCACTCACTGCTAGTGTCACGCTTCTTCTTTGATTGCAAATTTGGTTTCTTTGTCATCATTGTCAAACTCGTGGATCTTCTTCTCTTTCTCTGCTTTTTTTTCGCTCTGATGTCACTTTCCAAGTTCATGTTTATAAATTTTTTATATTTAATATATATATATATATATATATATATATATATATATATATATATATATTTTGTAATATTTTTTTTTAGAGAATATATATTTATATTTATATATTTTTTATATATTATATATATATATATATATATATATATATATATATATATATATATATATATATATATTCTTTAACATAGTTATTTAGAGTAAATTTTTACATATATTGAGATTTTTTATTAGAATTTATTTTTTATCGAAAGTCAAGTTAATATTACGTCAGATAAGACGTATTTTTTATGTTAAGTTTTATCATATCAGAGTATAGAATTTAAATTATATTTATTATTTTAAATTATTTTAGTTATGTACACAAGGTACTTTTACTTCTCATGGTTGAGATGTATTTTTGCTAGTGCTATTGAATAACTTGAACATCTTGATTATGTCTGTACTGTTGGATCTGATTTGGAATTCGATCGTATTTTAGATTTCATCATAATACAAATGTCATTCTTTTACACACCTAACAAGAGTGTGTTTAATAGCTGAGGCAACACATAATGGAAAAAGTCACTTAGGAAGTGACATATGTGAAAGTTTGATAAACGAATTGAAATCTTAAGGCTCTCACAAGAGACACTTGTTTTGCTACAACTTGTGTTACTAATGTTGGGTTCAGAGCGGATGATATTAGCTCGACTAGCCAATGTGAATTGTAGATGATAAGTTTTTTTTTTTATTATTAGTGATTAGTGAGGTGTTTTGGAGGACCACAGTGTGAGACAATGTGTTTTTATTTTTTTATTTGCTGAAGGTAGTTGTGGATTCCGTTATGGTGATGTTATTATTTTTGTGTTTAAATGTAAGTTTATTAAAGTGGTATAAACACTCTAGACCTTAATTGCGCGACCAAAACATCTTACATCAGACACCTTTGTATGTATCTGAACTAATGTTATTGCATTTAAAATTCTAGATAAATTAACTGATGTCTAAATGTTTATTTACACGAATCATAAATGTTAGACAAAATTGAAAGAAGAAACAATTGTCTACCGATAATCCAGTAAGCACAATGATAATGATATGATAGATAGATGTTTCTTGATCATAAGTACAAACTCAAAAGACATAAAATTATAATATTAATATTAGTCTCACAGTAACACTGAGCATATCAAGTGTGTTGTAGGAGCTTTTCTTGGCTTGTCATGGCCGTGCCCAGTGAAAAGGTTTGCTTGTACTTAGCAAGGAGTTGCTTGTACCAACTTGCTGACAATCTTGGAGTTCTCTTGAGGGTTGCAAAATCCACATGATGGAATCCATATCTTACTGTATATCCATATATCCACTCAAAGCTGTCCAGCAAGGACCAGGCAAGGTATCCCCTCACATCTGCTCCTTTCCTACAACCAAGAGAGGGTTCGGGACAAATCAAATTGTAGTAAGATGCTATATGAATATACTAGATAACAATTTAGTCAAAATTGGAATCCTTTATTGGTTTTTATACATATACTGCTGGATTTTTTCTTACCTTATTGCCGCTACCATCGCCTCTATGTGATCCACCATGTACTTTATTCTTTTAGAATCATTAAGATGTTCTTCCGCAGTGAAATTTGGATCATCTTCCTGGGCATACCCTATCAATTTTTTGCATTATCAGCAATGAACAGAATGTGCGTAAAACAAAACAATATGCTTACCATTTTCAGTTATGAACATTGGAGTATTGTTGTATCTATCTTTCACGTATGTGACTGCTTTTTCCATACCATCTGGGTAAATATTGAACCAACTAAATGGAGTCTGCAAAACATTAGAAGCTTCAGAATTGTTAAGCATGGAAGTAAAGGTGACCATGATCTTTGTAACAGCTTTGAGGACACGTACTGGTTCACCGATTGGGACACCATTCCTTACTCCACTTTTCAAGTATAAACCCTCTGTTCTGGAGTTCCCCTGTCCTCTCTTACACGCTGAGTACATGCAATCTTGGACATAGAAAGCCGTGTAGTAATTGACACCAATGAAATCCAATCCTTTCTTGAGTTTCTCTTTTTCTTTGCTGGAAAATTTGGGTAAGAGGCTTCCAACAAGATTCTCCATTTCTGTTGGATACTTTCCCAATATGATTGGGTCCAAGAACCTGATGAATTATAAGCAAGTTTATACTCTGGAGCAGTTGAGTGAGCAATGATAGAAAAGGCTGTTGAGGGAGAAGAATACCAATTGAAGGTGAATGATCTTGCTCTTTCCGCAGCCAATTTGTCAGCTGTTGAATTGCTCAATGGTTCATAACATTCATGTTGAAGGACTATACCAATGCTTCCTTTTTGCTCGGTCTAATGTTCCATCCACAAAAGTACAATTTTATTTTAAAATTGAAATGTGTAATCTCATGTTTTGATCAAACAAATCGATTTCAAAAATTTTGGAGATGTTACCATAAATTTGATCTTGTCTTTTAGAATACTTAAGTTATGATGCTGAGAAGTGCGTCACATAATACCTGGTATTTGGTTCTATAGATATGAACTGCAGCTGCATGTGCGAGGATAATGTTATGAGCTGCTACAAAGGGCTCCTTTTCTGAATCTCCTTCACTGCATTGAGCAAGGGCTAATGGGCCAGAGCAACGGCATGGAGGATATAAACCTGAACGGTAACCAAGTGGCACTTGGAAATTCGGCTCATTGAATGTGACCCAGTACTTGACTCTGTCACCGAAGGTCTTAAAACACAGGTCCGCATAAAAAGCAAAATCTTCCCTGTTCATAAAAAACGTGAAAACATGACGGTATTTAAGAGTTCCTATGATCAATGTGGTATTGAACCAACTTCAGGTAAACTAGAAAACCAGTTGCTTACTGTGATTGGGGACTTAGCCAGCTCCCATATCTGTCTTCCAGCTCTTGGGGACTGTCATAGTGACTAAGAGTCACAAAGGGTTGGATCCCTGTTGAGAAAAGAAGATTCATTTCCAATTAACTTTTTCTCTAAAAAAGATTAATGTTGGGTTACATGCAGTTTTCCTCACTAATCTCATCAACCAATTGCCAAATTTACACTACTTAATTGCATATTTTGCTTGCTGGTGAGGCTTGTGAGGAAACTCCTCTAGGTACCTATCATTAACAAAAATAAATATTTTTGTTACCTTTGAGTATTAGAACATCGAATAGTCTGTTGTAGAAGGCAATACCAGCAGGGTTGGCTTCTCCAAATCTACCCTCTGTTTGAAATCATGCATACCATGAATCTATGGTACATTCTTAGTTGGAATATTAATTTATTTGACTTTGAACAATGCATATGAGCATACTTGGTAGAATTCTTGCCCATGATATGGATAGCCGGTAGCTGTTTACTCCCAAAGCTTCCATTAGATCTATATCCTCCTGTGTTTCAATCCACGTTGAATTAAAATTATGAAAATTATAATAGGTTTCCATAACTCCGCTGAATTCAATGTAAAAGACTATTGTGAAACTCTTGAAAAGAAATGATCGGTATTCTCTCTTATTTATCACTCTTCTATTTGTATATTTGATTATCTATACTGTTTATCTTGCTTACCTATAAATTAAATTTAAATAACTCTTTTAAAATAATTTGTCAATAGTTAAAATTATATAATTGTTATTTTTAAAATATACTTTTTATGTTCAAAAATATTAATAATTTTTAAATTTTTTATATAAACATATTTTTTTTTTATTTTGAGATATTTTTTAAACAATTTTATTAATTAATTAAAATTAAAATTAGAACTTTTTTTTTTATGTTTTTAAATGCATTTTTTTTATTCTGAGATTTTTTTTCTTATATATGGATTTTTAATTATTAAAAATATATATGAGAATATTTGGAGAAAATATATGATGATATTCTAATATTTGAAGTTTAATTCATTAATTAAATTATAAAATATTTCAGAATAATTTTTTGTATAAAATAAAACAAAAAACAAATTTGAAAAGTAAAAAAAATTAAGAAAAGTGAAGCCATGTGAAGTACGACTTCATTAAGAAAGGGGTAAGGAGAATAAGGGAGGTGATGGTGTGATACCAGGTAGCGATGATAATGATCATTGGCAATATCCCCATTTCCCCCACCGATTATTACATATGTACCTGCAAATACTCATGGTTAAAGTTGAGAAAGAAACGTAATAAAAAAGTAAAATTGATTTATAGAGGTAAAAGTTGAAGACCTGTTCCGTGAGTGAAGTTATCCCAGTTGCTCATCCCTTTGCCATCACTCTTGTAAGCTCCTTCATACTGTCAAATATTATAATGTAAGATATAATAATATTGAAGGTAGCAAAATTAGATTTTGTTATGCTGAATACCTGGTAAGAGGAAGAAGCAGTGCCCAAGAGGAAACCAGATGGCAAGGGAGAGAGATCCAGATCCAATTCATTTGAGACAACTCCAACTGCAACTCCAACCAACACTATCACCACCAACACACCTTTCGCTACCATTTTCGAACACACGACACAACCCTTGCTCTTTCTTACTCTTCTTTTACATTGTTTTGAACCCGCGCAACGCGTGCACAAAAAAATATTTGTTTTTGTTTAGTGGGTCTTTATCAGAAACGTTTATAAACATCTCCTTGGTTTGGTACCCCACAAGTTTAAAAGATTACAAAAAATAAAATAAAATTGAGATTTCATCACCTTTCTCTCACGAATAAAGACTATATAATTGAGGTACTGTGATCTTGGACCGATTCAGAATCTTAAAGAGAGGAGATACTGCATCTGATTGTCCAATTCACAGAAGGAAACAAGTTAAGAACTGATCAAAATGTTACAAAGTTATGCGTTTATTATATATATGAATATGAGATAAGTATAATTATAAGGTTCACGTGTTCATGTGACCTACGCGTTAAACCATCCATTTAATAATTTTAAAACAAACTTATTATAATTATAATTTATAATTCTCTCAAGGAAGAGTGAGGTTGAGAGGAGTGTACTTGAGAAAGAAATGATGATTGCTAAATATGGCATCCGCATAAGATCTAAGTTGTAGGATGATAAATGATTTTTAATATTCATGGCAAAAAATGGTAACACTTATCCATGTTATCAACTTTTTATTTAACTTCTAGAGGGATTATCTGATTTCCATTTATAAATACATTAATTACAACAAAAACTTTCTTTCCCCCATATACTGGACAAATAAATATTAAAAAATTGTCAAACTGTGGTCTCATAGGATTTCACAAACTCTAGTAATATGATTGGGGATACCCTGTCATTCTACAACAATCTAAAATGTAAACTTCAGTTTTAAAAAAAATTCTTAGCCAATCTTTGGTGCTATTGTGGATCTTAAACACTTACAAAGGGACTGGCAAAAGTTGCATCAACAATTTTTGTTGTATTCTGCATCCCTACCACTGCTATATAAGAGTGTGGAAAGCGAACTGTTAGGGACTACTATACATGAAAAACATCATTTTCTCTTATTTAATCCAAATTTAAAATAATAATTTTTTAATATAAGTTTAAAAAAATGGAAATAGCTGTTAGAATAACTATTCTTCTATTTCTTTTTTCATGATTCAACACGTAATTTCGTGGTAAAAGTTTATTTAGCTCGTCTTCTACGGAGACGTGTATTTATTTACACAATGCGAAAGTTGGTGTTTTTTTGTCCACGGTGAAAGCATATTTTTTATTTTAATTTTTAGTTCTTAAAAGTAAAAATAAACAGTTTTTTTAAAGAACAAAAATCAAACATTGTAAGAGTAGAAATTATTTAATAGATGAAATTTGAACAATGATTACAACAAAGTTTGATGTAAAGGACTTTGTTGTCTGTGTCCTTTTTATGGTGTTCAATTATAGGCTCTGGACCAAGGTTCTGAGATTGGTATTGGTCTTAAATTAAATTGATTGTTTCTCTTTTCTTCGTCTTCTTTGGACACAATGTTGTGAGCTATATAGTTTTGAATGAAACGCTTGTACCAACTTGCTGATAATTTTGGCGTTCTCTTGAGTGTGGCGTAATCAACGTGGTGAAGTCCAAATCTCACAGAAAACCCATATTTCCACTCAAAGTTGTTGAGCAAGGACCAAACAAAGTAACCTCTCACATCTGCTCCTTCCCTCATTGCTGCCATTAGATTATCCAAGTGATCGGAGATGAACTCTATTCTCTTATAATCATTAAGATATTCTTCCTTGGTAACATCTGGATCATACAAAGTACCATATCCTACAAAAGTTTGGATAGTTAGTTAGAAATGCTCATGGACTTGAATAAAAGTGTCAACGTGGTTTGCTTACCATTTTCTGTGATGAACATTGGAGTGTTATTATATCTGTCTTTTAGATACATAAGAACTTTCTTCATGCCTTGCGGGTAAACATTGAGCCATTCAAATGGAGTCTACATAAAGTTTCTGAATCAGCAAGTTACAACGAGAATCATAAACAAAATTGAAGGTACTTACAAGCTCTCCAATTGGGACACCATTTTTTAGCACAGTTAGCTCATATAAGCCCTCTGTTCTTGAGACTCCTTTCCCATATCCACAAACAGAAGATATGCAGTCTCGGACATAAAAACCTGCGTAGTAGTTGATGCCAATAAAATCCAGTCCCCTCCCCAATTTTACTTTGTCATTACTCGAAAATTTAGGTAACATGTTTCCTAGAATCATCTCCATCTCTTTTGGGTATTTAACGAATAAGATTGGATCCAAGATCCTGCAATATTATAGTTGAATATTTATTTCCTTATTATAGAATCCAATCACATGCAGATAGTTGAATTAGTTGTGAACAATATTATAACTCAACATTATAAACTCACGAGTCAAATTCTAAATAAAAAATGCCTAACTGTAACCTACTATATCATTATCTAAGTATCTTTAACATCTATATTCTGCAGTAGACAAGAAGGAAATTTTACCAATTAAAGCTGAATGATTGCGCCCTTTGGGTTGCCAACTTATCTGCTGTGGAATTGCTTAATGGCTCAAAGGAGTCACAGTGTAAGACTATTCCAATTTTCCCCCCTTGCTCATTCTGGATATGCCATCAATAATACTACAATTAATAATACTACAATAGAGAAAGTTCGAAATGTTTCGATGTTCTAATGAAATTACCTGATATTTGTTTCGATAAATATCAACTGCAGCTGCATGTGATAGGATCATATTATGGGCAACCACAAAGGGTTCTTTCTCTGAATCTCCCCCACTGCAATCTCCAAATTTGCCAGAGCAGCGACACGGTGGAAATTTACCTTCGCGGTAAGCAAGTGGGATTAGATAATTTGGCTCATTGAAAGTCACCCAGTACTTCACTCTGTCACCGAACGATTTAAAACAGATATCTGCAAACAATTGAAAATCTTCCCTGCAAATATCAAAACATGTTTAGTATCATTGTCCACTTTTTTCAAGTCAAAGTGGGTGCTTTGCTTACTGTGATTGGGGACTCAGCCAAGCTCCGTATCTGTCCTCAAGTTCTTGAGGGTGGTCAAAGTGATATAATGTTACAAACGGTTCGATACCTGCGAGTTGCGTAGTTGAGAACATAGAAAGGTCAAAGGAATTGAAATTGTGTCTCGCATAGGAAAATTGAAATGAAACCTTTGAGTAGCAACGCATCTATTAGTCTGTTATAGTAGTTGATACCCGCCAAGTTAACTTCTCCAAATCTACCTTCTGTTCACAATCATTGCAAATTCTGCTTGTCAATTCACTACATTCTAAGCTAAATATAATATCACTCAGATTTTGTAAGCAGGAATCGTACGTGGTAGAATTCTTGCCCATGATATTGAAAACCGGTAGCTGTTGACTTTCATAGCTTCCATTAGATCAATATCCTCCTGATAACGATGGTATTGATCAACGGCAACATCGCCATTGCTGCCATCAGATATAGTACCTGCAGAACATGAACAATGTGTAAAACCTGAAGAAGATCAGAATTGGAATAGAAAAACTGGTTTTTGAGGCTCTTGGTCTGATCACCTGTTCTGTGAGAGAAGACATCCCAGTTGCTCAACCCCTTGCCGTCACTAGAGTAAGCTCCTTCATACTGTGAAAAATACTAAATTTGGTTAACGGGGTCATTAATATGGCAACAGTGGTTGGTGAAAACATACCTGGTATGAAGATGAAGCAGTGCCAAATAGAAAAGGTGGAGATGGATCTAATGCGAGTGCGATTGGTGTGAGAGAGCATATGAGGAGGAACAACATTATCTCCATAACCAATCTCATGCATTGTCTTCCTACAATCCCAACTTTGTTCTCTAATCTCGATAATGACAACACTTAAATCTGTGATCGGTGGACCATATACGTGTATTAAAAACATGGACAACTGGCCAAACTAGCAAGGATAGTACATCTTACAAGCCACATCATATTTTCATACCTTTCTTATCTTCTACAACAACTTTTCATCATATTTTGTTTTTAATACAACAAAGATTATTATTTGTTTATGAAAATATGATTATCAAAAGACTATTTCATAATAATTCACCTGTACCACCTACCAACTAGTCACCGGTATAAATTTTTTAAGGGTAAGTGGATCGTAACATTGAAAGAAAATAATATAATTTATTTTACTTTTAATTCCATAATAAGTAGTAGTTAATATAATTTTTACTCATTTTAATTATGAAAAAGTTTTCTTATTCAAAAGGTTCAAATATTTTAGGAGACATTTGAACTATAACCTTATATCTTTCAGCAAAATTTCAGTTTTTAATTGCTTCTAGAAATGATAAAGTGAACTATTTCTATTACAAGGTTTTTTTTATTGAATCGATGTTAATATTTTTCTTGTTAGCATTAAAATAAGTTAAACTAAAGATTGATGGTTGAATACCATCCATAATAATAGTAATAATATTATTATTATTATCATTATTATTTTAATGAAGTAATCCCGCAGATTTAGGATTAGATCGAAAAAAAGAAATTAATGGAAGTGTGGGGGTTTTGTATTATTATATTTTTGAGGTGTGCTTTATATTATTATAAAAGACCAGAGAGTTAAATTATTAAACCTAATCAATTAAAGTATACCCATTGTTAAAACGTGTTGTCTTTGATAAAGTTTGAAGATTGGATACACAAATCAAATTATTAGACACTACATTGAGTTCTTATGTTGTGAAATATCCAATTTTTATTGAATAAAGGAAAAACTTAATTAAAACAAACAAAACTTATTTGGGTTTCTACATAAACAAAACAAAAAAAAACATGTTAAATGATAAGTTATTCTTAATTGAGATTAGTGAAATTAAACTATATTAAATAAATTTTTAATTAGTGTGAAATTATTTATTTTTCAGATATTTAAGGTGAAAAGGAATTTTGATAAGAGATTATGTCACGAATTGAAATGGTGTGGTAATTCAACTACTACCTTTTCTTTATTCCAAATAAGAAACCTATTGTTTTTAAATAATAATATATTATTAAACATGAACACATCAAATTCTTAAAATTGGTCCCATGAAAAAAAAATAACCGCAAAATACGTGTACCCCAACTAAGAGTTACAGAACACAATCCTTCTGTATATATAACTAGTAGGTCTAACTTTATGCTTTTTAAAACACATGTGTTATATTTTGTTATAATATATATAAATGTGTATATAGGGGTGGACCCTACCTTGTTTTGATTGGCACTGGATTAGCTCGTAAAAAATAGAGAGGGCGGCTATTTTATATAAAATTTAAACCCTAAATTTGTTGGTTAATAGGTTTGAGTCATCCTGCATTCTTATAGGTTTGTAAGTTTAAGAATTTATAACTTTTTTAATCCTAAGTCATCCTGCATTCTTATAGGTTTGTAAGTTTAAGAATTTATAACTTTTTTAATCCTAAATAGTATCTTATAACAGTAAAAGTGGAAGTATAACTATCAAAATAAAAGATTTTAAGGCTTAGAAGTTCATAAAGAGACATACTATAAAAAATATTAAAATGGATTATGTTATTAAAATTTGGATTTATATTTGTAAATATATAATGTTAACTAAATAATTATTAAAAATACTTAAATAATTTTATATTTAAAATACAAATAATATTATTCGACAATAAAAGATTAAGTAAAAAAAAATACTAGTTATGAGAGAAACATGTTAATTCATAATTCATATTTTAACCCAGAGATGAGAAGTTACACAAGCTGACGGACTTAAATACTAGTTCACCTTGCATTATTATCTATAACAAGAATTACAAAACAAAGAGACTTCACGTCTTTATATTTTAAAAGATATTAATAAAAATGATTGCATAAAAAAATTAGTGAGAGATTACATAAAAACACAAATGATTTGTAATGTATTGGATTGTTTAAATGTATGAGTGGAGTATTTTTATTTTCATTTTTTAGAAAATATAATTAAAGATAAAATAAGAATATGATAATAAATTATATTATATTTTATTTTTGGCTATAATATTCTTAAGGAAATACTAAATACTCGTGAAATTTTAATTATAATTAAAAATTATTAAATTTAAATACTCAAATTTCAATATTAACCACTTTTTTAATGTGATAACATTAACAAAATTAATTTTAATTGCCAATTTCATTTAAACATAAAAAACAAATTACAACCACTAATGCAGTGATTTTTCAAAATTTAATTTATTTTTAGTATACAAATTTATAAATTAAATATAATTTTATTATATGTCCTATGCTCTCCATTAAGTTTTGAGTGTCATTTAAGAAAAAAAAATAATAAATTTTCTCGATTTTAATCAAATACTTATATTCATTCTCTCTTAATTTTACATCATAATGAATGCACGACGTAAATTAATTAAAAATTAAGATAAAATTGTGATGGATCATAAAAGAATAATTAATATTGTCTCAACTACTGAAAAATAACAATTAAATAGGGACAAAATTTGTATCACTGACACTTAAAAAGCACCAGAAGAAATATTATATACAATTTATTTAAAAACACAACCCTGATTATAGGAGTGAAACGAAAAGCTCATCCATTCTACTCTGAAAACTGAAAACCAGATCAAAATGATTATTAGAAATGCTATGACTAGGACCTCAAAGAAAGTAGCTTGAAATCCTGTTGAACCATCATGCATACACTTACTCAGTAACATCAATGGTGATCACTTGCTGTTGACAGCTTCTAAACTACACCTCACTCACTGTTTAGCCTGCTCAAATAGTCAACAAAAACTTATTAGCTGTAGCGCAAATGTGCAATTTAATATTCCTAACTTGAGAAGTAGACAATTTCATTAAGGAATAGCATAGTGTAAGTAAACATAAACAATAGTAATCTGGTCATTGATCATTATCCAAATCACACGTCAGAGCATAAAATATTAAGAATAATATCCAAATCACACGTCAGAGCATAAAATATTAAGAATAATATCCAAATCACACGTCAGAGCATAAAATATT
>Ga0099825_1006393_pt1 | contig 14756 bp, 8 predicted proteins | sample SiratroredBW_FD_76838 | JGI IMG/M metagenome (GOLD analysis project Ga0099825, IMG submission 76838) | Root nodule microbial communities of legume samples collected from California, USA - Siratro red BW | ecosystem: Host-associated > Plants > Roots > Nodule | place: USA: California | collected... | reverse complement strand
GTATACTTACTGTTGATTTGCTCTGAAAGGCAAGGCTGCTGTTTGTTGCCCTGTAACCAATGAAGTGGTGACAATCCTGTGGTCCAATTCCAGTAGTTTAGTTTACAGAAAAATGAACAATACTAAGAAGAGAAAGTTGAAGACATGTGGGTCCACATACTCATTGAGCTGGAGATGTTGATGGCGGAGGATGTCTCCAACACCGACAGCATCCAAAGCCTTCCAAGCATTTTGCCATATGGACAAAGCAAAGCCAGTGACCCTCAAAGTGTCCGAAGATTCTAACACCAAACTTGGGATACCCAACCTGTGAGCATAAATGAAACATAAGAGAATAATGAAGACAGAGAAAAATGGAAGTGGAAAAGATACCTGTGAAGTCCTAAGGATGTTGTGAGCCCAGCAATTCCAGCCCCCACAATCACAATATCTTCAACTAATTCTCTTTGCATTGTTACTAAATAATTGAGTTGCTATATCTCTTCGCAGGGATTTATATAGTATACGGAAGATAACTAGGAGCTTCTCACAAACAGAGTCGTGTAATAATGAAATTTTGAATTTATATATATATATATATATATTATAAGGTATAAAAATTCATAAAAAATAAAAAATTTGAGGATAATTTTATAAATTTAAATTAAATTATATCTAATACAGATCTTGAAAAATATTATCATCATAGATTACTTATTAATGCCTAAGAACAATACAGTTAATTTCAATTTCTTTTTCTTTTTTAAATTCATAAGAAGAGCACTTTTATCTTTTTATTTATGAAGCCACCCTATGTTTATCTTTCTAAATTACATACACGTGTATAATTATTTTAAAGGCATAATAGTTTATTTAAGTGAGTATTGATTTTGTATTGTAGAAAGACATTGAAATGGATACTTACATTTATCAACAAGTGAAAAAGGCAACATGGAATAGCTGTTTTTTTTTTTTATGTAAATGAGTTATAATTATTATTTGTCTGTTATGCATTTATGTCTCCTTTTTAGTGGATCTCTTAATAAAATATATACAAATGATTGATAAAACATTTCCATATCAGCGAAAATAACAACAAACAAAACATTCATGTATTGAAAAATGTATTTGAAAGGAAATATTTATGGTCAAAATAATTTCTTCAAAGCCAATGACTTACAAGAAGTTCAATGTACTCATACTGTGAGTTGAGTTGGGATTCATAACACCTTAATAGCCTTAAAAAAACACAAGTAACCTTCAACACATGAACATAACTTATCCTAACATCTCAACACCATTGGAACATAATTTGAAGCGTTTCAACTTTGCCTTTACCAAACCATCAAAGAAAATAAAAGTTTTTCATTATCATCTGCTCTCATTGCTTGTTCCATCAATAACTTCATCTATCTACCCCACCTTATTATTTTTTTAGAGATAAACAAAAAGAAAACTTTTTTTTTTCTAAACCAAACAATAACCCTATTTCTTAAATCTTAATTTCTCCTAGTTTTGATTCTACTACCTTCTAATAGTACCATTCATTGTTATATTTTAAAATATATAATAAATTTGTTAATTCAAATAATGTCCTTTTAAATGGTTTTACATGAGAATCAGCCAGCTCTGGTGCTGTAATATGTATACACTTCACAGCATAATTCAAGTTCAAAGAGAAGCAGAACCACTCAGAGGTGTCTTCTTCATTTCACACAACCAATTTTGAACAGCTTTTCCTTTAGCAACAAAGCACCCATTGTTCTTCCTATCAACCTTCAACGGACTTCCCATATTCACCATCATCTTCTGCACCAACACTCTCACCTTCGATTCCCCTCTAACACTGCTGTGATTTCCCAACCCACAAACCACCGTCACTTCCGCCGGAACCCCACAATTCAAACCCTTCAACCTTCTCCACATCTCCTCCAACCAAACCAAAACCACCAAATAAGCCCCACCCAAGTGAAACCCATGCAAATCCAGCTTCACCTCCCCCAACCCCCACACCATCACCTCCTCCAAAATCCCACCACACCCCACCAACTCCCTCACCACCATTCCCTCACTCCCTCCCAAACCCTCATTCAATTCCTCAATCGACAACGCCAATTCGCTCAATCCCCCCACCATGCTCAAAACCCTAGGGCAACAATTCGTAACGGAATTGTATGTCCTCACAGAAAACGGAACCCCCGAATCCCTCATCCTCCTAAGCCACGTCACCATTTCCCCGTGCTCCCCGTGAACGCCGTAAGCCGAAACAACCATGTTGCAACACACCGTGTCAAGCACAAACCCTAATTTCTCCATTTCTTCCACCACTCTCCGCATATCCTCAAACAACCCCACCCTTCCGTACGCGTACACAATCGACTTCAATTCAAAACCAGACGGTTTCATCCCAAGCCCAGCCCCAGGCCCAATAACTAAACCCTCTGCCTCACTGGGCCTGTCCATGGAACACAGCCCACTCACCATGTACTCGTAGGCCCTGCGTTTCACGTGCACCGATTCCGATGTGTGGAGAAGGTTGTTGAGGTAACCGTAAGCCACGTCGAAGCCGGTTTCGGATTTTCGTTTGGAGTATGCTTGTGCGAGTTTGCCGTAGAAAACAACGAGTTCTCGGTGGCGAGATTGTAGCTTGGAAATGGCCTCAGCAATTAGGGCTTCGGATTGGGCCTGGTGGCCCAGTTTGTGGAGGAGCGCAGCGAGCTCGGCCACGGTGGCGGAGTTCCAACTGAACCACGGGGTCTGGCTGGCTCTTCCATAGAGCTGCCATATTTTTAGCGAGGCCCGTTAGCGGCCCAAATTGAAAAAAAAATGGATTGTCAGAAAGAATGGTACTTACTGGGAGAGCGAGAGAAGAGAGTTGTGGATAAGAGGTGGAGGGAGAGAGGAGGTGTGAGAGAGTTGTTAGAACGACAGATTTGGGAGAACCTTGGACGAATCTTCGGATAAGGTTGTCGGTGGCGGCGGAGGAGGTGGTTAGCTTGGTCAGAAATCTTTGGCCTTGTTTGGTTAACGTGGTGGAAATCTCCATTGTTATCTTTGTAACTGGGACACCGTGTTGCTTCCATCTCCATAACAGCCCTTGCTGAGGACACTGTAAGCCATTCATCATCCTCCCAGATCCCAACTTCCCTAATGAACTTTTAAAGGGGTTGTCTTATCTTGAGCTAAATTCATGAACATATAAAAAGATTATGTTTTAAGAATTGAAGTTAACACATTATTAGTGTAAAATCTTTAATATTATCAACTAATCCAAAATTATATTAATAAATTTTAAATAATAATTAAAAAAATAAATTATTTTGTTATAAAACAATTAAAGATTAATATTTAATATATTACAAAAATACAGTATATTTATTTTAACTACTGAAAACACGTACACTTTCAAGCACACTACATTAAAATATATACAATTTTATAATTTTATATATAATTAATTAAGAAAATAATAATATTAGAAAAAGTATATATAAAAATTATAACAATAGTATTAACAAATTATTTAATTATTTTAAAAAATAGTCAATTATTTACTTTTTAAAAAAAATAAATACTTTATTTTTATTTATTAAAAATAAAATTAATCATTTAAAATGTGACACAAAATATTACTAGATATATATGTTTTATATAATGATAAATATTAAAAATATCTATAATGTCAAATTAAATGAAAATAACAAAAAGTTTTTTTATCTTATCACTAAGATCTTGTAATAAATAAAATAATATTTATGTATAACAAACCTAAGTAATACGGGTGTGAGTTTCAAGAAAAGTTTAACTTACAATTTTTAGCACGAGGAGATGACAGTTGTTTTTCTTTTTTCTAGTCTAGACAAATTCTTAACATTTTTATAAAAGTAAACAAATTTACATATATTTAGCATATATTCTTTAATTCTATAAACTTTTTTCTAACATTTTGGTTTGGAAAAAGTATTTTTTAATATAAATTATATTTAAAACAAGACTTTAATAAGATGCTAATATAAAGTACCAGCTCAATGAAATCTAAATTTTCCATTTCAGGAGCCTAATTTCATGTGGTCTAATACTATGCATGCCAGATAATTAACACGTGTCAGTGTGAGTTGAAATATCCATTAATTTAAGTATTATCTTTACCCATACATCTTAAATAGTCAAATCCCAATTACTTCAATACCATCTTTTAATTAATATTTTCAACTTTAATAAATAAAGTTATATAACTTTTTTACTATTATCTTTATAAAATCATGTTTTAAATCATAAAATTTTGTAGTTAATTATTCATAAAATTAATGAAATTATAAAAATAATAAAATTATATATTTTAAGGTAACAAAATGTGAATATAAACAGAATCATACGTATACGTATCTCCGCTAGTATTATATAATATTATTATGAATTTTGTATTTTTGAAAATATTTAAACTAATTTACGTTATTATCTCAAATATCAATTAAAGTCCTATAAAGAAAAACAAATTTTAAACTGATTATAGATATTGGATAATATATGATATGATGAAGATTAGGGTGGTTAATTATTTTATTTAATCTTAAAAAGAAAGATGAGTGAGGTGGCAGATTAACAGTGTAGAGTAATTTTACATGAGCATTGGACCATGATCTATATCAACATCCATCTATCACCACTATCATCACCATCATCACACAGCAAACCAGAGCAAAGGGGCCCCACCACCCCCACTCTTCCTCAAACACATGTAACACTGTCTCCTCCCATCACTCCTTTGTTTTGTTCCATTCCCTTCTACCCAAACCCTTCTATCTTTTTTCTCTATATTGTTACCTTGTTCCTCCTCTTCAAGGTATTATTCATAATCATTCTTCATCCTTCATCAATCTCTGTTTTGCTCAACCCAATTCCCTTTGTTATTTCCCTTTGTTATTCCACAGGATAGGATGAACAAGAGACCTATAACCGACGTCTACAAGGCCCTTCCTGATCTCTGCCATCGAGAACTCGGTCATCTGCCACCCAGAAATTTCGCTCTTCGCCTTGGCGCCTCTGAGGTTTCACAACCCTCTTTTCTCTTAACCCTCAATTTCCATTCTTTTTCCTTTTTCTTCAATCATTCATCTGTTGTAGTTACTTCTTCACCCGTGGAATATTTTATATTGAAGATGAGAATGTGGCCCTTTTCTTTCCTTTTTGTATTGTGTTTTTGCTTTTATTGATCACATTAATTTGGCTTCCATGGAGGCATGTGAATTTGAATGTGAAAGTGCAAAGCTCTACTCTGATTATTAATTAATGTGCTGTCGTGTGTTTTATAGGATCTTGTCCTTCGACTTGATGTGCTCCGGAAACTGCAAAAGCACAGAGGTTGTGTCAACACTGTCAGCTTCAACACTGATGGGGACGTTCTGGTGTCCGGTTCTGATGATTGGAGGGTTATTCTGTGGGACTGGCAAACTGGCTCTGTTAAACTCTCTTTTCATTCTGGTCACAGTAACAATGTTTTCCAGGCTAAGATCATGCCTCACTCTGACGATCGAAGCATTGTCACCTGTGCTGCTGATGGACAGGTATCTCTTCTCTGTCAATTCCTCCACTTTGTGATAAGGATTAGTTTGGGTGTGTCAACGTACCTTGCAGATTTTCCTTTCATATCCAGGGCTGATCATCTCTGTTCCAATTTTTGTGTATTGACTAACAATGTCACAATTTATAAAAAATGGTATCTGTTACTGTTTTTACTATCTTGTGCACTTATTTTATCTTTGGGATGAAAAAAACGTAATATGGTTTCTGGTTTCTGGTGGTATCGGGTACTGCTTCCACGGTATTAATTTTACTGTTTTATTACGTTATGAATATGCAGGAATCTTCTTAGATTGTTTTACTAAGATAAGGGTGTTTTCCTTGCGAACTCTCAATTATAGGTTAGACATGCTGAAATTCTTGAAAATGGAGGAGTGGAAACTAAGTTTCTGGCCAAACATCAAGGAAGGGCTCATAAATTGGCTATTGAACCTGGTAGCCCTCATATATTTTATACATGTGGTGAAGATGGATTAGTACAGCATGTGAGTGATTGATTCTTTCCCACTTTTAATTTTTTACTGTTTATTCTGTAGTAATCTCACTATGTGTTTTGACAGTTTGATCTGAGAACTCGGGTCGCAACAGAACTTTTTACGTGCCAGCCAATCAAGGATAGATGGAACTATATGCCAGTCATCCATCTTAATGCTATTGCAATTGATCCAAGGAACCCAAATCTCTTTGCCGTTGCTGGGTCTGATGAATATACTAGACTTTATGATATTCGCATGTATAAATGGGATGGATCTAGTGATTTTGGTAAACCAACCGACTTCTTTTGTCCTCCTCACTTGATTGGTGACGACCGTGTTGGAATAACAGGCTTGGCCTTTTCTGAACAAAGAGAGCTGCTTGTGTCATATAATGACGAATTTATTTACCTTTTCACCCAAGATATGGGTTTGGGACCCAACCCTGATCCTGGGTCCCCTAAATCTATGAACTGTGATGCAGGTGAACTTGGATTTAGTCATGGATCTGCTTTGTCTCAATCCAACACGGACGGTGATGAAAAAATCACCCCGCAAGTTTTTAAGGGACACCGGAATTGTGAGACAGTTAAGGGTGTCAACTTTTTTGGACCCAAGTGTGAGTATGTGGTAAGTGGGTCGGACTGTGGTCGGATTTTCATTTGGAAAAAGAAAGGTGGTCAGCTTATTCGTGTCATGGAAGCAGATAAGCATGTTGTGAATTGCATTGAGTCTCATCCTCATACAATGGTTCTTGCAAGCAGTGGTATTGAGCATGACATCAAAATATGGACTCCAAAGGCCCTTGAGAGAGCTACTCTGCCCAAAATTATTGAGCAGGTATGAATTTGGTCTTAAAAAGTAAATTATTGCAACTCAGAAATTAAGACAAGATAATATTATTATATGTGTGTGGATGATGCCTTTGATGTGCAGGAAGCATTAGTTTTGTATATAAATCTCTGACTGGAAGTTTCTATTAAAACATCATATCTATAAAATATATCATAATGTACTATAATATATTATCATAAGAAGAACCCTAGTACATAGTGTGAAGATATTATCCAAAGCTTTTCTGCCCCCTGGCTGTCCCTCAATCTCAGTTGGTTCAAGAGCCAAAATGTCTGATGTTGTACTGTTACCCCAGGCATAACTTTGAAAATTCTAGACTCTCATCCACCCATCACTATTTAATGATGGATCCTTTGTGAGTTATGTCAGACTTTATTGTTTTGATAATGGTTGTCACAATTTTATGAATAACAATTCGATTTTTAGATTAGATGTGATTCTAAATGCAGCGATGCGGATCATAAAATTGCTTGAATCACAGAAAAATTGCATAATTTGAGTGCTTTGAACCAATCAGATTATGCATTAATTTAAGTTGGATCATGCACAACCTTGTTAGGAACCCATGTTAGAAAATATAAGAAAAATGACATTTCTTGTGAACTCCCAAGTACTTGGGGAACTTATCTTGTTGAGGAAGAACCAAACACTCGCATACTTTACCGATCATTCCAAATTACTCCAAGTGAAATTTAAGATACTCCATGATACTGAAGTCCCTGTCATAACACTGCCCTTGGGAGATGATGTCTTACGAGTCCCTATCTACCACATTTACTGCTGGAGAATGAGATTCTCTGATGACATACGAAATCACCTTCTGTTCCTCCATTTTCTTCAGCAAACCCTCATTCTTTTCACCTTCTTAGTTTCAATGATTTTTGAGTCTCTATTTTGACACCCTGCTCCTCAACTTTCTTGTCCCCAACAATGGTGTGTTCAATTTTCCTTTGGCAGAAACCTTAGGCTTCCACTGGATGACTGTCTTGCTGTGACTTTGTTGCATGGCTGCAAAGTCAATACTGCTTGTGTCACAGCATAATTGTGACCCTTAATAATACTTGGTTTATGCTTTTTTATTTTATTCCTAGTTTTATGTTAGAGACGGTGATTAGAAAATTGTGTTCACATGCATTGGGCATGCCCAACCTGAGGTATTAGAAATTGCTTTTTGTTGTTTGGAAATTATAACCATCTTGAGTATTTATTACAGCCAATTGGCCAATGAAATCAGCATATCATCATTTCAGTAAAATTCCATCTTCTTTGCACAAAATTATTGTGCACTTTTCAACGGAATCAATAGTGAACATTGGAATCCCTGTTCTTAGCAAGGATTATTCTCGGGTTACTCCCTGAATATCGAAACAGTGTCCCTGCTTGCATGGGTCTTTTTTCGAACTCAAAACCTGTGCCTTCTTTATTCATGAACAGCTGCAGCATCTTTTCAATCTGTTTGATTCCCTTTAATGTGATTGTTAGTTTACTCATTACTTGATTCCCTTTAATTTGATTGTTAGTAACTCATTATTTGATTCCCTTTAATGTGATTGTTAGTTACTCATTTTTTTGGGATTAATGCTAAAGTCCATCATGATCTCTGCTTGCTTCTGGTTTTGTTTCTTGTATTTTCATCAATCGGTTAAACTTTCTCTATAGCATAGGTAGCTCATCAGGCCCTTCTGTCAAGAATCCTGTGGAATTGTCTAATGCTTCTCCCTAAAATTTGGATTTGGGGTTTAGTTAATCCAATTGAACCCATCTGGCAAGTTGGACCAAGTTGTTGGGAATCCAAATTAAAAATTAGAAGAAACCAACGTAAGACAAAATTTCTTGATTCCAAAAGAACAAAAAATATGAGAGATAGTTCTCCTTCAAGGGTTTCCCCTTCACATACTTTCTCAAAGAGTAAAGCTCAATTATCAAGTGGTACAGGATAGAATGCCTCGTTGCTTGCATCCTACTCCTATTTATTTTCCTCTCTAATCCCCTTCGTCTGAATAACCCTTCTACTAACTAACGTGCTGACAACCAACAAACCTGGTTCAGTAAAAACCTTTTGAGGTCAGAAACATAGAATTGAACTGAATTGGCTAGTGAGGCATCAGTGCTGAAGCTGAAGGTTTAAAAAGGAGAATAACACTGTCATTTAGGTTTCATTTACGTTGTGGCAACATTTCAAGTTTCCTTGTTTTTCCATTTCGGGTCAAAAACAGCATGCCCCAAATACCCAAAAGACAGAGTCTAGCTTGCATGCAAAGACCCGTAAAGGCCTGTAACCATAACAGCACAGAAGTACACTACATGAATGGAAAGTAGACTATGTTAGACTCTAGAGTTTGAACACACAAATTGCCAGATTTGATTGAAAGAATTGGGGAATCATTCCTGAATTTGTAGTACAGAACAATGTGGCAGGCTTAATCCCTGTCAATGAGTCTCCTTCAGTAAACAAGCTTAAAAAAAATTAACACACCATCAGAAATCCGTCAAACATCCTATTTAGGAAATACACACACATCTGCCTTGCAGTTTATCACATAAGTGACATAAGCATCCTAGGGCTACTAAATAAACATAACTGCGACAATATGACACATAACTTTCCAATCTGAACTAGTACATGTTGTTGAGAACCAGCGTGAACAGTAATGCAGGAAACTTGTAAACCAATACTGGATTAGTTGGTTGGATCATTACACATTTGGATGATATGGTAAGCTTATATGCTGCCACATCGTTTTAAGGCTGTATGGTTTGTCTGGAACATGGGTGAAACTGGTACAAGTTAGAGGCTTGAACACGCTGCCATAAGGTAGTTTTGGGTGGATTCTCATTGCTCAACTGAGTGCATATTGTGTATGCAAGACATGTTAAATAATTTATTCGCAAGTGATTTTATGAAAGAACGTATACATTTAAAGATTTATGTTCTTAAGATACTTACATTGATTAAAGAGCTTGTAATAAAAGATAATTTTTATATGCTTGTTTAGAAAAGTCATTGGTCCAAGTGGAACTAGACTCGTCTCCTGAAGCAAGATTCTAGGTTCGAGCCTCCTCAATGAATGTGGTGGTCAATTAGGTTCTTTGGTGGAAATTAGTCATCCGTTGAGAAATAAGCTATCTATCCAAAAGTAACTTCTAATAAAAGCTAAAATTTCATATGCTTGTCTAGGAAAGTCCTAGGATTATGTGATTTTAACACCAACACTGGTCTGTTATTATTTGACAAATGAAAGAAAGAATAATATTTTTGTTCCATATACTGTTTAAGCAGCAGAGGAACTAATTTCTCTGCTGGTAATTCTTTGAAGAAGGTTCACGTGTTTGATCGTGTTCACTGGGTTACAATTGGTGGTGGTGGCTATGACGATGATGGGGATATTTTGTTTGATGATGAATATGATATTGTGATGTTTGAGAGTGATGATGATGAAGAGGACGAGGATGATGATGATGAAGATAAGGAGGAAGATGAAGATGAAGATGATTGTGATGAAGATGATGATGATTGTGATGAAGATGATTATAGTGACTATTTCAATGATTATGATGATGATGATGAGAACAATATAGTTGATGATGATAATAAAGATGACAATGACAACGATGATAATTTTGGTGGTGGTTGTAATGATGCAAATTGATGGAAATTTTGTGTCCCACAGAAACCGAAGGCTAGGGGCTGGATGTACCGGATAGCTTCTCCTGAAGACCTGATGTTGCAACTGTTCTCACTTCCAAGAAGAAGGCTTAGGACAGAAAACAATGGAGAAAACTCAACTACAGATCGAGACCTTCTGCAGTTGATAATGACATTCAATGCTAATAGTGACAGTTCTAATGATGATGAAGATGATGGAGATACAACCAGTCAAGATGACTTGTTCAGTTAGTTGAGAGCTACATATAGGCCAAAACTTGGCCATTTTAGCAAATTGTATATAACATAGGATTAACAGTAACTGTTGACTGGAATATTGCATACTGTCTAAACAATATTCTACGTACACATTGCCCTCAAAATTTATTTGTTGCCATTTTTTTAATGAGTTGTGCTTGTTCTGTTCACAGATTTTGTTTATTTCTGATGTGTGACTTGTATTTTTATTCTGTGTGTCGAGTTATTTGCTGATGATGGGAATGGGGAGTTAGAGAGCCTCTAGTATTTTAACATGTTCATGGGATTAGTAAATGTTATTTTTATACCATTAAAGTTTATAATAAGAAAATATTTTTTAATGTATATTCCGATGTGATTTTTAATTTGAAGTATTATTTATCAATGTGTTAATTATTGTTGTTATAGGACACCTTTTGCAATTAACTCTCTTAGCTTTAATTAAATAAATTACTTGTTTTTTTGTTTTGTTTTGCCTTTCAATTGCTAATAAAAGTAGGCAAGTAATAAATTATGCACAATTTATTACACAATTATCGAAATGATAATGATTCTACACAAACAATTTATTACAAAGCAATAAAATTGTTATTTTATCTTATAACATCGTTAGTAATCTTTTTCTTTAATAAGTTAAATAAAATATATAAAATGGAGTAAGAAGTTATCAAATGATGATATTTTCGTTAGCCACGGTAATTTCTCACATCAATAATTAATGTTGAATAATTATTTTATCCTATTTATATACATGTTTTCCAAATTATTTTGAAAACGTCAAAAATAAATTGGTGTACTGAATTTTATTTTCTTTCGTGTTGATTATAAACTAGTTATATAAAAATAAAAATTGTACAAAAATAATTGAAATGTGACTTGGCATAGCATGCTGTAACACGACCTAAGATTAAAACGAAATAATAAAAAAAATTGATTGTATAATTTAATCTTTTTGTTAAATATTAGGACTCGAAAACGTATTTTATAGGATAAAATATAATAAAATAATAATTCAATGATTACATATTTCCAATCCTAAATCAATCAAACATATATTATAGTTAGCATACTTTCTAAGATAATTAGTGTAAAAATTAATAAATTTAATTAATTATGAGTGGAGGTTAGTGTAGGATATATCAGTGTACAATTGTTTTTTCTAAAAATAATAGCTAAAATTATATATTATTTTAAAATTGACAAACATTTTATCTTTTTTGTGAGACTTCTATTTGATTTGTCATACATGTGTATATTATTATAAGTTTGTCTGTCTGGTTTGTGAATGGGCAATTATATTCTCTACCCTGGAAAACATCTAGACTCAACTAAAATCTTACAAATTTTATTCTGTTAAAATTACATTACATGTGGAAATTTTATGAAAATTTTATCATTGGAACATTTTAGAAGTATTGATTGTTTCTTAAATCGTCTAAATTTTTATGAAATATTTTATGAAAAATATTCCATGTAATCCAATAAATCCATATATCTTCCAGGTTACTAATAAATTACCTTTTAAAGCTTTTGTGTTGCAAATTGATTCTAGAGGAAAACCCAAATAGAGACTTTTGTTAAAGACGAGTATTATATAAAACAAAAAATAATCACTAGTTTGATATTTTAATATATTTACAATCTTTCATGTTTGTATGTATATAATGTTTGCTCTCGATTTTTTTTTTTATTAAAGACTAAGATTATTCATTTTACTATTTGAAATGTTTTATAATCCGAAGAATAAAATAACATGCGGTAATCTATGGTTTTGATGAAAGTTTATAAGGACTTTAATGAAAATATTAAATATATCTCTTAATTTTATGCCTATGTGTAGATATAAGAATAATTATAGTATAATACTTATATTAATGAGTGAGAAATATTTGTGTTATTAGGTTTCATGATTTAAGGGGTCATATTTATTAAAAATTATCTACTATCTCTCGTTTAGAATAAAACATGAAAATACATGGATACAAAAATATATGATGAAAAGAAAAAAAGTTAGAAAAATGAGAAAATAAAATATTGAAAAACACACAAAAAAAACACAAGAAATATTTTAAGCACTAGACTTTCTTCATAGTTATAGAAAAAATTTGAAAAAATAATTATCCATAATGATTATGTTTGAAACATCATCTATTATGTAAAATGTAGAAGAAAATGAAGCTATAATATATTTTTTTATTAATGTATATGTTTTTACGCTATAATAAAAAATAATTAAATAAAAACTATAAAAGTAATAAATAAAATAATTTATTTTTTGGTATTTCATTAAAATATTTTAAAATAATTAATTAGCAGTATAAAAATCTGGTCCCTTATAGTATATAAAACTCATTATTTTTCCATTCAGCTACATAACACCTTTATTCCTGTTTTCAAGATTATTTCATTAAATTAAATTAGTATTTTATGTTTAATTATTATATAATAAAAAACTTTATTATGGTTTCAATCATTAGATGAAAAATTTAAATAAATCTTGAATGTAACTAAACTGTTTACCAAATATTAATTAAAATAATATTCTATTAATTAAATTATATTAATAATTTTAAACTCGTATTTTCAAAATTTATATGATCTATATTTTAATTCATATTTTCGTCATGAATAAATCAATTTTAAAATAGTTTTTGATAAAATAACTAAAATTTAGTCATAAAATAAACATTTTACTATCTTAAAACAATTACTTTTATAGTTTATAACAATTCCAAATTGATTGACAATAGCACGAATTGACGAACATTGATTCTGAGCTGAATGTATAATTCTCTTCAAACACAATTTCTAGGCGAGTATCTTAAACATAATTTTTCTGAAAATTGGTATGAGAAATCATTTTTTAAAGGGAAAGTTAATAATGCGATCAAAATTGCATTATTATATTATTAATGAAAAATAAGAGTGGCATAGAAAAAATAATAAAAGTAAAATTTAATTGACTAAAACGAAATGTGACTCCACCATGTGGCCTCATAGGATATTTTATATATAGTATTATTATTTTGTGGTGTTACATATTTTGTGGTATTCAGAAACAAAAAGCTTAGACAAGGAATTGGATTCTTGGTTTCGTTTAGTTTAGTTTAGTTTGTTTGGTCTGAGAAGACAACACAATTTGATCGATGATGGAAACGTTGGCCACATCTTCTTCCGCAGCTCTTCCATCTTCCTCTTCTCCCTTTTCCATTTTCCCTTCAAGCAGAACCTCACTTTCTCCACCCAAGACTCTGCAATTTCGTTTACCCTCCAAGCGTGCGTATTCTTTTCTATTCCTTTCGCTTACCCTTTTCTTTTCTGCGTAATTTTTCTTCAATTTTGTGTTTTGTTTCAGGTGATGATGCTCGCGATTCAGACACCGAGGATAACACCCTTCCGATTATCAGTGATCGCTGCCTCTCCCTTTCCCCTCTGTCCAAAGTACGTCTTTTTCCTTCCCAAAATTTCAACTTAATTCAATTTCCGTGCACAATTTATCCCGAATTTTAAGGGGTCAATCGCATTATTTTTAATGGATAAAAAAAGGCTATATTATCCTTTTTGGGCAAAAAGAAAAAAAAATCAACTTTGTTATTCATTTACTCAAATTTATGCCTCAATGCATTATTTCCATGCTTAACATAGATGAAATTTCAAAGGGTCGGTTACGTTCCGTGAAATAGTTGCAGTGAATAAAAATAAAATTGTTGTCATGGAAATATTTAATGTTTTGTTATTCCTTTCACAAAATCTGAATTTGCATCGGTGCCTGAAAGGGTAAGGTGATGTGCCTTGCATGAGATGCAATACAAGATAAAAATTTGTTTTTTTTTTTTTTTTTTTTTTTTTTTTTTGTTTTTTAAAGAACAATAGTGAAATGCTTTTATTTAATTTTAAAATTTTGTTTTCAAAAACTATAAAACAATTTTCAATTCTTGGTTTTTTTTTTTTTTTTTTTTGAGTAT
>Ga0099825_1006391_pt1 | contig 14763 bp, 14 predicted proteins | sample SiratroredBW_FD_76838 | JGI IMG/M metagenome (GOLD analysis project Ga0099825, IMG submission 76838) | Root nodule microbial communities of legume samples collected from California, USA - Siratro red BW | ecosystem: Host-associated > Plants > Roots > Nodule | place: USA: California | collected... | reverse complement strand
TTTTTAATAATAAGGTGTTTGATAGTCAGGAGTTGTTTTGTGCTATTCAAGTTAAATCATGGGCTATAGTAAGAGCAAAATACAAGAATGCTACATTCTCTTACTCTGATTGGTGTATTGATCTTGTGACATGCATCTCTATGTTATTGTGACATTCATAGAACTTGTATATGATCTACATTTTTCTGGTGCAGGGTTTGGTGTAACAACAATCCTTATCTATGAGTGACAAATTGTGGTGGAAGGAACTAAGACGCTACAACATGTTTTGTGGAACCTTTTGGTGTATACACAATACTTGTGTATATGTTTTCACCTCAGTTTTTCCCTTGTAATTGTTAAACATTTTTTTCACTATCCAAGGGTGATGGTTCTATTTTGTTGATTTTTTGGAGATTTATGTTTAGAATAGGACATATACCATTTACATTCGATATGCTCCTGTTTTTTCTATTTATTTTGACTTTGTTTTGTAAATAGGTTGGAGTAACCTTATTACTCCCGTTTATTTTTATTCATTATTGCATACTTAAAAAAAAAACATGTGTGAATTCAAAATTATTCATGTAGTGACTATTTAGAATGGATGATTCAGTATAAACGATCATTCAATCTGAATCAAATACCAATTCATTTAATATCAAACAAAATGATAATGTGATTAGAAACACTTTTCTCGTCAAAATATAGATGAAATGATATAACAAATAATAAAGTGTAGCCAATAGTATTTTATGCAATATATAGTGAAAAAATTAATGAGTTTAGAGCCACCTTAGATGATATAAATATAGATAGATTTATACATATATAAAATAATAATTATCTCATTTTCTTATTTGAATATTTATAAAGAAAAACAATCTTTTAATAATTGTAACAATCATATACAACTATTTTTAAGAATATTATAATCATTATAAAAATAAAATTTTATATATATAAAAAAAAGAAAAAAAATAAAGAGTAAAATAATAATTGTGAAGTAATTATAAGAATTTATGAGGTGTCAAAAGTATCATAGTTTATTTACAAAGATTGATGAGTTGATTGTTTTATCTCGTCTAAGTTAATTGTTTCTTTTTCAAAAATGTTTTTATCCATCTTAATTATGATAATGTTTATAGTGTAATTTGTCATAACTATACTTCTCTTACTTTGAATTCTAGTTTTGTAGATTGGTTGAAATCAAGATTTCAATTTCAGGAGTTAGTTTCAAAGAGAATCTACCAGGTAATTAGTAAAGACATGATTAAGTAAATTATAACTTTAAGGTTTTTAATAGAGTAAAAAAAAGTTTTTCAGTAAACTTATCCCATGCATTAAATTCGTCTTCATGAATAATATCTCATATATTAAATTTGTCATGAATAATAATTAAGAATATCAAGTAACCTTGTAAGAAATATCTTAAGTTATAGCCTTGTCCTATTTAGTATGATCATTCCTCTTATGGTACTGAAATCTGTGAGAAGATTAGTTAATACTCTGTATAGTCTTACTATGTTCTTAGATGAAATAATTTACTTAGTTCAGATGTGCTGTTCATGAAAGTTTCTTTTCTTTGACGTGAATTTTTTTCCCTTTCATGCAACATTTATTTTCTTGTATTTCATTTGCTTCTCTTTAAATTTCTCTAGAATGTATTAGAAAAAACTTTTTACTAATTTGTTAGGTTAAGAACGAAGTCCTAATTAAAATTGGTAACATTTCATGAAATAAGAGATGAATATTTATTTTCATTTGTTCTTTGACTTTATCAAACGGAGGTTCAATCTCTCTTTTTGTTAGACAAAAAGTGTTAGCAGAATCTTTGTTATTTGTTGGATTTAACCACAAAGAATAAATATGATCTTCCTATGATAGATGGTTTGATGGATTAACTAAGAAGAGTCTATGTATTTTCTAACCTAGATTTAAGATTAAGATATCATTAAATTAGAATAAAACATGCAACAGACATAAAGTAGCATTCAAACAACAGGTATTATGAATATCAAGTTATGTCTTTTGGTATAACCAATACTCTTGTAGTATTCATGAATCATATAAACAAGATTTTTAATACATTTTTAAATCATTTTATAGTTGTTTTCATAATAACTTTTTATCTATTATAAGACACTTGAGTAGCATGAGAAACATTTTCGAACTATTCTCCAAATTGAGAAACAAATAATTATATGCTAAATTTATCTAAGTATAAATTGTGTGGTTATAGTATTCTCAGATGAAACAGTTATCGTAAGTGTTTGTTTGTGTATTCGCTAAGGTTGAATTGGGGCTTTTTGTTTGGTGTTAACAGCTATTAGAGTTATGTTTTGTACGTCAAGAGAGTGATAGTGATGTTAATTAGGTTTTGATTTGGCAGTTATATCACGAAGGAAATTAGGTACCAACTATCCATATCTTCCTGACACGAGGTTTAGTTCATTTGATTAATGTAGTAATGTTGCTGGTTGAATTGAGTTCAATCAAATCTAGAAAAATATTTGAAATGATGCTATTGAGAATAATGACACTGGAGTGCTTGATCAGTTTTGGTTAATTCTTGTTAACAATTGATGATTATCCTGTATAAAAATTCATACTTTTCATAATTCGAATGTCCAAGTTGAAACACAATTGACATTTTTCTAAAATGTGAACATGGACATTGAAGAAAATAGAGATTATAGTTTTATATAAACTAAATCACTCATATTTTTTCAAAACTTGCGGACCTCTAATTTAGGAGTTAATCGTTGATAACTCCGGTAATTCATCTTGTTGATTCAACGTGTGTATTCTCATGGTCTTAGTCTTAAATGACTTAATAATTTCTCATAGTCCACATTCTTATCTTATATATATATATATATATATATATATATATATATATATATATGATTCTATCCTAAAATTTCTAATAGGAGAAGATAATTTTATCTCACATACTCTTCTAACTCTTCTCTCAATGTAAATATGCTTTGGAACTTATAAAATTAAGCATGAAAAAAAAAACATGAACACTGCTTCTAACATCTCTAATATGTAAATGCTCTTTCAGTCACTATTTAATAAGAAATAATAATAATAATAATAATATAAAATATACTTGACCAATCCAATACTAGTTAATGTTGTTGAAAATGGTTGAAAACACGAATATCAACAAATTTTGAGGTGTGAGTGATCATCATTCTTAAGAATTTATTTGGGGTGTATTGTGAAAGTTTTTTAATAGGAACGTTTTGGGTGATACTGAGAACTTTAAAACTACCAAGCAAGCTCTTATGAGAAAAAAGGCTCACGAGAGTGAACATAAAGAAGTTGAAAAAAAAAGAAAAGAAAAGAGAGATGCTTCAATTTAATGTTTGGGAGAGATGAGTGTCTCTATTTATAGATGGAAGAAAACGTGTAGCTCGTAAGGGGAACAAAATGGCTTGTAACTTGAACATGATATGCAGAGGATGTCCTGATTTGTGGAGGAAACTGCTCACAACGTTTGAAGAAGTAGAATTATAGAACTCATGTCTTTGAAGATCTGTGGCAGAACGGCATGGAGATCTCGTCATCTCCGTAAAAGATACCACGAACCTAAACTTCTGGAAGAGACGCATAATACCTCAAAAAGATTGTTGCAAATTTGGGCTTCAAACGGTCTTATGGTCGTTTGTGATTCTCGCGTTACGCAGGTCTTATGCCTTTGAAATACTATCATTTTGCAATATTATGTTTTCACACCACTTGATACAAAGTTTAGGATACTTTGTTGAATTCAAATTTGAAACAGTAGAAAATTTGTCAAAATAATAAATTGTTAGGATATTTTAATTGGTTAAAATTAACTAAGTTAGGGGAGAGAGTTTTTTTTTTTTAAATTAATTTCTTTGCAAGCCTATAAATATGGGCAATTACTTATTTCTAATTAATGAAAAAAAATAAAGAACTAGTCAATTGTTATTCCTAAAATTACTATTATTTTTTACTTTCTCCTCTCAACAAATGGGCAACAAGAGTCATTAATTCTTTGGACAATATGACATCAGTATCTACAATTTCTTCTCCTCAACCTCTTCTATCCATTTTTACTGGTGACAAGTATGATTGGTGGAGCATCAAGGTGAAGACACTGCTCAGATTGCAAGGGCTGTGGGTTTTGGTGGAGAATGGGTTTAAAGAAATATCAGAACCCCACGAAGCAGATGAGGAGAGACTAAAAGAAATAAGGAAGAAAGATGCCAAGGCATTGTTTATCATCCAACAAGCAATTTATGAGACTCTTTTCTCACATATTGTGGCAGCAAACACATCAAAGGAAGCACGGTTAATCTTAAAAAAGGAGCTTTTTGGTGATTCAAAGGTCATAAAAGTGAAATTGCAATCACTAAGGCGCGACTTTGAAACCTTAATGATGAAGAATGACTACTGATTTTCAGTCTAGAACAATGGCAGTTGTTTTAGCAAGAGATCGGTTAGCTCTAACAACAACAATGTCTTCTAGTTCCCGATGCTCTCTGATCCTCACTATTCCTTGCTGCTACTCCTCTGCTTTCAGATCCACGATTTCACGGTCCCGGGAGGGGTTCCTGCAGGCACTCCAATGCTCAAGTCAGTTTAGGGTTAGAGTGTGCATGGTGATTTAGGTCAGAGTTTAGAAGTACCTCTTGTGTGTGGTGACTGAACTCATATTTATAGATGTTGTAATGGACCTGAAGTGTTTGGGCCCAATTTGTTATATTCCGTTGATCTGTTCTGATCCGTTAAGCTCTTACAATGTATGCAAGTTTGGTTGTGTCTTAGTCAACCGTATAGTACATAGGCCACCCAAGTCTTCGAGGGCAAGTAGTGGCCGAAGAGGATTTAGTATTGAGTAGGTAATGGTTAGATTTGTCGCGTTGGCCATCCACAAACAAGTGTTAAAGGTGGATGTTCCCGCACCTTTCCTCGATTTTGTGCATGTCTCATTTTCTGAGCGTGATGTGACAACTCACTTCATCTGAACCGTTAAAAGTTGAAATTATACACCTCACAATTGGTTTCGTGGGTGTGAAGCTAAGATGTTTATACACCTCATGATGTGAAGCTGGGATGTGGTTTGGTTAACGAATCTGGTCAACCATATAGTATAGCAATAGTCAGTCAAATGCACTCCTACGGTGAGCAGATTTCAAATGAAACAATTGTGACTAAAGTTCTAAGAAGCTTAACTCAAAAGTTTGATCGTGTAATGGCAGCCATAGAAGAAGCAAATGATTTATCAGTTCTTTCTGTTGATGAATTGATGGGGTCACTTCAATCTCATGAGGAAAGACTCAATAGATCGGTGGACAAGGTTGAAGAGAAGGCATTCCAAGTGAAGGAGACAACCACCAAACAAGGAGAAAGCGACCGATCAACAAGTAGAGGTTGAGAAAGAGGAGGATTTTGTAATGGTCAAGGTTGTGGTTGTGGCAGAGGTCGAGGAAGAATGATGGACAAAGGCAATATAATGAGCAAAGTTACACAAATAATGACATTCAGTGTCATCATTGCAAAAGATACGGGCATATCAAAGCTGATTGTTGGTACAAAGATCAAAAAATGAACTTTGCAACAGAAACTGAAGAAGAAAACAAGTTTTTTATGGCTTGTATTGAAGTTGATCAGAAGCCAAGCGATTTATGGTTTCTAGATAGTGGTTGTTCCAATCACATGATTGACATAAAGTCTTTGTTCAAGGAACTTGATGAAACAAAAAAGATAAAGGTACAACTTGGCAACATAAAGGAGATTCAAGTTGAAGGCAAAGGCACTGTACAAGTTCACACTAGCCATGACAAAGCAAAAATGTTGGATAACGTTCACTTTGTTCCTGATTTAGGATACAACTTATTGAGTGTTAGACAACTAATGGCTAGTGAATATTCTATTCTATTTTATGAAGATGCATGTGTTATCACAAACAAGAAATCAGGTAAACAAGTCCATGTTATCATGACTCCAAATAAGATGTTCCCTTTAGATGTTTCCAACATTGACAATTTTGCTCTCACTACAAGTGCAAAGGATGACTCAAAGTTATGACATTTGAGGTATGAAAATCTTAATATCAAAGGCTTACATGCTAAGTGATAAAGGTATGGTTTTTGGATTATCAAAAATTGGTTTTCTTGATTTATGTGAACGATGTGTTTATGGAAAAAAAATTAGAAAGTCATTTCTTGTTGGAAAGGCGTTGAGAGCTTCTAAATGCCTAGAATTAATTCATGCTGATTTATGTGGGCCTATGCAAACTAAGTTCTTGGGTGGGAGTCATTATTTCTTGTTATTTATAGATGATTATAGCCGCATAAGTTGGGTATATTTTTTGGAATATAAGTCAGAAGTTTAAGGCTATAGTGGAGAATCAAAGTGGTTGTCATATCAAAACACTTCGTACAGATAGAGGAGGAGAGTTCGTGTTTAGAGAATTCAATTTATTTTCTAAAGAAAATGGCATTTGTAGGGAGCTAACAAATCCTTATACCCCTAAGCAGAACAATGTTGTTGAACAAAAAAAATAGAACTGTTATGGAGATGGCAAGAAACATGTTACAAGCAAGGGGGTTGACAAATCAGTTTTGGATAGAAGCTGTAGCAACTTCTGTTTATTTGCTGAATTTCTCTCCAACAAGGGTTGTCATGAATAAAACTCCATATGAAGCATGCTATGAAAGAAAACCCAATATAAGTCATTTACAAGTCTTTGGTTGTATTTCTTATGCTTTGGTAACTTCTCAAGCTCATCAAAAGCTTGATGAAATATCTGAAAAATGCATTTTTATTGGTTATTGTCTAAATACAAAGCATATAGATTGTATAACCCTCTCAATGGCAAGATCTTAATTAGAAAGATGTAGTATTTGATGAAAATGCAAGTTGGAAATTAAATGATGAATAGGTTCAACAAGAGTTTTCTGTGCCTATTGAAGATTTTCAAGGTGAAAGACATGAGTCACCTCCGAGTTCACCTGCTAGCTCATTAATGGCACCAACAACATCTATTAATCATGAAGACTTTTCAGATGAGCCAATTTCAGAGAGAAGATCAACAAGAGTCAAGAAGCCAAATACCAAGTATCCTGCTAACACATATATCTCGAGTCAATTTGCTCTTACTGTTTCAGATCCACTATATTATGAAGAAGCAGCTGAAAATAAAGAATGGCAGAAAGCAATGGTAGAAGAGATGGAATCCATTGAAAAAAATGGAACATGGTAGATGCTGGATTTACCAGAAGGTAAAAAAGCAATCGACTTGAATTGGGTGTTCAAGACAAAGTTTGTTGCAAATGAAAGCTTACAAAAACACAAAGCTCCTCGTATAGCAAAAGGTTATGCACAACAATATGACATTGATTTTGAAGAAATATTTTCTCCGGTAGCACGTTTTGAAACGATGAGACTTGTTTTAACTTTGACCTCACAATTGTAATGGCATGTTTATCAATTTGATGTCAAATCAACATTTCTCAATGGTGAGTTACTAGAGGAGGTTTATGTAACACAACCTGAAGGTTTTATAAAGGAAGACAATGAGACAAAGGTTTACAAACTAAAGAAAGCATTGTATGGGTTGAAGCAGGCCCCAAGAGCTTGGTATAGTAGGATTGATGGGTACCATCAACAGAAGGGGTACATGAGAAGTGAAAATGAGCCCACATTGTATGTGAAAAAGGAAGCTAAAAATGATTTCATCATTATTTGTCTTTATGTTGATGATATCATTTATACTAGTTCTTCTATCTTTCTTGTCGATGAGTTTAAATCTCAAATGATGAATGAGTTTGAAATATCATATATGGGTTTATTACATTATTTTCTTGGTCTTGAAGTTTATCAAATTGAAGATGGAATATTTATTTCACAAAGAAAATATGTAAGTGATCTTCTCAATAAATTTGACATGTTTAATTGTAAGCCTACAGCTACATCCATGAATCTTAATGAAAAATTACAACAGGAAGATGGAGGAGAAAAGGCAGATGCTAAGAGGTTCAGAAGCTTGGTTGGGGTTTAATTTATTTCACAAACACTAGACCCGATATTGCATTTTTTGTTGGTGTTATTTCCAGGTTTATGTAGCAACCTTCATAGGTGCATTATGGAATAGCAAAAAGGGTCATGCAGTAGATTGCAAGAACCTTGGATTATGGTATTTGGTACTCAAAAACTTCTAATTTCAAATTGTTTGGTTCACAAATAGTGATTGGGCAAGCTTTATAGATGACAGACGAATGTTTCAGCAAATTTTTTCACTCTAGGATCAGGACTGATCACTTGGAGTTCAAAAAAGCAAGCTACACTAACATTGTCAACTTCAAAAACAAAATATGTTGCAGCAACTTTAGCAGCTTGTCAAGCCATTTGGCTAAGGAGATTTTTAGCAGATCTTCAACAAGAGTATAAGGTGACAACAAAGATATTTTGTGACAATAAGACAACTATTTCTATGACAAATAATCCAACGTTTCACAGCAGAACAAAGCATATTCGTTACCATTTTATTTGTGATTTAGTAGTAAAGGAGAAAATATCATTGGAATATTGCAGCACCCAAGAACAATGAGCTGATGTGTTGATAAAAGCTTTAACGAAAGAAAAATTCTACTACTTTAGAGATTTGCTTGGTATGAGCAATTTTGAATTAAAGAGGAGTGTTGAAAATTAATTTAAATTTACAATAGTAGAAAAATGGTCAAAATAAATTGTTAAGATATTTTAATTAGTTACAATAGTGGAGAGAGATATTTTTTTAAATTAATTTATTTGTAAGCCTATAAATATGGACATTTACTTATTTCTAATTAATGAAAAAAAGAAATAAAAAGCAAGTTGGTATTCCTAAAATGTTAATATTACTATTATTTTTTACGTGCTCTCATATGCTAGCTCAACGGTGTAACAAATGTTAAAAAAATACCTTGAGAAGCCTATGACAAAAAGTCTATTCGAAAAATTCGCATATTCAATATAGAGTTTGCACATACTAGAGAGAGACAAAATTGAGAGAAGCTTCGTGAAAGATGTCATTACACATTTAATAAGGCAAAACATTAATTATTTAAATTGGCTTAACTCAAGCGATAAAAGGAAATATAGGTTCCACCAAATATGTGATATTGCTGAAAATATCAGTAGAAAAGTAAAGATAAAATAACCATCACGTTAACATGTTTTTCACTTTAATCAATTACTTTCCTAATTGAAAAAAAAAAGAAAAAAAGATAGCACGAAAACAAAATGAAAGTTTTAAGCCAACCTCAGGCACCACTCTCTATTCGACCAGAGTCCCTTTTGCTCTTCTATTTTTTCCTTTTCTTTCTTACTTTTTTCTTTTGCTCTGTACACCAGAGTCTCATTTTTCTATTGTTTATATTTAAAATGTTAAACTAAATTGAATTAAATTTAAAAAGCAGAGACATAACGTTAAAAATCTGCATCCAAAATTATATATTCACAAAGTAATCGCCACAGAGAAAAAAAGTATCATTTTATGCCATCTATAAGTTTTAATATGAATGTCTCTATGTATCTAAAAGCCAAGCAACTAATTAAATATGTGGCTTCAAGTTTTTTCAACGTAGTTCAAATTAAATTCACACTCTCTAATGTTTCTAAAAGATTACAATTTGTTAATCTTACTAGTACAAAATTATCTAGAATTTATCTATGATAAGTTCAAACATGCATATTTTTTAGCTTTGACATCCACTAACAATTTAAATAACACTCTCATATTTGAAAATAAACCAAACAAGAAATGACCTCAAAATTTGATCAACTAGGCAATAGAGTAATTCAAATTAACTTCCATATTACATGGTAATTTTATTTTTCATCACATTGATACTTTACTAGAATCGGAAAAAATATTGAAGTTTGAACCACACACAATCAAGGAAATGAAAATAGACATAACGCCATGATCTCCAAATGAACAAAGGCCCGACCACTATCCAAAATCCCACCACAAATCCAAATGTCATACTCACAAAGAACCAGTTCACTCCATGCCTATCACTCTCTTTGTCATTGTGTCCAAAACCATCAACCTTCCCATTGGAGCTGCAATTGATGGGTAGTGGTGCATCACATAGATTGTTGCCAATAAAGATGGAGGCATCAAAGGTTTGCAATTGAGTTTCGGTTGGAATTTTCCCCTTCAAATGATTATAAGACAAATCCAGCATACTGAGAAAGCTCAAATTTGAAATGGATGAAGGGATTTAACCAAAAAGTTGATTCCTTGAAAAATCAATGGAAAGTAAGGATCCCATATTACTAATGCTTCCTGGAATATGACCACTTAATTGGTTGTGGGACAAATTCAAAAATTCCAATCCTTTCAAATATGTGACTTCTATTGGTATTTCTCCAACCAATTGGTTATTTGACAAATCCATGCTTGTTACCAATTCCAGAATGTTTGCGTACTCATCTCTTCTTCCTTTAAACCAAAGGGGCATCCTAACTTTAATAACGTCATTTAGGAAAACACCTTCAAAATATATTGCAGAATATATACGAGAAAAATTGCTTTCATTCCTCAATGTCATGACACTGAAGTTATTGAAACAAGTAGGAATAGTGCCTGAACAATTATTTTGTGCAAGGTCTAAAATACGAAGGAGACTCATATCACATATTTCGTCTGGGATGTGACCGGAAAAATTGTTTGAACTGAGGCAGAGGATTTTCATATTTAAGAAATTTTCTCCAACCCACTTTGGAATAATTCCTGAAAGTTTATTTTCCCGTAGGTCCAAGATTATCAATTGGTCATTCTTCATCAAACTGGTAGGAAATGTCCTGAGAGCGAATTGTTACGAATTTGTAAAAACTTCATTTTTGCCAAGGAACCCATGGATGGTGGTAAGTTGTTGACCAAATTGTTGCTTTGCAAATTTATATAAACTAAAGATGATCAATTCGTCCAACAATTAGGTATTTCTCCTGACAAATTATTTGATGCAAGATTGAGAAGTACTAACCCCATTTTCTTGTCTTGATTTTTACATAAAAAATCATCCATGGATTTGGAAAATGAATTGCTTGAAAGATCTAGCAAATTCACATCTTCTGAAAGAGAGGGTAATTTTCCACATAAGTTATTTGCACTTAGATCAACAATATTGACGGATATTGGATTCATTATCGAAGTCCCAAGCTCACCATGAATATAATTGTGAGAGAGGTTTAGAAAATAACCTGAAAATGTTCCCCAGAACCAAGAGGGTATAGAATCTAAAATCTATGTCTTAGACATAGCTAAATAACTAAGTTGATTTTGTGAGTAAATCCATGATGGAAAGTTCGGACCTAGTTTCTAGGAACTCATGTCCAAATGGTAAAGTTGAAAACTAGGATGCCAATTGGAACTTATTTTTAAAGTCAAATTGTTTCTTGAGGCATAAAAGCCAGTCAAGCATGTAAGATCTGCAAGATGACCTTCCACGACAACTCCTTGAAAATGATTATCACTAATGTTAAGTAATGACAATTTAGAGAGCGATCTAAGACTTTCAAATGGATTTCCACTAAGACTTTGAGGATAAAATAAGAACTTTCAATGTTGAAAGTTTTCCAAGTGATCTTGAAAGTTCTCCACCAATTTTATTTCTAGAAAAAATTATTTTGATAATATTTTTTAAATTTTTTAAATGATTTGTTAGATTACCTGGAAGTTGATTGTCTGATAAAAAAGTTTACGAAGAGAAGTCATATCTCTCAAAGATGTTGGAATTGGACCCTCATGTTGATTGGCTGATAGATCAAGTGTCAATAGAGAAGTCAAATTTCCCAAAGATGTTGGAATTTGACCCTCAAGTTGATTGGCTGACATATCGAGTGTGATGAGAGAAGTCAAATATCCAAAAGATGTTGGAATTGGACATTTAAGTTGATTTCTTAACAACTTAAGTTCAATCAGAGAAGTCACATTTCCTAAAGAAGTTGGAATTGGACTTTTAAGTTGATTGTTAGACAAATCAAGTCTAACCAGAGAAGTTACATTTCCTAAGGCGTCAGAAATAGTCCCATGCAAGTTGTTCTGCCTTAGGTTTAAGAACATGAGATGAAAAAAATTACTAGAAAACCAATCAGGTATAGATGAGAATGAATTTCCAGACAAGTCCAATTTTCAAGAAGTGTGAGGTTTCGAATACCGTCAAATATTGGACCTCCAAGTTTGTTATAACTTAAAGTAAGAGAAACAAGTTTCTTCAAGCCAAACAACCATTTTGGGACAAAAGAAATTGAAGGAGAATATTGAATCCAAGCAAGATCAAGAGTGAGGAGAGACGAGAAGTTAAGAAAGGATGGTTGATTATAGTAAGAGAGGATACATCGGGACAAGTGTAGGTGCATCAAAGAAGGAAGAGCTTGGAGAGTGTGAAGCCAGTGAAAGGATTGGGATAGGTTTGCACCTTCCAAATCAAGGTATTGAAGCCTCGAAAGACTTGATAGTCAATCTGTATTTTCAATCAACACATTATCACTTCCAAGGTCAAGGTAAAACAAATTGGAGAGATTGCCAATTTGAGAGGGAATTGTGCTGTTGGCAACACCGCCAAGGCCTAGATAGGCCAAATTGGAAAGATTCCCAATCTGAGGAGGAATGTTGTCCATAAATCCAGCATAAGAGAGGTCCAAGTGAATTAATTTGCTCATTCTCCCAACAATAGAAGGAATTGGTCCAAGCAATTCATTGTTGCTCAGGTCAAGGTAGAGTAAATTGGAGAGATTTCCAATCTGAGAAGGAATTGTTCCCTTGACAGTAAAACTTAGGTCAAGATAGAGCAAATTGGAGAGATTTCCAATTTGAGGAGGAATGTTGCCCATGAATCCAGCACTAGAAAGATTGAGGTGAGTTAAAGAAGGCATTTTTGAAATGAAAGAAGGAATTTGAATACCTTCAAACAGATTGCCGCTGAAATCCAAGTACTTCAAATGCTTCAAATCAACCAAACAAGGATTTATCTCTCCACCCAATGCTCTTCCAATGTACTCTTCGTATATTGCTTCTAGCAAGTAATCTACTTCTTAACCTAAGCTCTCATCAAAAGTAGAAAATTGAGTGCTGAGGCGAAGCTATGCAACATGAGATGTAATGGTGTTACAGATAACTCCATCCCACTGACAACAATTAGAATTGACAGTAGCATTGCAAGAAGAAAGTCTGTTTGAAGGATCTTTGAGATGATATTTCAATTTCAACAGTGTCTCTCTCTCACTTCCAATGCACATTGTCTCCCTGCAAACACTAAGAGAAATGCAACGTAGCTAAACAAACACAATAATTAAAATGGAGGAATTCATTTTCACACCAGCTCTCATTAGTAAATAAGTTTTTTTTTTCTTAGAAAGAAGTGGTTATGGGTTATGTATACCAAATAGCCTATATATAGTGGTGCACTGCCTTTTCTTCTAACATTTTTAATTTTCTATACTAGATTTTAAAAATCAAATTAACGTGTCAAAACGAGTATCTACTTTCACTATGTTTTAGCCTTTTTAATTTGTTATTCTATGTTTCTTTGGATTTATTCGAGCGCATCTTAATCTCACTCATCCAATTAAGTTTTGAGGTTTTAGTTTCTCTCACAATTTACACTCTACACATCCCACTCAACTCTAAAATCCTACCTATTATGAGTCAGAAAATTAGCACACAAGACCCAGAAATAATAACCAATAAATATATATATATATATATATATATATATATATATAGCATGTTTTGTTTTTTTTTATTTATTAAATTTTAAATACCTAATCAAGTTCTGAGATGTATAATAACCACACTTTTGTTGTTTGACAGAGTCTTCGCCATTCTCTCTCATACTCACTTGTTCATTCATTATGGTAAGACCAAGCCATCACATTTAGATTTTTAAATTTTATTTACTTATATGGATAATTGATGTTGACATGGATGCTTGTTTCTTCTCACAGCTTTCTAACTTTGCAAGGTGGAAAAAAATGAGGCATATGAATCACATCAGAATGAAATAAATAAATAAAAACAAAGAGTGTAAAGACTTAACTAGAGTTGCTCTTTCATAGTAATTCATGGGTTAGAAAATTAATAACAGTAATAGAACAAATAGAAAAATAAAATTATAGATAAGGGGAATTTTTATATTTTCCCTCTCTATCTAGCAATTCAATTTTTCTATACTAAATTTATAAAATCAAATTCACATATCAAAATCAGTATTTTGTATCTTCTTTTTAAATTTATCAATTTAATTGACCAGGAGCAACGTGATTTTAGGTGGGAAAACTTATTTAGAGGGACATAAATTGTATGAAAGGCTTTTTCAAATTCCATGTCCACACAAAATGTTCGGATTCAAAATTCTTTAGTCTTTTTCTCTGCATTTGGTTTTATTATGGTGGAATATTCGAAAAATAGTTATAGGACACAAATAACAACTTATTTTTGTTTTCATTATTTTCGTCTGGGTAGGTATTACGCTACTTACTTCAAGTTTTTATTCGCAAAATTTGAACAGCAGTATTAAAAAATTGACAGCAATTTTCTCAAATTAACCGAGATAAATAATTTAATTTATAAGTTTAAAATCAAATTTTACATTTTTTCACATAAAAATTAATAGAGAGAGACCTAGAAAAAAGTGTAAAATGTTTGAGACGTTGTAAAAGATCCACGTTCCCCTCTTGATCAATGACCACCATATTCTATCCACCCAAAAAAACTTAAAAAATTTTGTCTTATGTGTTTTTAGTTTACAT
>Ga0099825_1006390_pt1 | contig 14770 bp, 10 predicted proteins | sample SiratroredBW_FD_76838 | JGI IMG/M metagenome (GOLD analysis project Ga0099825, IMG submission 76838) | Root nodule microbial communities of legume samples collected from California, USA - Siratro red BW | ecosystem: Host-associated > Plants > Roots > Nodule | place: USA: California | collected... | reverse complement strand
GTAATTCTCTTCAAGGAAAAAGTAACACTAAAAACCTAAACCAAATTTGCATTTTTTTAAACCCCCCATGGGCAAAAAAAAAAAAAAAAAAAAAAAACATTTACTCTGGATCTCCTTCTCTGGTCAATGATTTGATGAGTCCCTCATCAGAAGCCAGTGACAGACCATTCACCAAAAGCCTCAAACAATTGACCAGAGGTACAAAAGCGGCAAAGTAGCGAGCCTTAGGGGAGTTGCTATCCTAGCATTAAAATCAAAACATTCAATCAAAGCAAACATTACATACAGTTCACATCTTCCTCGCATGAAAGATAAAAAACCATGATCTGAAACACAGAAATGGGATACCTGAAAATAGGCCAAGAAATAAGAAAAAGCAAGCCAGACAATATATGGACCAGCTTTCTGCTCAGACCCTGTCCAGCCAATTTCCACGGAACCAAAGAGTCACATCGTAGTCAAGCAAGCAAGCACTCAAACTTCCACCAGCACACAAATCAAAAAACAAGACCCAGCACCCAAATTGAACCCAACAAATAAACCTATTTTTGTGGTACCCTTTTCAAGCCTTCAACGTAGGTTTCCTAAAGGATGTACTATTTCTTACTTCTGCCTTAAATTTGCATTGGAATCAGTGTCATAACGATTCATTGCAACTTAAAAATTTCTTCCTACGGATGAAAGAAAATAAGAAAGTGAAACGATAAGATTTTCACAAAAATTGAAATTTCTCTTATAAGCATACCTTCTATAGAAACTCCCTTTTAACTGTAAAAGAAATTCAATTCATTTTATTTCCTAATATTTTTCTACGAATATTCATAAAAGGAACTCTGTTTGGAAATTTTGTATCTGCATGCAAGCAGTGACTGAACAGATTGAAACTGTACCTGGTGGAGAATGTTCCTCCGAGTGAGTTCATCAAAAACGCGCACGAGGCCGTAAGCGCCACCGAGAACACCGACGGTGGCTCCGGCATTGTAGAGCAGATCTTCTGCCGCGGCGGGAGCGACAAACCGCGACACCCTTTGATCCAAACCGACAGCTGGCGCGACAGGAGAACGCAGAAACCGGACAGTGCCGTCTGTTGTCGGCTTGTTCCACCGATAGAGGGTGCACGGCGGCGCTGTGTGGCGGTGCGCGGCGGAGAATAGAAGGAGGTGAGAGGACAGGAGCGTCATGGTTCAAAACACAGACAATAGCAGACGGGAGAAAAAAATGGAGGGATAACTTTCTTTTTGTTTATTTGTGAATTAAAAAATCCACTCTCCATGTTCACATTTTGTAATTTTGAATACATAATAATTTAATCAGAATTATATTATGACAAAATTTACATATAAAGAAAAACTTAAAAAAAATTAGCATAACCCAATCAATTTGCTCCATGTGGGACATGATATCATTTATCATTTAAGTAACACATGTTAAGGAAGAGTACTCACTTTATCACTCAAGGCAAGGATTTTTTATGGAGAAGTTGAAAGGCTCCATGATATATTTTCAGACATTATTGTGGTTTTGATTGAATTTGCAAAACTTTGAGAAGCTTGTGGAGGCTCACTTAATCATATATCCTCACGTAGATGAAAGGTTTGAGAGGGACAATATGGAACTTCAATATTTAATAAGAACATATCTATTGGATCATCAAGAAAGCTAATAAAGTTTTTTCTTTCCTGGAATTCATCTATAATAATAATAATTATCATATCATTATTTACATGACTATGAGACTTTGTATGAATGAAACTTAAAATTCTTGTGTTAGTATTAGGATGTGAAGAGTTTATTGGTGGGTCTAAGTTGTAACGACATATCATAGAAAATGTCAGACATATAGATGATGATAAGATGAGAGCTTCAATGAGTAAACAAGAATTATATGATGATGATAGGGGACAGCCTCTAAAGTTTCCAGCTAGATTTTGGGTCTGTGAGAGTTACATCTAGAATGAGTGGAAGAAGAACCATATAAAATTGACTCCTAATATTGAACCATATGTCTAATAGTTTATGAGGTAGTTTAACTCCCACCTTAAGGTAAATAAAGTATTTTAAATGTATGTCTATTAAGAAAAAGATGTGTCACACCTAGTCAAATTATGGAGCCCAAAGAGCTACCAACATAGATTGATGATGAATAAATGAAGCAGTTGAGACGGTATAAAAATCAATCTAGTGAAAGTGATTTAGGATGCTAGAATGGGCAATGCTACATGGAGGTTGAGGACAACATGCCCAGGCTTGTCCTTTCTTTTTGTTGGGCTTTGAAAATCTCTTTCTTAGTTCTTGAGGGTCTTGAGGTCTGGATTTGTAGTACTTGTTTTCTATTTTGTTCAACGGAAGTGTAGCTGGAAAAGATTTTTAGATGTCAAAATAAGTGTTTAGAAATCAAAGTTTGTATAAACATGAGATTAAAAGCTACCTTTCTTCTTGGATTTCTTGTATCTTTTACAAAAATCATATAAGCTTTGACTTGATAGATTTTCTGTAATTTTTCCAAACGGTTATTAGACAAGTACTCGGTTCCTATTTGATCCAGTGCTTTTCATCCACGTGAAACATACTTGGCCTCAAAATTTGTGGGACCATGATAACAAGAAATGAAACTTTAGCAAGTGGTTTTTGAAAGAAAAATTATCACGTTCTTCGAATTCTCGTATGTCATTCACAGTCGAGCAATGTCCGGCCTTGTCCATACATTCTTATTTTTTTTAGTATCATTTTTTAAGACGTAAATATTTTTTATTGGAAATTTTTATGTTTCTATTTGATAAAAGAAGTAATAATATGAGAATATATTACTGTAAAAAGTGATATTACAAAATTGACATCCTTGTAAGAGAACCCTCTACATATTCTGTTTTTGTGATTTTTGGTTGAGAAGAATATTTTGAAAAATGAACTAAAATTCACTATTTATTTATTTATTATTATTATTTAATGGAACACTGCGGTAATTGGTCTTGCACATAAATGGTGGGTATCTAATGTTACATATGAGTGATGGTCCCTAGAGAGTGAAAGATGGAAGTATGTTGGATAAAGTCACATCTCAATTCAAACCCAACACATTGGGTTTGCTTCGCAGGTTGCACTGCATCATCTTCCTTTTTCCACCAATTTCATTTGCCACAGTCACTGCAACAAAATCGGATAAAACCAAACTACATAGACACTTACAGACCTCAATTCCGTACCTATACTTCATGTGCTATTGTCCACAAATAAAACATAAATATAAGGATGATAATTAAAATTATAATTCTTTTCAGTCAATTATATATATATACACATTATGAAAGCAAATCTGGATTGATAACAAAAACAATATTAAGTTTTGGTGTTAAGAATAAGATAGGCTAAAGTTGTGTGGTTTTTACCAGGTATTAAGTGTGATGATGGGAGTGTCTGACCCATTATATAATGAAATTTGATGAGGTATGGTTGAATGAATAAAGTAGTGAACTCAATTGTCAGGTACTGCAGAAGCATGAAACACCATTTACCCACCTATGGTCCCATCAATTATTTTCTCATTCTCACATGGGTTATGCCCCAATAATTCTTATCTATATAAATCAGTACAATTTACTAAAGAATGGGTGAATTCTAAATAAAAACATGACTCTTTTCAATCCTGGTTACATTTTTTAGTTTTAGGAAAAAAAAAAAAAAAGTATGATTTCAAAGTGTTTAAATTAACAAACATGAAAGTCGAATTTGTAAACCTAATTTTATATATTCTTTAATAAAATTCGTATTTTGGTGATATTTTTTTCAATAAAAGCTGATGGATGCAATTGCTGATCCAACCTGACATATTAACATTGAGTTAACTGTTTAAAGAAGTGATTATGTAGCTAAAAAGCTTTCAGTGTAGTTATGTTATGCAATTTTAACCTGTTACCAGTGACCGTGCATGTTTTAGAGACAAAATTAAGATGTTATTGTATTTCAGGAGATGAAGCCAATGATATATAGTTTTAGGTTGTCTTACCTTATGTGTTCATAAATACTACATAAAGAATCAAATGCAAAATTATATATGCTTTGTTTTGATCAAGCGAAAGATTTGAGAAATTAGTCTTGAAATTAAAGTATAAAAAATTTATTGTTTGAATTAAGAAAAAGATGGCTAAATTAAAAGGAATTTGAGTAAAAAGTTTGTATATATAAAAGATGAGATTGATATTTTAATTATTTTTAATTTATAAAATTATAAATTTATTTTTATAATTAAAAATAAAATATGATTAAATTGTTTAACATCATTAATGAAATATTATTATTTTTAGTTAAAATTATAAGATTATCAATTATTTTAAAATTAAAAATAAAATATTATTTTAAAATTGAAAATAAAATATTATTTTAAAATTGAAAATAAAATATTATTGTAAATATTATTTATTATTATTAATTTATTTTAAATATTATTATAATTTTTAATTTTATTATTATTATTTATTATTTTATTATTATAATTATTATTTATTATTTTACTATTTTTTTAGTTTTTAGCATTATATTATTGGTATTTTGTTTTTATAATTATCCTATTTTTATTTTATAAATTTATTATTAATATCTTTGATTATTATTCAATTATTTAAAATTGTAAAAGAAACAAAAAATTATTTGAAAGAGGAAAGGCAGACCAAGCTCCAAAAGCTCACCTATTGATTATCATTCAAGGTCAAGAGTCTTTTTTTTATTTTATATAATTTTTTAAGGTGAAAATTACTTTTATTTATATATTATAAATTAATTTATATTTAATTTATATGAGATTATATATCTCACATTTTGAAAAAAGACATGAAATTACGTGGGTGGTCAAATAATAACTCCCAGTAACGAATAACATGAAAAGTCCAAGAATAATCGAACAAGAGGTGACACAATAGTTGTAACATTTTTAATATTTTTATAATTTAAATTAATGATAATCTATTTTCCAATAGAAATCAATTAATAGAAAGAAAAGATACTGTGATTGATAATTTTATCGTATTCATACCTACGTATCTAAAATCATATTAGAGATTTTTGTGTAATTCCTTTTATTCATCCCACAGTTATCATGTTTATATTCTAAAGCTACAACTTCAACTTCATCTTTAAAAAAATTATAAAATATGTATAAATACAATTTTAATATATTAAAAAACAAAAATATACATTTTTAATTTTGTGTTTTGTAAAACAACTTATCCATAAAACTAAAAAAATATATATATAATTTATCCATTTTCATACTTTTTTAAATTTACCTATTTTAGTTAATTTGAAAAAGAACTATAACTAATCAATACATGGAATTTTAGAAAAAAAAAATATATTTTTACTTTTTATAATTAAAATTTATTGACAATAAACATGCTGATAAAAATTATATTAAAATTATAATTTGAAATAAATAATTTTTACAAATTTAAATTATATTTAAAATTTTCGATAATTATATTATTTGGTGATATAAAATTATTTTTTTAGTTATAGATTGTTTCCTTCTAAGAAAATTATTGAAATTAAATTTAGAAATATAAAGAAACATGTGATCAAGAAAATAAAAAGAGAGTGGTTTGAGATAGATTATAAATACATATTTATTTTTAATTAGTTGTTAAATTTATTTTAAAAATAAGGCTAACAAATATATTGAAAAAAATAACAATAAAAAAAGACGTATATAAATCAAGGATAAGCCACGTGCCTTAAAAAGAAGAGTGTGAATATGTCTTAAAAATACTATCACTTAATAATAGCTCCCAGAAATGTTTCATTCAGGAGTGAATATTTTAATTTATAATATAGGATTGTATTAGATTGATTATGAAGGAAAAAGTTATCTAATTTTCATCCATCAATCAGTAAAAAAATCATCTATTGATATTTCTTTTACAGAAAAAGAAAATTATTGTTGAAAAATTAAAATAAATAATTGTTTCCTCAAAATTTATTGGAGAGTGTAAACAAATGACTTCATTGCTTGTACAGATATTACAACTCTAGTAATTGTTCAAAAGAAGGAATTGCAGAAAAAAATGAGCAGAGAAAGACGTTATATTTACTACAAATAGTAAAAATTAGCAATCTTTGGCACAAGTGCAAAAAAAAGGCATGGAACACACTAACAAAAGTTTTTTAAAAGTGTAAAGCTACACATTATTAAACTTAAACTCTAAAGCCTCAGTTTGATTTAATAAATATGAGAAAGTATTATTAGAGACTATTATTCTAGAATTAAAAAATTAATTAATTAAATAAGAGTATGTGAAAAACTATTTTTGATAAGAAAATTATTATAAAGATTATAATTTACATTTTTTTTCTAAATATAACATAATTATAATTATGATTGAATAAATCAGTATATATCTGTTTTATCGATGATAAAATAATAAATTCTGATAAATATATAAAAGATGTCTTTTAATCAAAGATCAAATTACAATCTTATGATAATAGAAATGAAGGAAAGGAAAAATGAAAAAAATCTTAAAGAGAAATTCTAGCATTTTTTCTAAGTTTAATAAAAAAATATATATGCTCTATGTGCATCTTATTTGAAAAAAGAAAAGAAAAAATGGTCAATATAGTAGAAAATCACATATCAATACTACGAAACATTTGAATGAAGAAAAAATTGTCTTTATAAAAAAATCAAGCAAATAATCTCAAACAATACATTTCTTATGCTACTCAATATCTAGTGATAAAATAAGTGAAAGTTGGTTCTTGGACACTAGATGTATTAATTGTTGAAGATCTTACATCGACTATAAATGAAACCTTTCAATAGTTTATAAGTGGGTGTAAATCTGACCTTATAAGTCGATTTTGTAAGGTTGAGTTAGGTTTAAAGTCCACTTCTTGATATGGTATCAGAGTCTATCCTAGGAAGGTTGTTGGGCTATCGGACCCACCCTTACATATAGGTTTCACGCTCGAGTTGAGGAGTCTCGGCGTGAGGGGGTGTGTTGGAGATCCTACATCAACTAGAGATGAGGTCTTTCAATAACTTATAAGTGGGTGCAAATCTCACCTTATAAGCCAGTTTTGTAAGGTTGAGTTAGGCTTAAAGTCCACTTCTATCCTACATCAACTAGAGATGAGGTCTTTCAATAATTTATAAGTGGGTGTAAACCTCACCTTATAAGCCATTTTTGTAAGGTTGAGTTAGGCTTAAAGTCCACTTCTTGATATTAATCACATAGTAAAAACAAGAACATCTTTAGACATATTACCACTTTGTAAAAGTAAATATTTGATTAAAAAATGACACTCTAATAAAACCAAAAGACAAAGACATAATTATGGTGGTGACAAAAAAAGGTACAAAACTCATCAAAGATGTCGTACTCATTCCTAACCTTAAAGAGAGTCTCTTGAACATTGGTCTAGTACGGAGAAAGGTTACCTTTTTGTTTGTGCATGTATAATTTATGATAACAAAATACAAGAGATATGTAAAGTTAACATGGATAAAAGAAATAGGTGTTTTCTTATAAGCTTTAATTATACTATCAATGTTGTAATGAAAGTCTAAGTTGATGATTCCTGGCTTTGGCGTCAAAGATTTGGTCACTTAACATTCAGGCTTTTAAAGTTGTTATATCAAAAGAACATGATGAAATATCTACATAGTTGAAAGAAAGTAATGAAGCTTGTGAAGGATGTTTGTTTGGAAGCAACGCAAGTTATTATTTTCAATAAACAAGACATGAATGGCAAAAGACTTGTTAGAGTTAATCCATACAAACATTTGTAGCTTGATGATGACACCCTAGTTAAAGAAAAATAGGTTGTTTATGCCTTTCATTGATAACTTTTCTAGAATGATATGGTTTACTTCATTAAAGGAAACCAAAATTCTTTAGAATATTCAAAAATTTAAATTTAAGAAACAAAGTGAGAGACATAAAAGTTTTAAAAAGTGATTGTGGCACAAGTCTTATAGATTTTTTGAAGATGAAGGAATTGAGCGACAACTTATAGTTGTATATCTTCCATAACAAAATGATGTGTCAAAAATAAAGAATTGCAAAGTCGTGAAAATGGTTAGATTAATGCTAAAGGAGAAAGGTCAACCCAATACTTTTGAGTTGGGACCATTTACATTGTCGTTTGTAGTCTCAACATATGTCCAACTAAAGAAGTCAAAGACAAGATGTCAATCAAATATTATAGTAGACAAAAGTCATCACTTGGGCATTTAAGAGTTTTCAAATTTATTTGCTACATACATATACTTGATAAAAAAAATACATAAATACAAAACAATATTATATGAGGAATCTTCACACAATCAAGGTTACAAATTATACAACTTACAAACTAAGAAGCTCACCATTAGTAAAGATGATAAAGTTGGTGAAAATGATTTTAGAATTGGGAAGAAAAAAAACTTATGAGAAGAAACTTCCTTGCCTCAGTACAACAACCTCAAAGAGAATTTCAATAAGTGGCAAAAGACCCAATATGTTTCCTTTATCTACACAATGATTAGATTCTTCACTATAGTGTTCCTCTAAACAAGTAACACCGTTGTTGGATATATATAAAACATGGAACAAGACCATGCTTAAGCTTGAATGCTATGAAGAAGCAATAAAGCAAGAAGTATATATCAAGACAATCAAGGAAGATATTAAAATGATTGAAGAGATCAGTACTTGGGATGTAATAGATTTCCTGCATGGAAAATACATCATTGGACTTAAATGCATCTATAAAATCTATTAAAATAAAGGAAAAAATAATTATAAATTAATCTCCCTTGTGTAAAATACACACATAGGGACTGTTTATTTATAGATAAAAATAGTAACAGACTAATAGAAAATATGGGCTAAGCCCATTATATTCAACATTCCCCCTTAAGCGGGTGCATATAAATCATATGAACCAAGCTTGTTACAAATATAATCAATTATAGGTCCTCGTAAAGATTTAGTAAAAATATTAGCTAACTAATCATTCGAATTAACAAATTCAGTTTTGATGTCTCCAGATATAATTTTCTCTCGTATGAAATGACAATCAATCTCAATATGTTTAGTCCTTTCATGAAAGACAGGATTTGAGCTAATATGAAGAACAACCTGATTATCACATATAAGTGTCATTTGAGTGATCTCTCCAAATTGTAATTCTTTAAATAAATGTTTAAGTCAAATAAGCTCACAGGTAGCTGAGGTCATAACTCTATATTCCGCTTCAGCACTAGGTCTTGCCACAACATGTTGTTTCTTGCTTTTCTGATAAATCAAATTATCTCCAATAAGAACACAATATCCATAAGTAGATCTTCTACTAGACAGAGATCATGGCCAATCAGATGAGTAACATACAACTTTACTATTGTTACTATGACCATATTGTAAGCCTTTTCCAGGAGAACCTTTAATATATTTTAATATACGAATGACTGCATTCCCATTATCAACACATGGGAAATTAAGAAATTCACTCACCACACTAATTGCAAATGAAATATCAGGACAAGTAACAGTAAGATAATTCAATTTTCCAACTAATCTTTTATATTTCTCAGGATCTAAAAGAGGCTTCCCCTAACTGGGTAGAAGTTTAGCATTAGGATCCATGGGTGTTTCAACAGATTTTGAATTCATCAATCCAGTTTCCTCCAAAATGTCCAATGCATACTTTCTTTGATAGATAATAATACCATTGTTAGATTGTGCTACCTCAAACCCCAAGAAATACCTGAGTTTGCCAAGATCTTTGGTCTGAAAGTGGTGACAAATATGTTGTTTTATCTGAGAGATGTCATGGTTATCATTACCTGTAAGAATAATGTCATCAACATATACCACTAGATAGATAGACCCAGCTCTTGAGTGACGATAAAAAACTGAAAGAGCTGCCTCACTGCGAGTCATACCAAATTGTTGAATAACATTGCTGAATTTTCCAAACCAAGTCCTAAGAGATTGCTTAAGGCCATATAAAGATATGCAAAGACGACATACCAATCCAGAAGACTCCCCCTGAGTAACAAAACCTGGAGGTTACGCCATATAAATTTCTCCCTCCAAATGCCCATTAAGAAAAACATTTTTAACATCCAATTGATAAAGAGGTTATCTTTAAAGAGCTGCCATAGCTATGAATAAACGAACAGAAGCCATCTTTTCCACTGGAGAAAAAATATCACCATAGTCTAAACCAAAAATTTATGTATAACCTTTAGCCACAATACGAGCTTTGAGACGATCTATAGTACCGTCGGAACCAACTTTGATAGCAAAAACCCACCTATAACTAACAACAAATTTTCCAGAAGGTAAAGGAACGAGTTCCTAAGTTCCACTATTCTAAAGAGCATTTATTTCATCAAGCATTGCTTGATACCAACCAGGATGGGTTAAGGCTTCACCTACAGTTTTTGGAATTGACACAGAAGAAATACACGAAAGGCAAGTATAAAAAGGTTGAGATAGTCTATGATAACTTAATGCAATATAATGTGGAGAGGGATTATGAGTAGAACGTATACCTTTACGAATGACAATGGGAAGATCAGGTTCAATTGTCGAAGCCGGAAAGGGCAGAAGAGCTAGCACAAGAAGAGAGTCATCGGATGGACTGTAAACCTAAAGAGGTGGTGGATGAGAGGAATCTTTATGTACACTAGACACAACTGGAGTATCAAAGACAAGTGGAATATGTACTTGATTGGATGGAGACACAGGTAGAGAAGATAAAAACTTAAAATAAAAAGAAGACTCAATAAATGTGACATCTGCAGAAATAAAGTAACGGTTAAGAGAGGATGAGAAACATTTATATCCTTTTTTAGATCTAGTAATCCTAAAAAGACACATTTGTGTGATCGAGCAGATAATTTATCAAGACCAGGACCAAAATTATGAACAAAGCAACTAGACCTAAAAACTTTAAAAGATAAAGGATGAAGAGGTTCATGAGGGAATAAAATAGAATAAGGAATTTTATTATTTAAAACTAAGGATGACATACGATTAATTAAATAACATGCACTAAGAATAACATCACCCCAAAACCATTGAGGAACTCCACTATGAATTAAAAGAGTATGAGTAGTTTCAACAATATGTCTATTTTTGCGCTCTACCACCCCATTTTGTTGAGGTGTATAAGCACATGAAGTTTGGTGAAGAATGCCATGAGATTTCATAAAAGTGTTAAAAGAATGAGAAAGATAATCATGAGCTTTATCACTGCGTAAGATTCAAATTGAAACTCCAAATTGATTTTTAATTCCATTAAAAAAAGATTAAAATATAGAAAATAACTCAGAATGATTTTTCATTAAAAATAACCAAGTGCATATTGAAAAATCATCAATAAAAGTAACAAAATATTGAAATCCTAAATTAGACTTAACACGACTTGGCCCCCAAATGTCTGAATGAACTAATGCAAAAGGGGATGAAACACGTTGCAAAACACTTATAGGAAAAGAATTACGACTTTGTTTTCCTAAATTACACGACTCACAAGACAAATTGGATAACTTGGAAAGACTTGGAACAAGTTGTTGCATCTTGGCAAGACTAGGATGACCCAATTGCGCATGAAGGAGAGATGGAGAATCCATAACCGTGCCAACATGTGCAGTTGTTCGTAGGTAATAAAGACCATGAGACTCACATCCAGTGTCAATTATTTGTCCCGAACTCCGGTCCTGTAAACAAATAGAATCTTTAGTGAAAGAAACAACACAATCAAGGGAACGAGTGAATAATTATGAATTAATCTCCCTTGTGTAAAATACACACATAGAGACTGTTTATTTATAAATAAAAATAGTAACAGACTAATAGAAAATATGGGCTAAGCCATTTTATTCAACAAAATCAAAGCTCAATTTTGATGGCACTATACAAAAAACAAGGTAAATATTATTTGTCATGAGATACTCACAACAACCAGGAATTGACTACAATGAAACATCTGTCCCAATTGCTCCTCTACATATAATTAGAGATTCAATAACTCTTGCAACACAAAAAGGATGGAGTATTCGCCAATTGAATGTGAAACTAACCTTTCTAAATGATGTTCTTGAAGAAGAAATAGATGTGGAGCAACCACAAGGATTTGTAAGCAGAGAAAATTAAGCCGAAATGTTAAGGCTAAGAAAAGCTTTATATGGCTTGAAGCAAGCTCCACAAACATGGTAAAACAAAACTGATGAAAATTTCACCGATCAAGGATTCAAGACGAGCAAAAGTGAGTCAATACTAAACATTAATACTAAATGATACTCTTATTGTATCTTTATATCTATAAGATCTTATCTACAAAAGAAACAATATAAAGATGTGGTGGAATTCAAATATGACATGATAAAGACATTCAAGATGATCTATCTTGACTTGATGAATTACTTCCTTGGTGTAAAGGTAAGACAATAAAATGAAGATATATTTATCTCTTAAAAGAAATATGTTAAGACTTTACCAAAGACATTCAAGATGTATAATTGTAAGTTTGTTGTTACTCCACTGGTGACAAAATAAAAGTTACAAAAAGACGATTGAACACCTAAAGTCAATGCATCATGCTATAGAAGCTTAAATGGAGGCTTACTATATTTACAACCACATGACTAATTATCACGTATGTTACAAGTATTCTATCAAGGTCATGCAAAGACCAGATAAATTCATTTTAGAACAAGAAAAAGAATTTTAAGATATCTACAAGATATAAAGAAGTTTGATATATGGTACAAAATTATAACAAACTCAAGACTAGTTAACTATACTAATAATGATTAGGTAGGATTGATAGATGACATAAAGAGTACATCAATTTATGCCTTCTTGAATTTAGATTTTTCTCTAGGACATATAAAAGGCAAGTAATACTAGCACCATTGACAACTTAAATAGAGCATGTGACAACGTAAAAAGAAGACTATTCAAACAATGACTAGAAAAATACTTGAAAAAAATGAGTAAACAACAAGATGACTTTACTATTATCTACTACAACAAGTTAGCAATAGCAATGAAAAAGAATCATATTTATCATTAAAGAACAAAGTACATAATTATTAAATATCACTATCAAAAATTAATTATTTGATAATGGTATATGTATAACAATTGGATTTGAACCTAATAAATACTTTTGAGTAAAAAATACTCATGAGGTACATAAAAAATTCACCTATCAAATGAGTTTATGATTAAATATAGATATTTACTTGCAAAATGTTAGTCTTATATGAAGAAGAAATGCCTTAATATCGAACCTATGTCTACATGTTACTTGATATACTAATTTAAAATAACAATATTGTTTTACAAATTACTTTAAATAACTAATTGTTTTATTTTAAATGATATTACACAAATCATATTATTACTCAAACCGCTATGTAATAAAAAAGTACTTTTGTGATATATAAACTTAAAAAATCACCCAATATAACCAAACCCTGCTAATATATGTTTCTTTTAAATATCTTAAAGAATATAAGTAGTAAGAAAATAATTATTTCATAAATTTGCTATGTCAGATTAAATTTAAAAAAATACTTTTTGGTACAAGAATATTATATTTTATAATTTATTTATTATATTTTATTAAATTTAGTTATATTTTTTATTTGTTATTGTTTATTTAAGACAATAAATAACATTATTAACGATGGTTAATCCACGTGATAAAAAATCATTTAGTAATTCAATGAATAAAAAATGCATATATTACCATGTCTATAATCTTAATTTATGGTCTGATAGTTCATTACCTACACAGTAAATCCACAGGGTTCTCTTGGTGTAGAACTCTGCAACATGTTGAGTAATGATAAAAAAAATGTACAATGCTTTGTTAAATAATAATAGGTCTAATAGTAACAGTTTTAGCAACAGCAAATTAACCAGCACAGAAAATCACCGTTTGTATTGAAAAATTAAAATGAAAAAAATATCCATCTGTCAAACCATACAAAATTTAGATCTAATCAATCGAAAACCATTTATTACACCATTTTACAGTAGCTCTTTAACCTCCTCTATTACTTGCAGATTATGGCTCCAGGAGAACTTTTATTAGTGTCTATAAATTTGTACAAAACATGTTGACATCTAGCAAATCACAATAAGAAAATATATAACTTCTATTTTTAATTTTCATGATAAGGATAACATTGAAAATAACAATTCATTACTTAAAATAATAGGAAGAAAAAAAAATCATCCATAAGAAATGAAAAAAAAACATTATATTATGTTTTCATTCAGTTTATTTCATTTCACTTTTTCCATCAATTCAAACATAACTTAAGTAACTTACAGAATGTTTAAGAAATAACCACAAGATTTAAAACTTTTAGAATATCCATCCTCAATAATAACCAAAACAGTTATAGAAGTTCTTTTTTACTCCTCTACTGTTTTACAATCAGTTTTCAAAATAGTAGAGTAAACGTCACCTACTTTTTGAAATGATACTCGAGTCGCACCTGCTCTATTACAAAAATCCAGACAACACTTCTATTTAACTGAATCATTAATACTTCAGAAAGTTTTCCCGACCAATATCTTGTGTAGGTAAAGAAGACTTTTAGTATTAAAAAAAAAAAAAAAAAAAATCAAATAAAGGGAGGAAAGGAAAAAAAAAAAAAAAAAAAAAATAAAAAAAAATTTCCAAAAAAAAAATTACGAAAGAAAAAAAAAACTTTTATTTTAAAAAAAAAAAAAAAAAAACTCTAATCAAGGGGTGTCTGGCAAAATTT
>Ga0099825_1006387_pt1 | contig 14773 bp, 9 predicted proteins | sample SiratroredBW_FD_76838 | JGI IMG/M metagenome (GOLD analysis project Ga0099825, IMG submission 76838) | Root nodule microbial communities of legume samples collected from California, USA - Siratro red BW | ecosystem: Host-associated > Plants > Roots > Nodule | place: USA: California | collected... | reverse complement strand
TTTTCTTAACTAAAGATGACTTGTTTGTGTCATTAGAAATGTTTGAATCCAAATTTAACCCACACTTCTAGCACCCAAATAGGATGATAGAACTTTTATTTTTCTTAACTAAAGATGACTTGTTTGTGTCATTCGAAATGTTTGAATCCAAATTGAACCCACACTGCTAGCACCCAAATAGGATGACTTCACTCCTATCTCTCTTGAAAAACTCAGCACTCTCTTTGTCCCTATTCTTCCCTAAGACTAAGCACTCCTAAACCAAAACAAGCATAAAGAAGTTCAATCTAGTACTTATTGAATGAAAGAGTTTGTGGAGACATCTAGGAAGATCTTCATCATATAATAGCCTAAGGTCCAAGTTTGTTTAGGAAGATTCAAGGAAAATTCATGACACGCAAGAAGATAAACATTGCGAAACTATACTTGTTGGCAGCACAAGAAAACACTCGTGATGAGCTCTAAGTATCCCAATAACCCTATTCTGAAAGCTCTAATCAACAAGTTAAATTAAGAGGGCAACAATAAAAGAGTTTTGATTATCAACTGTGAGGTGGTTCTCTTTGATCATTGGTTATGGATGCTAGAAAATGCAGATCCTATGTTTGATTCTGACTCTTTGGAGGAATTGGCTAAACTCTGTGTTTTGAGGGTTTTCAAAATTTTAGTTGCACCCAGAAGCCTAATGTATGTAAGTGTATGTTGGGTTGTGCTTGGATTCTGGAAAATATCTAGCTTTGTTGAGAGTCATTCTTCTTTTCTTAATTATACTTCACTTCTATGGTGTCTTCAACTGTTCTGTAATTGCATAACTGATTTCTGTTCTAACTTAGTGCTTTCATGTGTCATATGTTTGATTAATGCAATAAAAATGTTGCTTAAGTGATGCATGTGCATGATTATAAAGGAGAGGGTAACATATCACAACACTTCAATAACGAATCACAGGACTAGTTTGCATAATAATCTACAGTCTTGGGACAGCTAAGAAAAATTGATTGAAGATCAAAATACAAAGATTAAAACAAGTTAGAATTATATATCAAACTTGATCAATAATTAGAAGAGTTATGTCATTTTATTTTTTAAAGATCTTAATGGGAATCAGTTATGACTGTAAAACTACTCACAATACATTTAGACTCTTTTCCTTAATTATTGATTAGCATTAAAAGAAATATTATTTATCACTTTCTCATTGCAATGGAAATAACAGAAGAGTAAAAAAGTGTGAAAAGTTAAAACAAAAAAGCAACCCCATCAACACACAACTAGCTCTATCCAGAAACAGTATAGCAAACTTGGATACCAGGTGAAAGATCACTGCATGGAAGTGTTGTCTAAACTTAGGGAAATTGTTTTCCGCACTCCCTTAATTTGAACTTGCACCATATAACATACATTCTGAATCTCTAAAGTAGAAATTTCAAAACAAACTGAATGTATATATTATCTTCCAGAGTACATTTTCTAGAAGTACAATTTCTAGAAGTGTGTTCCCGAACAAGCTTTTTAGAACACACATGCCAAATGTGTTCTGAAAAGAACTTTCGAAAATGAGTTTCTTCTGCAGCATTCTTTTTCTCTTAGTACCGCTATGGCAGTGATGAAATACTATGAGGAAGAAACGGACAGGATAATTCATTCATTTTATCCAAATTGGTGAAGGTTCAAAAATGAGAAAAGGAAAGTAGTACCTAAACTTAGATTCATATTCTTTTACCAAAGACAAGGACTAGATTCATATCATATCATGTATGGCAACTACTTGGTGACTATACATGTTCATAACCATAATATCACTGGTCCATTTATCCTTTTTTGTTATATAGCTAAAACATGCTTTTCTTGCAATTTAATAGATACTTCAAATCCAAAAGTTTATATTAACCCTTGAATATATTTTAGGGTATTCTTTATAATTAACAAATCAAATTTGGGTCATACCATAAAATTCAATTGCTTATCCTTTTTGTTAGGTCATTCTGTCACAGGGAATATTATTGGATTAATTAAATGTTAAGTACAAGAAAATATTATTTTTTGTCATTACAATCTTAAAGGTAAAACTTTCATTTCAATTTAACTTTTCTAATAAAGGAAGCCGTTTGTGTAGTGATATAAATTGATATTGCTGAAGTGCAGGGAAAAAATTCGGCCATTTGTGTGGAAGTTACTCTTAATCCCACAATTACAATATGAAACCTATCAATTTCCATGGTTTTTATTGTATTTGTCCACAAGTTGAATGAAAAGCTAAAGTAATCTCACAAAGTACACTTATCTCTTAAAGTAAATGAACACAAATAAATTAGTATTATTATATATCAATCTTTTATGGTTGCATGTTTAAACAAACAGCTACAACTAGTAAATTGTATGGTTGCATGTTTAAACAAACAGCTAGAACTAGTAAATTGAAATAAGTATGACTAGGAAGTTGTTTATAATCCCTAGAAACATCTTTTAATTTCATAACAAATTTTTTTCAAGAATGGATTACACATGATTCAGTCTAGTCTATCCTCAAATAATGAGCTTCATTTGATTAATACACTCACGCCAGCTATATGATCTTGAACTTTTTATATTGTATTTTTATTTTCCTTCCGTTTTAATGGTTTTAGTTATAAAGAATTTTTAAGTTCTTTTATATTTTTTTTATCCGATATCGATAATACTGTCTTGTACAAAGTTTTTATTTTGTTATTGATTATCAATTATCAAAAACATAATTATAAGCTATTTGTAAGAAAATATGTTTCTTATGACTATTGATAAATATTTTTTTATTATTAATATCAATAACAATATATCCTTTAGTATCTTCACTCCTCTTTTTCTTTCCTCAAACAAAATAGTCTAAATATAATAACTTAATACTAAATTTTAACATTATGTTAATGTTTTGGCTTCACTAAAATATTCCTCCTTATATTTAAGTGATTTATGTTTTATGTAAGTTTTTCCCCTCTTCAAATAGGAAAGAACAAATGATGACTGAAAACAATTTGTAGTTAAAGCTAGAATCTTTATTTTTATTAACTAAAGATGACTTTTTTTTGTCATAAAAAATGTTTTAGATCGAAATTGAACCCACACTTCTAGTATCTTGAAAATCTCAGCACCATTCATTTTGACTGTATCTTAATCTTCTGTGACCAACCCTCTCTTTGTCTCTCTTCTTTTCTAAGACTAACACCCTAAACAATAAAAAGCATGAAGTTGAATCTAATACTTAGTAAATGAAAGAGTTTGTCAAAACATCTAGGAAGATCTTCATTATATAATAGCCTGAGGTCCAAGTTTGTTACGGAAGATTCATGGAAAGTTCATGACATGCAAGAAGATGAACATTGTGAAACTATACTTGTTGGAAGCACAAGAAACAGTTGTGATGAGCTCTAAATATCTCCATAGCCCTCTTCTAGAAGCTCTAGAAACAGATAAATCAAAAGGGCAACAATAAAAGTGTTTTGATTATCAACTGTGAGGTGGTTAGTGATGCATATCATAACACTCAAATAACTAATCACAGAACTAGTTTATATAATAATGTATAAAATCTACTGTCTTGGGACAGCTATGAGAATTTGATTGAAGGTCAAAATACAAATATTAAAACAAATTAGAATTAATATAACAAACTTGATCAATAATTAGAAGAGTTATGCCATTTTATTTTTTAAATATCTTAATGGAAATCAGTTATGGCTGTAGAACTACTCAAAATACATTTAGACTCTTTTCCTTAATTATCAATTAGAATTAAAAAAAATATATTATTTATATATTTCTTGAATGCTTGTGGAAAAAGATTTATCACTTTCTCATTGGAATGAAAATAATAGAAGAGTAAAAAATGTGAAAAGTTAAAAAAAAAAACAGAAAGATAGAGTTAGACTAGGGAGGATGTTATAAATAAATGATAATTTATTAAAAAATTTATTTATAAAAATGTATGATGTATTATTTGGTAGTCAAATTTTTTTATGTAAAGACTTTATAAAAAAAGATATATGAAAGAAAAATGCTTCCGAAAGCTACCCATCAACACGCTCTTTCCAAAAAAATACAGTTTAGCAAATTTGGATGCCAGGTGAAAGATCAGTGTATGGACGTGTGGTTTAAACTTAGGGAAATTGCTTTCTGCACCCCTTAATCTGAAACTGCACCTCTTAAATTTTTTAAAATGACTTTTTTACACTTCTTTAAAGTGACTTCTCGAAAAAATTTCTGTAATACACTCACCAGATTTATTCTAGAATAGAATAAAATTTCCAAAACGATATTTCCAAAATAAAATATTTAGAACACATAAAATACATTCCAAAATAAAATTTCTGGAACAAAACTTTCAAAATCAGATTTTAACAAACTTTATAGAACGTATATATTATCTTCCAGAATACTTTTTTTTCAAAAATGTATTCCAGAAAGAACTTTTTAAAATGAATTTCTTTTACAGTGTTTTCTTTCTCTTCTCTTTTACAGCAATGATGGTGTAGTGCTACAGCAGTAATGGCCGAAGCAGTGGTTGAATGAAATGAGGAAGAAACAGGGCAATTTGATTATTTCATGTAATTGTTGGATGAAGGTTAGAAAATGAGAGATGCAGGAAGTAATTACCTAAACTTATATTCATATTTTTTTACAATAGATAAAGACTAGCTTCACAACCATGATATCACTGGTCCATTTGTCTTTTTTTGTTATATAGCTAAAACATGTTTTTCTTGAAATTTAATAGATATTTAAAATTCAAAATTTTATATTAATGGTTGAATATATTTTATAACAAATCAAATAAGCTAAGATAATTTAATTCAACTGCTTATCTTTTTTGTTACAGAGAATATTATTGGATTAATTAAATGTATAGTACAATAAAATATTATTTTCTGTCCCTACAATCTTAAATGCAAAACTTTCATTTCCATTTAAATTTTCTAACAAAGGAGACCGTTTTCTTTTAAATTTCATATTTGCCCATCCAGAATGAAGATTTTATATTTTAGAATAACATTTTAATAGTAAAAATATAAACGGATATTGCTGAAGTAAAGGGAAAAAATTGTGTGGAAAGCATGAAGCATCACATAATCACGACTTGCCTGTTTAATTTGATAAGAATTCACGTTTTGTTACATACTCTAATTATAATACTGTTACTTGCTCACATAAACACGTATAGATACTCTTCGCAACCACACAAATCAATAATTTTCTCAAATTCCCTGGGCAACTAATATTCCATATATTCCTATAAAAACAAATTTACTGCAAAGGTAAAAATATAAATAAGAATCACCACCACTTTATTACAAATTTCACACCAAACTGACACAAACTCTATGCAATTACCGAAAAAATGAAGATTTATTTTTAATTGCAAATCAAGATAAGTTACTCCTTAATCCCAAACAATTACAATATGAAACCTATCAACTATCAACTTCCATGGTTTTTGTTGTTTTTGTCCACAATTTGAAAGAAAAAGCAAAGTAATTGCACAAAATACACTTATATCTTAAAATACAGGAGCACAAATAAATTAATAAACAGCTAGAACTAGTAAATTGAAATAACTATAGCTAGGAAGTTGTTTATAATTAGTCCATGAAGAAACAATCTTTAATTTAATAACAATTTTTCAAAAAAATGGATTACACATGATTGCAGTTATATGATCTCATCTTCTTCTAAACTTTTTGGATGATTTTCCATCCTTAAGACCTAAGTATTTGTCAATATCTTCTTCGTCGTTATCGTCACCCCTCCGTTTCTTCTTCCCTCCAGTCTCCTTCATTTTCTACACAACCAAACAAACAAACATTTGAGTACTTTCTACAATAATATTTAAATCACATAAACAGGGACTGGTGTAACAAATCCTTTATCATAATTAATTCCATGAGTAATGTTTGCACATACTCATACAAAACAAGTTCCTTTCGTTTGTTGTACAACGAGGGTAGAACCTATGACCTAATGCGTTACTAACTTACTACCCAAACAGGTTTTGTTTACTATAATTGGATGCTCTCAGAAACTAAATAATACCTGAAAACTGTAACGAATAAAGACTAAATTCAACAAGGACAACCTCCAACAAAATCTCTCACATTAATTTAGTAAGCTTATAAGAAGAAATAGACAGACAAAATAGTCCAAATATAACAGTTTCATACAAAACTTTACCGTGGTGGCTAATCTTTTGGCTTCACTAACACGTTCTTCCAAAAGGAGAACTTCCTCTTCTTGTGCAGGATACTCTGGTAGCTTTTTGCCTGTAAGTATACATTTATTTCTCAATCCCTTTTGTTCCTTAAAATGTTAAAGCAAACACTGCTTAGCCATATACTACTCACCTATAAGCTTCTCTATTTGAATGTACCACTCCAGTTCATACTGATTTACAAGGGAAATGGCAACTCCAGAGCGCCCTGCACGAGCAGTTCTTCCCACTCGATGTATATAATCCTGTATATAACAAGGTCAGGAATCCAAGGAATATAAAAATGAAAACTTCCAAAACTGTTGATCTATTTGCATGACTCCAAGTCTTGTGTTAATTTAGATGCGTCAGGTATTAACAAGAAAACAAATTCCAATAATTAAAGGAGACCACCTGAGAACTTTTGATAATTGGAAATTCATAAATATAATAGAACATGTCAGAAAAAAATAAGAGAAATACACAACACATCTTACTTTGGAATTTGTGGGAATATCGTAGTTAATCACCATATCTACAGTGGGAATATCCAGTCCTCTGCTAGCGACATCAGTACAAAGGAGAATATTGCACTCCCCAGATTTGAACTTGTTCAAAGCTCCAAGTCTCTTTGACTGTCAAAAGATTATTAGAATAAAAATTAGTATACTTCATTGGCTCCCAAGTAAATAATGAAAAGATATGACAGACAGGATCCCTTATTCCATCCTACACCATCCCCTCCAAATACCAAGGAAGGAAGAATTGACAACAAATTATGAGATCTGTAGTACAATTACCTGGCTCATATGACCATTTATAGGTATGGCATTTAAACCAAGATTCCTAAGGATCAATGCTAGAAGTCGAGTTGCATCACAGGTACGAGTGAACACCATTGATGTACTTCCAGCCATTTCAGTGAGGATATATACAAGGTAGCAATCCTACGAGAGAGACACATAATTACTTCAGAGTCATCATATGCAAAAAATCATGATTCATGAAACCCAAAATATATGAATGTATATTAATTTCATTCCAAATAGCCAAATTATCACAAGTGTTTCAGACAAACATTGTACTCTCTAACAGCTCGAGTTCATCGTAACAAGCAACAGACTTGTTCTGAAGAAAACAATGACATATCAGATTTGTACTTATCAATCACCCACTCATGAAATTTCTTTTGTAATATATCTTTAGTAAGTCGACTTTGCAGTCTCCATTGGACCAAAAAGTGATGTGTTAAGAAAATTAATGTACAATTGATGGTCATTTCTCATTTATAAAATCCAAGATGTTGCTGAATAAGGGAGAAGGGAAACCTTGTGTTTGGCAGGCAAGAAGCGATACTGCTGCTTCAATGTGTCAACAGTGGAATATTTAGATGCTGCTTCAATCTAAAATGAATTAAACAATTTGAATAAAATCAGAACATAAGAATTTATACATACAAGTAATATAACTAATAATAGTCCCCTCATTTGAGAGATGCTTAAATATATTGCCGATACTTCGAAATTTAAAGTTACACACTGTCCCTTAAGAGAAGAAATAAGCAATGTTTTATAGTCTAATTTAAAGAAAATGAACCTCTAAACAATGTTGAGAAACTTTGAATGAGCTGCCACTGAACTAATTTTGAACACCCTATTGTTGGTTTTAAGATATTAATATCTCAATAGAAGGGTGTATGATTTTTCAAAATAGATTACAGGGCAAGGTAATTTAAGCACCTCTCAAAATGTGGAATGTAGTTTACTCAATAGATAAACATTTGAACTATTACAATTGTACCTTCACAGGATTCCTTAAACAAACCCTTTGCAGCTTCTGCACCTGCAACAGTAAGTGCAACTTGATATGTTAGCTACATAGACACAAAACTACATGTGATGTCAGCAACATATAAGAAGCCAATAGTAACCAACATTTCAATTTCATCTTCACCATAACATACTTATGGAAGAAAATGCATGTGAACATATGTACGTAATAGATTTGTCTTAAAATAACAAGAAAAATGCTTATGTTAAATTCCAATAAACTCTCCCTAATGAACAGCCTCAAATAGGGTTCCATATCTCATAATATAAAGAAAAATACCTTCTTAGTCATGGTAGCCGAAAACAGAAATGTTCTACGCTCACGAGGAATCATTTGTAAAATCTCATTAAGAGATTCCTCAAAGTCCTCATTCAACAACCTATCCGCCTCATCTAAGACCTGCTCAAAATATAGAGTAATCATATTAGTCCAAACACATGTATGGCATAGAAATGAAGACAAGAGTCTTCTGGTGAAAATAGAACGTATGCCCTCTTTTTCTTAGCTTATCTTTCAAACTATGACATAATTTCAATTTTCTTAAAAATGAGTATTTATAATCACAAAAAAAATTCACCTATATTCATCAAGGTAAAAAAGAATGGAATCTAGGAATGAAGCATTCATTTGTATTCTTTCATCAAGTATATGACCATTTATGATGCAGAAAGTAATATCAATAATTCATTAAATATAAAAAAAATGTAGAAATCGTACCAAATATTTCAATCTACCAAGAGAAAATCCTTTGGTGTGTTTTAGGTGATCCAAAACTCGTCCAGGGGTCCCAACCTGCATGAATATCAAATTCAACATAAACAAATAATAAACAAACACACCACTGCTAAACCATGATGGCCAAAAATTAGCTAAAGCCTAAAAGACGGCACAGAACTAGAAGCACTATCAATCTTGTACAAGAAGATTGTGCATAAGCTCAGCTTTCTCTTGTTAAATGAATAATATTTTATCATTCAAGTGCAATGTTTCAACCCATAAACAGTCTCACTCAAGCACTGTGACGCTTCTTAACAAAGAAAGCAATAATTAAATCTATTCTTCCTCGTGATAAAGACCTAGTTAAATTCCAAGACATTGACCAAAAAATAAGATCATTCCAAGTAAATATAGGACTTCCACAAGATTCAGGAGTTAAGAGGAAAACAAACGTCAAATTAAGTCTTTGTGGGATTAAAATGACCAATGTTGCACCAGAGTTCACTCATGCAATTAAATTGGGGAGGGGGATAAATATAAAGTTACTGGTCTATTTATCAAGACAAAGCAAATATAGGATAACGAAAAATCAACTTATGAAGCAAAAAATGAATGGAAGTCATTAATGACTTCCTTTGTGTTGTTTGAGTTGCCAATGGCAAAGGGGAAATCGAATTTAGAACTTTGCTGCATATATGGCCAGAAGAAAAAACTGGGAAAAAAGTGAAAAAAGAAAGACAAATCATTTCCAAGACACTTTGAACAAGAATTTGAAATTCCAAAACAGTTGAATTAATGTTCAGTGTAGAATATTTAGTCCAATGTATCTCTTCAGTATATAGACAGTACACTTCTAGAGGTGAAATATAAATAATATTATCCTATTTGCCATGATGAGGCTTGTTCTTCTAAGTGAACCGACCATGACATTATAGACTAAGAAACCTGACCACACTTTGGATTTAAGGAAGAGAATTAATGGATGAAGTAAAAAACTAGAAGATCAGCTTAACAAACTTCGAGTCTATAATAGGACAATCCTCTTAAAATTTTCCCCTAAGCAACTAAAAATATTTTTAAGTTTTCAACACATCCAAAACATGGTATTTGATCAACCATTCCATTGCATGAGTTAAATTTTACTAAGGACCATAACTATATTAAAGTGATTGTTACAGGAACAATGTGAACCATGCTAAACAGTTTAACAAAACTATCTGAAAGCAAACATGCTAAAAACAACAGAAGGAAAAACCAACAATAGGAATTCGTTCCAGCAATAAAATAAATCTTTTTATGCAAATACTCTAACATAACTAGAATTTGATAGCTTAACAACTACAAAACATCGTCACTTCTCTCCAGGTATATTTATATTCAAGGTAGTAGTTTAAGAAAATAAGAACAAAACCAATCCTATCTCTGTGCAAGAGAAATCATACAACTAACACAATGTTTGTGAAATATTCTGACCAATAATGAGTAAGATAAGCCAGTAATTGATTTAAAAACTGACAAACAATAACAACAAAAAGAATGCATTTCTTTAGTGAAACATTAGTGATATATTTTACAAACATATTCATAATTAAATTTTGGATCTCATTCAACTATTACCTAATTCTATACAAGTACAAGAAACAAATAAAATCAAAGGATGCCTATAGGAATGGTAACGCTTACAATAATATGAGGTTGCTTTGCTATCTTGATGGATTGTTGTACCATGTCAATTCCTCCAACAAGCTAGAGAAAAAGGAAAAGATGCCAATCAAATAAATCCTTTAATATTCATGTATTAAATAGAATATAACACAGTGCCTAACCACCCTGTAACACTAGTATCATGTTGAAAAGAGTCTGGGGGGACAAACTCAGAGTTATGCAGTAAATAGGAAGCAATAATATTCACAAATAACGAATCATTTTAGAAAAATAGATAGAAACTCACCACAGCGCACTTCACACCAATTTCTGAACCTAAAGCTTCAAACTGCTCAGCAATTTGAATAGCAAGTTCTCTGAATTGATAAAATGGTGAAAAAAGAAAATAAACTCGTTAAATATCAGTCAGGACTATTACAATCAATAAATTTTGAATTATATGATGATCAAGCCCACGATTAGGCATCAAAAATCGAACCTAGTGGGAGACAGCACGCAAGCAAAGAAATGGTTTGGACGAGGTGCATCTAATAGGGCATGCAATATAGGAAGAGCAAAAGCTCCTGTCTTCCCAGAACCAGTTTGGGCAAGCCCTATCACATCTTTTCCTAAAAAAATACAACCCCGAAAAAAAAAATAAGCAATTTCATAGGAGAAAATATTGAAATTAGGATGGAAAACTATTGAAAAAAACAATGCAATCAGTAAAAGCAATAATATTTATGTATTCATTATTAATAGTTTCTTGCTGAAAATCTAAATATCATAATTTTCTGTTTGTTCCTATTTCACAACCAAAATTAAAAAGGCAAACATCAGATTGAATTACAAAACTCAATAAAAATGTCAACCTTCCAACGCAAGAGGAATAGCTTCTGCCTGTATCTTCAGTGGAATTTTCCACCCCAATTTTTCGCAGGCTTCAGCCAGTGATTCAGATAAGCCCAAATCCTTAAATGTTTTTACTTCTTCATTCTCTTCCGCCATTCTCTCGTTTCTCACCTGTGAATAATTTTCAACTTAAAACATATAATCGAAATTCATAAACATGAAAAACAATCAAACAAAACAACTTTTGAGGACCGTAAAAGAATAAGAAGAAGTAATACAACAACAAATATCAAATCAGAACTCGTCCAACAACGTGCTTGGAGCAACAGTGGTTAACGCCAGCAATGTCAATGAGAGAGCAACGAACTCGAGAAAGCAGCAAGTTTGGAATTTTGGTGGAATTAGGGTTTTCAGGAGAACTGGGATTTATGCTCTCTCTAACTTTTATTTTTGTAGAAAATAATGACCTTCGAATGTCTCCTATTTTGTTAATGTTTTTTATTCTGGTAATAATAAATCTCTTAAAATAAGAGAATGGGCTTTTTTAAAGAATGGATTTTTTTAAAGAATGTAATTCAATCAAATAATGCATTTATTTATTTTATAATTAAGATAGTTGTATATAAACCAAAAAGGGTTAAGTGGAAATTTTCGTATTTAAGGAATGAAAAAGGAAGATATGGAGATGAAGAAAGAAATTAACCAAAAATAATAAAGCATATAAAATGTTTGGGCCATGGGCCACTGGCCCAGTTCTGCCAAACCAACCTGGCCCTTTCTTTTTCAACCCTTTTTTAGTTTAATTTGTAGATTCTGCAATCTAGAAATCTTATCACATAATTTAAAATATTAAATATTTCTTTTTTAAATTCTAGATTACATAATTTAGAAGATTAAACCAATATAACTGCATATAAAACTTACTTTATAAATAAATAATTAACTACATCATGTTATATTTAATATTTTTTCCTAAAACATATATATTTCAAATATGATAAATTAATTTTTTTCTTTTAAATAAAATTTATGTAAATAATTTCTAATATTGTTATATAGTTTACACTATCTTAATTTATTATATAATTTATGATATTAAGTATACTCATATTATCTTGTACTATAAACTATATGAATTATAAAAAAAATAATACTTAAAACTATTAAAATTTTAAAATAAAAAAAATGTCAACAGATTTTCACAAAAAAATTACACAAAAAATTATGTAATATGATTTTTAATTTTAAATGGAATTTCAAACTCAAATAAATAATTTTATAAATATTTTTTATTCTAAAATAATTTTTATATACATCTTTATTTGATTGTTTGGAGAAAAAATTTATTTTTAAAATTATATTAATTTTATTTTACATGTTTAATTTAAGATAATTGTCTTATATCAAACTCAATTCTAAAACCCAATTTTAGATTCAAAGATTTATTTCATAATTAATTTTAATAAATTATAGTCATGACTCATGTGTTTTTCAAAAAGTTTTCATGGTTTAGGGTATTTTTATAACATAATATTAAAAATTTTATACTTTTCTCTCTTTTCTACTACTGGACTATGTTTCCTCCCATGTGATGAATTGATACTTGAATTTTTCATTTATAAATAATAATTTTTTATATAAAATCAAGATGTAATAATTTCTTAACTTATCATCCATTTATATTATAAACTTCACTAAGATATTTGTTTCACTGAAACTTTTTGTTTAATTTTTCAAAATACGAGAGTGAGAATGATTCTTTTTTATATTTATTATAAGATTAAAAAGAAATATTCATGTCTTATTACAAGGTAAGTTACTTCTTCCGCTTTATTCTTTTGCTAAGAGGTCATTAAGTTATATCTTTGAGTTCAAAATTTTTTATTAAAATGTATTTTTTTACAAACAACATTTGTTTACAATAAAAAAACCTTTAAAGTTTTTTTTTTCTTTTACCAAGTGGTTTTTCCTCAGAGAGACAACTAAAAAAAAAGTAAAAGCTTGATTTTTTTTTCTGCTTCTGCTTTATTAAATAAGGGAAGGCAAATATGTTAAAAATCATAATAAGTAATGATTATTTCATTAAAAGAAGCACTTTTTTCCAAAAAACAAAAAAACAAAAAGACTTATAATTCTTGCGAATGAACAAATTACTTTTTACTCTTTGTTATAATTTCCTTTTTTTATTTTAATTAATTTAGAGTTTAAAAATATTCTTAGGGATATAAAAAGTTAATACTACATATTTCAAAACATGTATTGGAAATTTTTTTTTTCATTAGTGAATTACATTTTTTAAAATTACAACATCATAACTTCAAATAAATGCCCTTAATTTTCAACCAGGATAAAATTTGATTATTTTTTAAAATTTTGTAATTCCTTTTCATTTTCCCCCTAATTTTGTAATACCTAAATTTTTACAATTCACACAAATATGGCACGTGCATCACAGTAGTCGCCGGCGACAAAGATCCCAGATTCTGACGCCCTTCGCGCCGTCGCCGCCGCCGATGCTCGAAGGCCCCGCCGCACCTCTGCAGGTGTGAAGCTGTTACTGTTCCCGGACGAGCCCCATTTTGATCCCTGACCAATTCCCGAACGAACGAAGCCCTTTCTCTTATAGCCTTCCCTTTTAATTTTTCCACATGACAACAATAGGCTCTTTGAATAAATACATTTTCTCTTAAAGATCCATTTTTTATGCAATGTCTTATCCTAACACGTATTGGAAGCTTTGGACTTGTATAGTTCAGTGGCCTTTTTAACTTCAGAGTTCTCTGTTGTATGTCTAATTTGAATGTATAATTGTAATAGTTAACTATGTTTTGATTAATCTCCCTTAATTAAAACATCTACAAATTTAATCTCAAGTTCTCTTAGCTTCACAACTCTCAAATGTCTAAAAGATTTGGTGAAGGCATCAACAACTTTCTTCAGTGTTACAATATACTAGTTTCAATTTCTCTTTACTCTCTTGATCACGGTGAAAATGAAATTTTGTTTCAATATGTTTATTCCGGTCATAGAAAACTGGACTTTTAGATAGACTAGTAGTATATTTATTATAATATTATCAACAAACCTGTGCTTTGTTTCTTGTGCTCCAGTTTTAGCTCTTCCAACAGTGTTTCCAACTATAAGCACTAACATGCAGCTTCTGCTGCGGCAATATACTCAGCTTCACCTACAACAATTTACTTTTTTGAACACCAAGAAATTGGTGTTCTCATGTACTTGAATAAGTAGCCAAAAGTGTTTTTCCTCTCCATTTTGTTTTCACACCAATTTGAATCAGACAATGCCTCCAAAACAACTCGATTTTTTTTTAAATTCATTATGATATGTTTTTCTAGGAAAATATAAGCCAAGATCAAGTGTACCTTTCAGATACCTTAGGATATGCTTAGCTGCAGCCATATGAGGTAATCTAGGTTTGTTTATAAATCTGCTGATTAAACCTACTCCATAGCTTATGTCAGGCCTGCTGTTGTAAAGCTACCTGAGAGATCC
>Ga0099825_1006386_pt1 | contig 14774 bp, 9 predicted proteins | sample SiratroredBW_FD_76838 | JGI IMG/M metagenome (GOLD analysis project Ga0099825, IMG submission 76838) | Root nodule microbial communities of legume samples collected from California, USA - Siratro red BW | ecosystem: Host-associated > Plants > Roots > Nodule | place: USA: California | collected... | reverse complement strand
TTTCTAAAAACTAGCCGTTGGGATGCTTGAACAAATCAATCTTGACTTTCTGATGTATGGAGCTCAAACTGGAAATACTTCTCTAATTTTCATACTGCATTAAACTTGATTAATTTTGTATCGGAAATAATATATTATAACATAGAGAAATTATATTTGAGATACTCATCAATAATTTGAATAATTTCTATTATGAACAGATTTGAATGTTAATGCACATTATGATATAAAATCAATTAATCACATTTAAATACTGCATAATAATTTGAATATTTTCCATTATAAACAAATTTGAACGTTAGAGCACAATATGATATAAAATCAATTCAAATCAAATCAATAACACATAAAAGTAAATAGTAAGAAAACTTATCTCTTTATACATCATGTGTCTCCTGCTTTAATAATAATAATAATAATAATAATGTTAACTGCGCAATGTATATAAGTCATCAAATATAAATGTATACTTGAGTTTTGTTATCATCAAAACTTTATCAAATGATTTGATCCTCTAAAGGGACATTAGACCGTCTAATGTTCAACACATAGTAAAAGTATTATTTTCTTTAACTTTTTGTCAATCAAAATAAAACACATAGAGTCTATATTGAGAAATTTTTGACCTTTTGAGAGTAGATTTATTTTTAAACGTATACAATCAAACTTAAATTTTCATTTTTTATTCACTCAATAATTTAATTATCATTTTTACATATGTAATCATAATTACAATTTTATTAATTTTAATTTTAAAAAAATAGTTAAATATAATTAGTTAAATATAATTACAATAATAAACACAATTAAGTGTTATTGTAAGAACTTTATGTAACATGACAATATAAGTTTGATATTAGTTTTAAACTGATAATAAAATTCAAATTTAAGTATAAATTAAGCTAATTGTGTGTTTGAGTTTAAAAAGTGAAGAGAGTTTCAAGAGTGCAGATAACATACACATTTAAATAGCATTACAAAACATAATCATTCTAAGGTATAAATGATTTTATCAATATTAAAATCTTACATGCACACATAAAGAAGATAAAGAAGGATCGTGGCAAAATCGAGAAGGTTATCGGCGGTTCTGAAAGTTTACAGCCACGAGAAACCTTCTTCCCTGATCAAGCTCCTCCTTCTGAAACCGAGAAGAGAAAAAGGAAAGATAGATCACAAGACAAGAGAAGCCTAAGGATAAAAAGCAATCTTCCTTTCACCACTCGTCGAAAGGGCCTCAACTGAGTGTGTCTAAAACAAGTGAAGGCTAAGTAGAGCCACTTTTCGCCCCTGACCTTACGTTCTTCAAGGGCGTGAGCATTTCCCTTTTGCCCACGGAGAAGGGAGGCGCTGAGTGGGTCTTCTACTGAGGACTTAGTGGCGACATGCTTAGAAATGCATAACCAAACAATTGTGATCACCAAGGTCCTTCGCTCTCAAATTGCCAAGGGAGGAGTCGTAGAGTTGGCAACAATAAAAGAAGAATTGGTCGCCTCCTCCAACTTTTAAAGGAGGCCTGAGAAGTGAACACGACTCAAGGGAGGTACTGAGGGTTGTTGAGCAGAGCTTAAAAAAGGCAGAGTAAGAGCGAGATGCCCTCAGAGCCTATTGCGAGGGGTTAAAAAAGGATAATGAGAAGCTCTCGGGGGATGTCAGAGACCTTGAGCAATCACTATCAGAGGCAACCTTGGCTCATGATGAGGCTGTCTCCGAAAAGGTACAAATCGAGATGGAGTTTAATGAACTGAAAGATTATGTGCCCACCGTACACGCATAGTCTTTTCAGCAAGTCGTTTGCCAAGTGGCTCTTCTCTATGGGGTCCCTGAGCAGAACGAGATGGATCTGGATAAGGATGTCCTGGATGGGCATCTACTGCCGATTGAAGAGATCCTCTCTGCCACTACTGTGAAAGACACTGTCTTTGTCGAGGACGTGGAGGAGACGGCTCAAGCTGAGGAGTAGCCGGAGAATTGATGAAACACTTCTTCCTTTTCTGGATAGTTGCCATAGGGAACTCTTTTTTCTAGTTGATACTATGGCCATACACGGAACAACTCTTTTTGTTTTTCTTGTAAAAAGTTGTGCAATGAGCCACATATTAATGGAAATAGTGTTGTTTGCCAATTCGTTTTACTTATTATTACACGTTACTTTTTATCATACTGAGTAGTTATCGTTTGTGAGCATACTATCAAACGTGCTTGCTTAATAATTTGTCATTTAACAAGTATCGCGTTCCTTAACGACTAAGTAAGTAATTCATTCGAGAGGTGCACGCCTTGCTAGTGTTGGGATATCACAATGGAGTGACACGGCCTCGATACCTTGAAGGATGATCACAATGGAGTGAAACGGCTCCTTCAGCTTACTGAGGGATTACGATGGAGTGAAACGGCCCCAATATGCCCTTAAGGTGTGTTGGAAATAGTAAGATAACTCAAATTGATAGAAAGGTGTTGTTATTGCTAGTGTTCGGCTTAAGTGCATGTCTCGTTAAAACCTTGCTGGTAAAAAACCCTCGTTAGGGGTAAAAAAACACCAACCAAGGAAAGAGTACCTGCAATTACAAGATTAACTAAAATAAAATTTCAAATGAGTTGCGTTCCAGGTTCTTGGGATCAGCTTGCCCGAGAGGTATTCTAATCAATAGGTGTCTTTTCCAGTTGCGTTTTGAATGCGAAAAGGTCCCTCCCAGTTAGCTGAGAACTTCCCCTCATGCTTCTTGACAACGCTTCGTAATCTTCAAACAAGATCCTCTGGGCAGAAACTTCTCGATTGCACTTTGGTGTTGTATCGCCTGGCTGCTCTCACTTTGCTAGCCTCTTCCCGGATCCTTACTTTGTCTCGCAACTCGCAAATGATGTTGAGGTTGACCGCCAAGCTTTCGTTGTTAAGATCCATTCTTTCCAATTTTCGGTGAAGAGTGGGCCCCCCCACCTCAACCGGGATCATTGCATCAGTTCCATATACTAAGTTATAGGGGGTATCCTGTGTGTTGGATTGCGGTGCACACCAATAAGCCCATAAGACCTCAAATAGCTCTTTAGGCCATCTCCTCTTAGCAATTCCCAACCTTTTCTTTAATTCATTCAAGATGATTTTGTTCGCCTCTGCTTGACTGTCGGTCTTGGGGTGCTTGACCGAGCTTGTAACATGATGGATTCCGAGCCCTTTATAAAACGTGACAAGTGTTCGGTCTGTGAATTGCCAACCATTATCAGTGACAATTGTATGAGGGATGCCAAACTTGCAAATTATATTCTTCCATACAAAGTGTTGCACTATTCGAGCAATTATAACCACCAACGGCTTGACTTCAATCCACTTTGTGAAATAATCAACTCCCACCAGAAGGATATTTCATTGCCTCTTCCCTGGAGGAAAGGGTCTTGTGATATTCATCCCCCACATTGCAAAGGGCCACAGAGATGTGATGTTGTGCAATGTTTTTGGCTGACTGTGTATAAGGTTTCCAAATTATTGGCACCTCTCACTTTTTGGAGTATTTGGCACAGTCAGTTTACATGATTGGCCAGTAGTATCCCGCCCTGAGTACTTTAGCAAGCGTACTTCTTGCTCCTGTGTGAAGCCCACATACTCCTTTATGCAACTCTTCCCATTGGTGACACATTTTAATAGTGGCCTTAAGTACCCTCTTCTGTATAAATATGTGCCCATTAGCATAAATCGAGCACTCTTTGCTCTTATAAGTTGTTCATCCTTCTCATTACAATTGTCTGTCAACAGGTAACGTCGTATGGGCTCATACCACACTTCCTCGGTCTTGACCGCATAACATTCGGTTTTCTCATTGCCAACACTTGGCGCCTCATTCGTCTATTGAATTATTGAACGATGATGACTCATCTTTTTCGTGCTTGCCAGCTTAGACAACAAGTTTGCACGAGCGTTGCGTTTTCGCTTTATGTGTTCCACTTTAGTCGAGAAGAAGGCGTCTAAAAGCTCTCGAACCTTATGATAGTATTTGAGCAACCAAGGGTCATTGACCTGAAACTCACAAGTTATATGTCCCACTATTAACTACAAGTCACTTCTGCACACAATGTCTTTGGCTCCCATGTCACGAGCGAGTTCTAGACCTGCTATCAACACTTCATACTCAGCCTGATTGTTGGAGGTTTTAAATCCAAACCTTAAGGATTGCTCAACTAAGAACTCTCCTGGCCCCTCGAGCACCACTACTGCACCAGCACCTTTGGTATTCGAAGATCCGTCTACATACAACACCCAGGTAGGGTGGGCTTGTGAGCACTCATACATCATCTATACTACAAAATCAGCCAAAACTTGGGCTTTGACTGACCCCATGACTCGTACTTTATCCCGTACTCCGGCAACTCAACTGACCAACCAACCATCTGCCCAGCTAGGTCAGGCTTAGACAAAATTTTGGCTATCGGGTAGTTGGTCTTGACGATGATTGTGTGATTTTGAAAGTATGTTCGCATTCTCCTAGCTGTGAGCACCAGGGCTAGTGCTACCTTCTCAATCATTTGGTACCTGGTTTCCACGTATTGTAATGTTATGCTAATAAAGTATATGGGCCTTTGCTCGGCATCTACCTCTTATACCAATGTTGAACTCACAATTTCATTGAAAGATTGGCTTGTTAGGAAGAGGCTTCTGTATGACTGGTGGACTGGCCAAAAGCAATTTCATCTGCGTGAAGACCTTCTCGCACTCCTCATCTCATTGAAATTGAGATGTTTTCCTGAGTAAGTCGAGGATGGGTCTACACTACATTGGCCAACCAAGTAGTGTAATGTGCTTATCGGATGAACCCCACCAACAATAATTTTTTGGCTTCTTCCCTGACTGTTGTTCGCTTCTCTTCTCCCAATTTCCTTTTCTTTTGGGCGACAGGTCTCGCATCCTTAAACATGGACAATTTATGTAAAATGATGGATGGATCCACCCCTGGCATGTCTGCAACTGTCTATGCAAAGGCGTCTACTTTTTCTCGCAATGTCCAACTGATCTTCTTAGCATCTTCTTTGGATAGGGAAGTTCCCAGCCTGGTGATCTTGTCTTTCCCCAGCAAGGGAATAGGTCGTGTCTCATCTTGGGGTTCCACTCTGACTTCTTCTATTCTCGGGTCTAGGTTAGCAACGGCGACAACATGTCTCTTTTTTACCCTTCTTTCTTCGTTATCACTAGGTATCCGTGGAGTGGGTTCCACCTTCAGACTTGCCACATAGCACTCTCGCGCAGTCTTCTGGTCAACATGGACTATGATGATGCAGCCTGATGGGGAGGAAAATTTCATGGTCAAGTGTGGTGTTGACATTATTGTTCCTAATAAGTTCAACGACAACCTCCCAAAGAGCACATTATACGACGTGTTAGTGTCCACCAGTAAGTAGCAGATCCTTATAGTCCTTGTTTGTGACTTTCCCTTCCCAAACTTGGTGTACATATCAACATAGCCTTTTGTGTACACACGCTCCCCCGAAGAGCCTACTATTTGGTCGTCATGGGGTTCTATTTCACTTTTCGGTATCTGTAACTTCTTAAAAGTACTCCAATACAATATATCTACTAAGTTGCCTTGGTCTATCGTCGTTTTCATGACCGCAAAGTTTTTTATCTCAACCGTAATCACCATTGGATACTCTTGTGTAGGGTCAATGTCTTTGAAATTTGTATTAGTGAATGTGATGAGATGCATCTTACACCGCATGGGCACGAAAACCTTGTTGACGGTCTGGACCGCTCATAGATGTTACTTTCTAGCTAATGTTGACGACCCTCCTCCTACGAATCCTCCTGCAATGGTGTTAATCACACCTTGGAGAGGTTGGTCTTGAGTTTGTTTCCGCGATGATGGGTGCCGAGGGGTTCTCGCCCCTTCATCTACTCGCCTCCTACGATCCCCTTGCGCTTCTCGTTGTCTCTCTAGAGTGCACTCCCTTCGTTTTAATAACTCTGCTCGTCCGCGTACCAACCGTCTCAAGTGGCCTAGTTGGATTAACTCCTCAATCTAGTTCTTGAGGGCCACGCACTCCTCAATGTTGTGCCCGCAGTTCTGGTGAAATCTGCAATGTTTAGAAGTGTCTATATTGCGCGGCGTAGTTGCCCTCCTCAGAGTGGGTAAGAGTTCAGCATTTAATGCGTCCTTCAGAATTCGTCTCCTATTGGCATTTAGGGAAGTGTAACTAGAGAACCTTGGTGTTCATGCCTCCTTTGGCATTGTGAACGAAGGAGGGGCGCTAGCTTGTCTTTCATTCTTACTTTCTCGATTTGGGACTCCGTCATGACCTGATTTTGGAATTCTTGCAACTCTTGCAATTGCATGAATATGGTAGCCCTTCTTCTGAGTTCATCCAAGTCTGCAACTGGCTTCTTACACAAGCTATCCGCAAAGGACCCTGGCCTAAGAGCAGTCACCATATGATGAAGGGTGACCTTTGGATTGAGGTCTCAGATTTGCAAGGCGAGCTTACCGAACCTTCCATGAACACCTAAAGGGATTTGCCCTTCTCCTGTCATATGTTAACTAGGGCTAGTGATGTCAGATGGTGAGGTTTACTAGTCATGAATTATATACTGAAAAGGCTCACTAGAGTTTCAAAACAATCGAGTGAGACGAGTGGGAGCCCAGTGGACCAACTCAACGTCATTCCTTTCAAGGAGGTAGGGAACACTCGACACAAGACTGACTTGTAGGTCTTATACAAGCTCATCTCAGTGACGTACATGTCGATGTGCTCGTCAGGATTAGTTGAGCCATCAGATCGGTCCATGCCCAGTCCTTTCCAATTAGCTAGCAATTCCACGCTTAGAATACCATCCACAAATGGGTGTCGCCTTCCCCCCAAGGAGGAAGTGTTACCAGTCTGATGAGAACCTTCCTCTTCAGTCTCAAGATCTAGCGTATGGGCCTTTGAACGGCCTGAAGGTGTGATCACCTTGGTTTTCTCTGCTCGTTCACCATATAGCTTCTTTTTCATCTCTTCGTTTCCCGCCTAAGTGCGGGAATTTCCTCCTCACTCTTTTGCTTTATTTCGGCCATCTCACTTTGCAATGACAATAAAAGGGCCATTGGGTCGACTCTAGCCATTGTACTTTCTTGCCTCTGGTCATATGCTTAGTTTCGGGCTGATACCATCCGAACTCCTGTCTCGAATCTCTTCAGCCCCACGATGGGCGCTAGTTGTTCTTACACAAATTATTGGTACCAAAAGAGTTATCAGCCACGTAGCTAAGATGGTTCAAGCCTTCTCTTCCCTTTGTCCTCCAAGTACTCGTCCTTATACGTCAAGTGTGCGTCCAAGACTGAATGGGGGTACCTTTCAATGACACTCTGACACTCAAGTTAGTGTTCGGTTATCGAAGCATAAGGTAGTTGGGAATATATTGCATACCTTTGACTTGCTCTGTTCACTTATTTATAGTGCTCAGGGTTGACACAAGCTTCTCACTATTGGTCTAGGCACCCTTATGTTACAGCTTTTATAGACTGCAACTTTTAGAGGTTGTTCGTGAGCTGGCACCCTAGGGTTGCCTAGATCCAAAATGTTATCAGTTTAAGGAAACAAGATGTCATCCTAGATCGTGTAGTACAAGTTCTTACAACAAAAAAATCCCTGTTCCGTTGTTTCTTGTTACACATGGCAAGTGAATGTATGACAAAAAGATTTTGGAGGGGAACCCAAAACTTTTTTTTCGAATCTATGGAAATCTAAAGTCATGCCATCCATCCTATTATTAACTTGGATAGTGCTTCATAACAGGCTGACAATTAGGGACAATTTGCTACAAAAAGAGACTCATATTAACCACTTGCCCACAACCATGTGTCTGTCAATTTTGTTCCCATTTAATTAAACATCTTTTAAACTTTGTAACATTTTATTAACCTAATTTCTCTCTCGTACGAACCACCCTCTTCTTCATCCTAATTGTCATTTTCATTTGTCTACTTTCCATGCTACAAATTCAATAATGTCTGCATCTTTCTGAGGGGAATTATTGAAAATTCTTGGATATTATATCATTAATGCTTCATCTCCCATCTACCTATCTTTCCATAATTTTAAGGTTGTCTTGTTTCCTAACTTAAGATATTTCTATTAAATCACTTCCCATTTTCTTCATTACAAACCCTCCTTTGATCCCTCCACCACCATCACTCATGGTTTGTCTAAACTCCACTATCCATACTTAAGCCAATATTCTGTCTAACTACGAACCTTTGGGTAGTAATGTATTGTTGTTAAATGTTCTAATGTCTTTTTTTACCTAACACACCTTCCTTTTTCGTTTCGCAAATTCCCATTTTGACCATAATGCAAGATTTTGAGTCACAGTCAAACAACAGTTCTCTTATTTAGGGTATGTGATAAACTAAAACGACCAGAATTGTCTTTAATATATCTAGTTATGTTGCAATGTTGGTCTTTAAATAATTAAGCCAAAGAGGAGGGATTTATAGCACCTTTATAATTCAAGTGCACTGTCCCGACGATATCTGTGAATATTCTAGCTATGATTGTGGAAACATCAGCTAATAGAAGAAGGTTGAATTACAATTTGATTAATTTTACTTATTTAATAATTATTATTATTTGAGTAACTTATATTTTGTAGTTGTATGAATTTGTTTGTTTACTGTAAGTTTGAACTTGCATTATAGTTATGCACTACTAATAATTATATGTTGAAATAATCTATTATATACAATTATAGTTATGCACTACTAATAATTATATGTTGAAATAATCTATTATATACAAATATTATATTTAGTTTTTAAGGGAAGTAATCTACGCAGATTTTTGAGGCTGATAACCATGGTTAGATTCATAAAAATTGTAAGTTGGAGGGATAACACCTTGACAAACCCTCAATATGCTAATGAAAACCAGCATTACCTTTAGTTGTGGTTCATATAGTCTTTGAGAATCCAACCCAAATCAAACACTGGACTCCTACCTCCTATTCAACCAAGAGCCCCTGCTCAATAAAATTTGCAGGTAATAATATATGCATGCACTCCTGCTACATAACCATGAAAATCCAGAGTCAACCCATTCTTCAATACTGTCTCACCCTGACCCTGCTTGCACAAGACACCAAGGGTAAGTGACCAATCTTAGGTTGAAAACCGTGCAACAAACCACGACCATATCATGATTACAAATTGCAGTGTATTAGGTGTGAGGTGTCTCACCGTATATGATCACTTGAGGATTCCATCTAACAACTGTATTTTCAAAAAGGCACTATTTTTGAATATAATGACAATAAATTTTGTCAAGTGTTTCATCTTTTTGTCTAGGAAAGTAAGGTGATTATGCTACACCGTTGGCATAAAGATGCAAAAATCATATAGAGAATATATATTATGAATTTTCTCGTAGAAGTGACTTCAAATATCTCAATCCAATCTAATCCTTTTTTACCAATCGGACAGCCAAAAATATACTATACCTTAAACTTTTAGGTTGCATTTAGGATTGATTGCGTTGATAGAGTAATTTGAGTCGCATTTTTTCTCGGAAATCATATTTAATAAGAAACTGCTAATCATATTTAATAAGAAACTGCTGCTTATTATAAAAAAATTAGGGGTAAGATTACATAAAAATAAGATTTAAAAAGTACAATAAATAAGATATAAAATGTGGTTGTGGGCCCACTAAAATATTCCACTTGAAAAAACGGTTTAAATTATAAAAAGGAAAATGATACTTTGACACCATTTTAAGTTACCCCTATTTGATATTATGATGTGATAAAAAAATATTTTAATGAGTTATGGGATCTACATAATTTAGATGAAAAAACTCGAAAATACTAGGTTTTCATTTCTTGTTGGTTTTTTCATCTGCTAGACGAATTCAAAAATACTTATCAGCAAATCATGTATCGAAACAAAGGAAACCACTTAGAAGAGGTCGTCATACATTTTAAAAGAGCTTCATAATTTTTTGGAAGTACTTATACTTCGACCTTGTTGGATCATAAATGAAAAAACATACTACTTTACTCAATATTAGAGTTGTATTTTTCAAAATGAGAGCAACATAAACCCATGAGATTCCTACTTTCCATATTTGTTACATAACTTCAAAAGTCTTTCTCAACAAACCATATACCAAAACAGAGGAAATTGTCTGGATGTGAATATCATACATTTTAAAAGAGTTTCGTAATTTTCTAAAAGTATTTCACAAATAGAAGGACATGCTTCTTTAGATAACATTATAATTATATTTATTTCAAAAAGAGAGGAAACATGAACACATAAAGTTCCAACTTTTCCTATTTGTCGGTCAAGTTCAAAAGTACTTATCAGCAACTCACATATCAAAATAGAGAAAACCACCTAGACACAGTTGTCATACATTTTAAAAAAGCAACATGAACTCATGTAACAAATTGAAAAGTATGAGTCTCATGCGTTCATGTTGCTCTCATTTTGAAAAAAAAATGCAATGTTAATATTGTGTAAAAAAGTATGTTCTTCCATTTTTTATCAAAGTGGAAGTAGTTCTAGAAAATTATGAAGTTCTTTTAAAATGTATGACAGTCGCGTCTGAGTGGTTTTCTCTATTTTGAAATGTAATTTGCTGATAAGTACTTTTGAACTCATCTACCAGATATGGAAAATAGGAATATCATGTATTCACGTTTTCTGTCATTTTGAAAAAAATACAATTATAATGTTATGTAAAGAAACATGGTCTTCCATTTGTGATCCAACAAGATCAAAGTAGAAGTACTTTCAGAAAATTATAAAATTCTTTTAAAATGTATAACATCCACGTCCAAGTAGTTTCCTTCGTTTTGGTATGTTGTTTGTTGAGAAAGATTTTTGAACTCATGTAACAAATATGAAAAATAGAAACCTCATGAGTTTATGTTGCTATCATTTGGAAAAAAATACAATTCTAATATTGTGTAAATGAGTATGTTCTTCCATTTATGATCCAAGGTCAAAGTAGAAGTGTTTTCAAAAAGTTACAAAGCTCTTTTAAAATGTATGATAATTGCATCCAGGTTGTTTCCTCTATTTTGGTATGTGGTTTATTGATAAATATTTTTAAACTCGTCTATAAAATATGGAAAGTAAGAACCTCAATATTATGTAAAGAAGCATGTTTTTCCATTTGTGATCCAACAAAATCAAAGTGAAAATACTTCGAGAAACTTATGGAGCTCTTTTAAAATGCATGACACCCACGTCTAAGTAGTTTCCTCTGTTTTGGTATGTGGTTTGTTTAGAAAAACTTTTGAACTCATGTAACTAATATGAAAAGTAGAAACCTCATGTGTTCATACCGTTCTTAATTCAAAAAAAATTAAATACTAATATTGTGTAAAGAAATATGTTCTTCCATTTGTGATCCAAGTCAAGTACTTCAATAAAATTTTGAAGCTTTTTTAAAATGTATGATAGCAGCATCCAGGCCCTTTCCTCTATTTTGATCTGTAATACTTTTCGACTCGGCTAACAGAATTGAAAAGTAATAACCTCGTACATTCATTAATGCCATAATCAGGTGTTGGTCAAAATAAGAAGGAATATTAATGCACCAATAGCCACCAACACAAGCCCAACTAACGAACATATAGAAAGTGTCACACTAATGCAGAAAAGCCATAAGACACATAAAAAAGATGGAACAATCACACAAGCAAAATCAAACAGAGTAAGAGACATGCGAAAAGGGGAGGCAGCAGATGAGCATGAAAATATAAATAAATAAAAAATAAATGAATTTTTTTTTACACGTAACAATATGGAATGAGTGTAATGACAGGTAACTTATAAAACTAATATAGAGAGTTGATATGCTATACTATAATCGTGCATTTATTTTGTATCTTTTTTTTAACATCTTTTAATGAGATTATGTCTAATTTTTTAGATAAAATAATATATATTTTCTTGTTTTCAAATAAAATTGCACTTATGTGTAGTAAATAATATGATTGATTCAAGTAAACTAACTCGTTCTGGATAGTGTTAATTTAGTCTAGGTTATGTAATTATTTTTTAAAAATATTGAATCAAACTAAATCAGTAAAAATGGGTGAAATTTCATTTAATTACAAATGCGATAGGTGAACACCTCAGAAAATCAACCAATGGTTAGCTATGATGCCCAGATACTTCAATCCGTATTACGTATACGAACCCGATCCTCTAGAATACTTATTGATAAAATATCTAATCTATAAAGCACTAATATTTTTATAACGATAATAATTTATAATTTTTATTTTGACAGTATCTAACAAATATAATTTTAATATGGAATTAGACCACTGCAATTATATATTTATCACATTTTAAAAAAATTTATACATTTTTCAACAAGTATATATCACATAATAAGTATATATTACATATTCTGTTATTTTGAAAATAAGCATATTGTCGTATGGTATTTGATACACGTATCCATGTATCATAGTATATCCAAACAGATGCCAGTGAAAAATAAGTTTGCTTTAGAAAATGTATCTTTTAAAACATCATTGCAAGAAAAAGAACCTGTGTTTTTATACATGGTTGTAGCGGTCTAACTTCACGATTTTTCCCCTCTTTTAACGCCCAATGGGAATTCTTAGACCTGAGGAAGTGGTAGCACGACTCTTCGTACTAACGTTTCTTTGATAAGGCTTTGAGACACAAGGAATGAAACAAAAAGGGGCATCAAAACTGAAGCAGAAAAAAAGAAAATAATTTGACTATTCACCTTTATGTTAACCAAGCTCGGCTATGCATGAGCCTTCTTTTGTTTGCCAGTGAATGTCTCCTGGGAAACAGATAAAAGCTTATTGATAGACATTCCCGCACCTCTAACACTCTTCTTCACTTCATATCTATGCTTAATCCTATCATCTAACTTGTACCCAAGGAATGCAGGAAAAAACAGTAACTCCTCAATGTCACGCCCCATTTCCTCTATCAAGTACTCCATCTTCATCTCCAAAGAAGCGTGATTATATTGCAGTATCTGTGGATGCTTCTTGCTCATGGTAACGATCTCTTCACATGAAAACCCATAATTCAAGAACATACCAATTACCTTCTGCATGTTCACACTGTTTGTCCTATTAGCAGACCTAACTGCCACTGTGAAGTCCTTTGTCCTATACCTATACCCAATCTTCACTAGCAACACCAGCTTATATGCAATGTTCTCATGGAATGAAGTGCTCAGAAACGTGGGCGCTTTAATCAAGAACTTGAATATCTCATCTGAATCTAACCCACATTCCTTGAGAAACTGTATTCTAGGACGCAGTTTCCTCTCTCTGCTAGCAGTAACAATAGCCGGATACACTAGTATTATCCTAAATATCTGTCTGTAATCTAGCCCAGCAAAAGAACTCAAAAACTCAACATGTCCCTCCACATGTTCCACACTATAGCTCAAAAAAATGGGAAACCTAACCAGCACTTTCCCAACACTATCCACATCTCCATCACTAAGCTCCATCAGAACATTGACTCTAGGAATAATTTGAGCATCCAAATCATGGTTCAAAATTTGAGGGCGTTTAAGAATCAAATCAATGCCGCCAAAGGGTTCGAAGAAAGCTAAAGTTCTATCAATTTCATCAACCGACCTGCCACACAAGACCTTCGGCAAACTCACTTTGTTGAGCACGTGCACAACCCGGTCAACGGGGATTCCACGGTCAACGAGGAACCGAACCTTCTGAGGAAAACTCACCCATAATTTTTGTTCCGTAGAAGATAGGAGGCGAGTCAGTCGCGGTTTCTCGAGTTTTCCTTGCAATTCGTCTCGGAGGAAGGTTAACAAAGGGTCAATTTGGTTGTCTGTTAGGACAGTTGGGCGCTTTGTGATTAATTTGCCGAGAGCGAGCGGGTCGAAGTCGAGAGATCGTAGAGAACGAAGGCGAGAGCGCAATGATTCTACAGAGACAGAGGTAAGGTCAGGGTTGTTGGAGAAGAGCACTTGAGTTTCCTCAAAGCCAATCCCAATTTCTTGAAACAGAGCAAAGAACGACGCTGAAAACACGAAGAGCGCAAGTGAGTTAGTAACGAAGCTGTTTGACAAATTGCCTCTGAGAAGTTAGCTGTTTACCTACCGGCTTGAGTATCAGCAATGGGAAGGGAATTGGAGCAGCCACGGCGGCGAATGGAGTGGCGGTTTGATAGTTGGGGTCTGAAGTGGGTTTTGGCGAGGAAGCATTGGGGTTGAGGCTGAAGTTTAGGGTGAAAGGTTGAAGAATAACGAAACGGTGCGTTTAGTAGTGGGAATGGATGAAAGATGGTAGAAGAACACAAACACCAACAGTTTCCAAATCCAAACAGAGCAAGTGACAACACCATCTCTGCTACGCCCTAGGATATCAATTTCTGTTTAGTGAAGTGGCAATGCTGAAAACCGACAACGTGTGACCGGAACCACCGAAGCATAAAGAATGAAAATTTCTAACTTTTAAATTATTTTTTTTTCCTGTCTGTCATTTTTCTCCTTTTCAATTATTGTTTATTATTATCATGAATTTCAACTATATAAAATAATTTAAAATCTTTAAATATATCTTTACATGTCCATATAACATATTTGTTATATTTTATAACTAAATTAAAAAATCTTTTAATAATTATTTCCTACCGTAGCAAATACTATAATTTTTTTTATTCGGGTAAGCGTAACAAAAAGAAAAAAAAAAAAAAAAAAAAAATTTTTTATTTTATTCTATTGGTTTTTATTTTATTTTTTATTTTATTATAATTTTTTTTTTTTTTATTTTTTAATTT
>Ga0099825_1006385_pt1 | contig 14775 bp, 6 predicted proteins | sample SiratroredBW_FD_76838 | JGI IMG/M metagenome (GOLD analysis project Ga0099825, IMG submission 76838) | Root nodule microbial communities of legume samples collected from California, USA - Siratro red BW | ecosystem: Host-associated > Plants > Roots > Nodule | place: USA: California | collected... | reverse complement strand
TACCGAAATAAATATTATATATGTTTTACTTTCATTGATCTATTTGTCTGCATGCATGTAAAAGAAAATGTATATGTTTTGAAAATTATATGATGATGATCAGTGTTTTGTGTTTTCTTTGTTCTTCCACTCAATTGAATTTTAAATTACTAGCACGAACGTTTTAATGCAAGAGTTTACAGCACCTTTTTCTTAAAACTATTGAAGTTTTTTTATGACTGAATTCTGACTAAATTTGTCTAGCATGTGAATGAGCTGTGATATAATACATGAACTTCTCTTAACAAAAAGTGTGGTGACACAACTTTCTTTGTTGGGCCTAATGATCAGGATTCATCAACTGCAGTGACATATATACCCACAAATGGAGTCAAATTTATTGAATTTTTTAGGGGGCTAAAAATCATCGTTTTAATTAATCCAAATATTTAATTTGCTCAATTGAATTGATTTATTTTAAATAATTGATGACAGTTAGGTCCACGGTTTAATATCTAGTAGTTAAGACAATCACCTGTAATATTTAGAGTTGAGACATATTTTGGTCAAATAAAGACATGCATATATTTTTAGTAGTTGACTAAACCAGAAAGGATAAGTGAAGCAAAGTCATAAAATCTTTCTAGTTGGTTCAATTTAGCCTATATGACTTTCTGCCGAATATGCATGTAAATGCTTTACCAAACAGCAAAGTGAGTGTGAATTTTTTAGCAAGTCAAGGTACTTAAATTTGGTAGAAGTTGCAGTTGCACTTTTTTTTTCCTCTTTATTATTGGTCAAGAAAGTTGTTGCACCAAACTAACTCCACATTCCTGTAAGGTGTGACCTTTAATTGGATGGTGCTCTTCACAGGTGGTGCTGAAGAATGCCACAAGATTGTGTTCAACCAAGCCCATTGTCACCATAAATGGAAAGTTCCCAGGTCCCACCATCTATGCTAGGGAAGATGACACTGTTCTGATTAAGGTGGTCAACCATGTCAAATACAATGTTAGCATCCACTGGTGAGTGTGCTAGAGTTTCTTCTTCTAATCTCTATTATTTCTGCCACTCATTATAATATTAAAATTTAATTAGAATGTAATGTCACTGTAAGAACATTTTATACTAACATTATCAAACATTGCAGGCAAATTAATTATCTTTTGTAACAAGTAATTACATCATAAACACTATTATATTAAAGGTTATTGAATGGATTAAATTTGAACAGGCATGGGGTGAGACAATTGAGAACAGGTTGGGCTGATGGGCCTGCATACATAACACAATGCCCAATTCAACCAAGTCAGGCCTATGTCTACAACTTTACCCTTACAGGCCAGAGAGGAACACTTTGGTGGCATGCACATATCCTCTGGCTTAGGGCCACTCTCCATGGAGCCTTGGTCATCCTACCCAAGCTTGGAGTTCCTTACCCTTTTCCCAAACCAAATATGGAACAAGTTATCATCCTAAGTAAGTTCTACCACTCTTTTCTTGTGCTGCTACATATTATATAGTCAGTATTATAAACCTATCATAATACTGTAACATAATAAAACCATACTATACTTCACAATATTTGAATTTGGTTCAGGTGAATGGTGGAAATCAGATACTGAGGCTGTAATAAATGAAGCTTTGAAATCTGGTTTGGCACCTAATGTGTCTGATGCCCACACAATCAATGGTCATCCAGGACCAGTCCAAGGCTGTGCTTCACAAGGTAAAGTCAGATAACTAAACTCTAACTTTTTAGTGTAATTAGACCAAGCCAAAGTGACTCAAAAATTGCAATTAACAAGTTCTACTCAATAGCTAAAGCAAAGGAAAAAAAAAATGGAAAGCTAGAAAAGTCACATCTTATTTTCTCTTTCAAATATTTGTAAGAAAAATGTTTTGAGAACAAAAAAGCAATTGACCAATAACTTTCTTTGGTGTGCAGAAGGATTTAAGTTGGATGTTCAACCAGGAAACACCTACTTGCTAAGGATCATCAATGCTGCACTCAATGAAGAGCTTTTCTTTAAAATTGCTGGTCATGAACTCACTGTTGTTGAAGTTGATGCAGTCTACACAAAACCATTCAAAACTGATACCATTGTCATAGCACCTGGCCAGACCACAAATGTGCTTCTAACAGCCAAACAAGCAGCTGGAAAATACTTGGTTGCAGCCTCTCCTTTCATGGATGCTCCTATTGCAGTAGACAACAAGACTGCCACTGCCACATTACACTATTCAGGCACCCTTAGTTCCACCCTCACCACCCTCACTTCCATGCCTCCCAGAAACTCCACCCTTCTTGCTAACAGTTTCACTGACTCTCTCAGAAGCTTGAACTCTAAAAAGTATCCAGCCAGAGTCCCTTTGAAGATTGACCACAACTTGCTCTTCACTGTTAGTCTTGGTATCAACCCTTGTGCTACTTGTGTGAATAACAGCAGGGTGGTAGCAGATATCAACAATGTTACCTTTGTTATGCCTAAAATCTCTCTTCTCCAAGCACATTTCTTCAAAATTAAGGGAGTTTTCACAGATGATTTCCCTGGAAATCCTCCTGTATTTTATAACTTCACAGGAACACAACCATCCAATTTAAACACCATGAATGGAACAAGGCTATATAGACTTCCTTACAATTCTACAGTTCAATTAGTCTTGCAAGATACTGGAATGATAACACCTGAGAATCATCCTATTCATCTCCATGGCTTCAATTTCTTTGTAGTTGGTAGGGGACAAGGGAACTTTAACCCCACTAAAGACCCCAAGAAATTTAATCTTGTAGATCCTGTGGAAAGAAATACAGTTGGAGTTCCTGCTGGAGGGTGGACTGCTATCAGATTCAGAGCTGATAATCCAGGTAAAGCTATCAATTCTGTTGTCTAAACATAAATTTTGATTCTAAAAAATTGTACACAAGGATGTAGTAATTTGGATTTCACATTTTTTTCAGAAGAAAACTTCAATACAATTTTCTAAAAGTTACTCATGAAACTCTAATTTTGATTCAAGAATAATACAAACAAAACTTAAAGAATTATATCCAAGTTTTATGAATTATATGATAAATGGTATTATGTTTTGTTAGGTGTGTGGTTTATGCATTGCCATTTGGAAATTCATACAACATGGGGACTGAAGATGGCTTTTGTTGTGGACAATGGCAAAGGACCAAATGAATCTTTATTACCTCCTCCAAGTGACCTCCCCAAGTGCTGAGAAAGTTACTAACATTCTATGCACAATGAGGAATAAAGAGAACTATGTATGACGAAGGGAAGAACATTGAAGGCTAATAACAACATTGTTATAGAGTAAAGAAAGGAGAAAATGCTCAAAGTTGAATAAGACCAAATGACTAGTTGCCATGTATTTTTTTTTTTTTTCTTTTTCATCATTTTTTTGTATTGTTTGTACTCTTATATTTCACCTTCTTGAATGATATTTTTGCTTTAATTATACTTATAAGTCAAAAGTTTAGTGATTCTTAAACCCTCTTGTTAAGTTGTTTTTCAGCACTGGTAATTGTCAAAATATTGTTTATATGTTATAATCATATACAGAGGTAATCTTTCTATTTGAGTTAACTTTTTTTTTTTTTATCTAAGTAGCGTTAGCCAGTACTTAATTTTATATATTTGAATTCATGAAAAATATTACAAACATATTTTATAGTATAAGAAACTATTTTATCGGGTCAACTTCAATGTTACACCTAATAACAATCTCAAAACGTGATTATGTGTTACATAAAAATTGTTTAGATCAATCAGTATCAAACTATACAATAGTTTTTACTATTATTGAGATTTATTATAAAAAAATAGAAGGTCTTGTTTTTTATTTTGGTAAAGTGTAAATTATAATTGAAGTTGCATTGAATTGTTGTCTGTGTAAAATTACAAACAAGCTCAAAATAATGTGGCCAAGCATCAAAACTACGTGTTTTTTTTTTTTTTATCTTTTCATGGGCCAAAGTCCAAAGAAGATACAGGCTAACAAAAATTCGAAATCACGGCATGTAAGTAAGTATATAATTGGTCGAATTTATTAAAAAAAATTAATTCATATTTACTTTAAGAGTTTTATATGAGTATGAAACCTACATTATTTGTACTTATTGCTAACGTTTTAGTTAAATTGAATTTTCAACTGGATGTATTAAATAATAAATGCAGATAGAGAGTATATAATGGATATTAAAACACCCATATTACCTCCATTACTTTTATGAGTAAATTATAGTGTATATATATAAAAAAGAAATAAAAAAAGACTCATGTATGTGATGTTTCTCAAACTCTTGTATATTTTTCTCTTTGATAAGCAAGATGAAAAATTTAAAAGAAAGATATAAGAGAGCCTACACTTTATTCTACTTTATTTCCTAATTAAGTTGTGCTCCTGAAACATAATTAAAGAAATAGAAAAGATTTAAGTATAAAAATTTAAAAGAGAAAAATAAATAAAGAAACGTGGAAGAGGATAAGAACTGCGTTTGGTCAACTTCGAAAAAAAAAAGATTTTCTTTCAATATATTTCTATGTTCCATATTTAATAAATTCATCGTAATATCTTAACTAAGTCAAGTCCAAACATGCTCAAAATAAAATTTTATTCTAACTACCTTTTATACTTAGCCCTTTTAATAAGTGCACATTCTATACCTCATATATATCATCACATATACAAAATATAAAACAATCATACAAATAAATATTCTTAAAAACTTAAATATTTACGTATATTGATTCTCTTGTAAAGTTTAGAAACCTAAGTTATTTTATAATTGGTAGCTTATTTATATATTATCAACTGTGGTGGTCAAGATTTTAGGAGTTTAAAGTAAATTAAAAAAATGAGATTTTTTTAAATTAATAAAATAATTAAAATTAAAGTATTTTTTTTAAATATTTTTCAAGTTTTTTATGATGTAAAATTATTTATTAAATTATCATAATTAATTTAATTCAAAATACCTTATTAAATAAACAATTTATTGATATATTAATTCATTTTTTATTTACTTTTATAAATTTATCCATAGTTATATTTTGTGATTCAAAAAAAAAATAAACTCTTATATTTTGTTGAAGTTTTAAATAAACTGATTGATATTTTTTAATTGACATATTTGTATATTTTTATATAAAATTAAAAACTATAACACATGTAATACTAAATTAATTTATAAATATAAAATAAGACTAAGTTAAAAAAAGAAAATTTAATTTTCTAAATAATAAATTTGATAGTAATATATTGTTTTGAAGTCTTTTACTATTTTTTAGTCTTTTCTTTTAGTAAATTTATAAATTTAATTTATAAATTCTAAATTTTTAATGTTTCTTCCTTTAATCTTTATAAAATATTTTAAAATCAATTAAACAATAATAACAAATAAAATAATTTTGAGATCAATTATTGTTTATCTGATATTGATATATTTAAAAGATAACCACAAATTATAATTTTTCAAATCTTTAAATAAAGATATATATAAATATACAATATAATAATAAAATAATTTTAGAATTGAAAAATAATTTAATGACTATTAAAATAGTAAAAAGAAATAAAAAATTATAAAGTTTTAATAAATAGAATTTTTTGACGGTTAAATTTTATGTTTAAAACAATATTATTATTTATTATAAGAAAGTTCGAGAAATATTATTTATTAAATAATATTTATATTAATTTTAAATTTATAATTAAAAATTATTTTTAATATTATAATAATATATTAATATTAATTTTTTAAGACTTTTAAAATCTAAAACAGTTGGTTTAGCTGATGAAGGCTTCATCCAGCCTTAATTATGAATATAGTATTGATTTGGCAATTGCATGCACTAAGAAAGTAAAGTTTAATAAGAGCCCTCTTTGGGTGGATTTCCGCGCGCACATGAGTTGATGCACTCACCAAACCCCACAACGCACACACTCTGTCTCACTTTTCTACAAACCACAATCGATAAGGGAATCTTTCCATTTATGGAAACTATTTGTAGTTTCCTCCAACATCTTCATTATTTTATTCATTCTTTCTATTTAATAATCTTCTTCTTTCTACTAATCTCATTTACTTCCATTCATGTGGACACTCTTTCTTTCCAACACCTGTTCTTTCTCCTCATGCCTATCAAGGGACACAAATAATTGCCAAAACCCATTGCTAACATCAAAGTACCATTATTTTATCATCTACACCTTTTTTTATCATCTACACAAATAATTGACACATTATTTCCTAGTACTTACTAAACTTTGTAATTATTATTATATTTTATGTAGTAATTATTGGGGATACTGTATGCATATGTTGGGGGTTTATTTTACATGTTTGATAAGAGCAATAGCATAATAAAAAGTACTTCTACTATTAAATGGTTTTGTTTCTTTTTGTTCCCCTGATAGGTGAATGCATGCACTCTACATAACAATGTGAATAATGTATTGCTGAGAATACGAGGACAAAACACAAAGTTTCCAAACAAATAATTAATTATAATCATTCTGTTAAAAATTAATTAATCATCTCGTGCATATGAAAGGGAAAATAAATTAAATGAAAAAGCGGATTGATCCCTATATTTAACACACGCTATAATCATCTAAATATATTACTTATTGATTAATGATAAATCTGCATCAAAGAGCCTTTTAACATATTTTAATGTATTGATACGAAGTATAGAATTAATTTATGTTAAAACAAGATAAAATATGAATATTTTACTTTAAAGTTTTATGTAAAAAAATTATATTTTTATAGAACATTCAAATTATTTGAGTTTTGTATGAATAATATATATGATTATGATTTTTAAAAGATTTGTGATTATGATTTTATGTTTGGAATATAGTTAATGTTCTTTAATAGATATTACGAGTTAGTAATGTATTATACTAATAAAATGTTGAATTATTGAAAATGATGGATATGATAAATTTGTTTTATTTGTATGAAAAGATCTAAATGGTTTATAATATAACATAATATTTTGGTAAAGAGATGAAATCGAGAATGGTTATCTTTATTATTTATTATTTCAGGTGAGACTATACTAATATTTGAATTATAATCATGCATTATTATAGGAAGTTTTGAATCAGAAATGAATTAGATAAGTTATATATCTTGGTAGTTAAAATATAGAATGTGCAAGTAGGTCAAATTGATTCAAGATGATTTTATTTAAAAAGTACTCAATTATATGTATGAAAATGAATTGGTTTTCATAATTATTTTCTAGGTAGAGTTGTCCGCCACCATTTTGTTTGTTTAGCAAAATTTATTTATTTGAAAACTTGAGATTTAATCACTGAACGATCATTTATTTATCAGGTAAAACTTAATTCAATGAAAATTTGAGAGTTTTATCTATTAATCAAGTAAATTTATAGATGAACGAGCATGCCTGGTGGTTAAGTGAACGAAGTGTTCTCTAAACTTTAAATAATATATTTTTAAATGTTAAACTTATTTATGTTGTATGATTAATGGTGAATTAAAATTTATTAATAATTATTTTTTATGTTAGAATATATAGTTTTTAATGATAAAATTAATATGTGATGCATGAGTTGGTATAAGATTGATCATGTATATGTATTAGTGCAAAATGAGATTTTTTATGTCTATTATTTAAGTTTTTTTTTTATATATTAACATTTCGATGATATAAATTTATATCAGATCAAATCTCTAATAAAAACTTTTATTTTACTTCGAGTTAAAAAACAGTTCGATGTAAAGTTGTATTAATTAATTTAAAGTAAAAATAATTTAGATTTAATGTATTTGAGTTTTTTTGAAAATTATAAAATTTTCTATCAAAAAATGGTAAAGTAATTTATAAGTTTTTTTTTATATTTTTATTCATTTTTCTTTATTAAATTTGTTTCACTCTCTTTTTACGTGAGTTTCTAATTTTACTTAAAATTATATTATGATATTGAACTTTTTTAATAAATATTTTTATGTTTGATGTTGTTTTCAATTGATTACATGTGACTCAAATTTAAAAATAGGAATATGAGTTTTCAATTGTTCTAATTTATTGGTCGCGTATTTCTTATGCCCTCTGACCGGGGTTGTTTATTTATGCGATTTTCCTGAAATTAAAGCTCTAATTAAATTTGTCTAAGAGATTCGGATTCATAATCGATGATGATACAAGGTTTGTCTATCAATAAATTGGGAATAAACTAAATTAGTATAATTGAATTTCAATTCCTTTAGCAGAGGGAATTTGGAAATAAAAAATATTACATTAGGAGAAAATTTAAACTATTAAATCAGATAAAGAAGGATCAATATTAAAACATAACTACTTGTAATCTTACTTTAAACGTGATTAGTTTCGAATTCAAAAATTATAAAACAATCGCATAAGGATTTATTAAAATGTCGTATCTGTTTTATTTTATTAGCGTGGTGTATAAAATGCATTGAAAATGACTTATAAATTAATAATATTGTTGAGAATGAAAAGTGAAGTGTCAATTAATTATTTAATTGGAAGAAGAAAAGGGGCAAGGTGGTGACCCTTGCAAGGGACGTTGTGCCATTAAATAATAGGGACGTGTCACGCACGAGATTCGAGGAGCCAATTCGAAGAACCTGCGAAACAAGTCACTCTCACTTTCATGTGTTTCAAATTCAAACTACTGATTCAACGAGTAAATAATTAATCTGATGAATAATTTTTTTATCAGGGTTTTGTACGTTTCATTTTTAACTACTGACTAAAAGTTATTTTAAATTACACCATTTTTTAGGTTATCCTCTATATAGTTTTTAATGAATTTAATTAATAAAAAAAATATTTTAAAATATGGTATTATTATTTTTCGTGGAGTGAGCAAAATAGAATAAATAGTTTATTTAATGAAGTTATATAGCTATCGAAACGAAAATATAATTTTTGATGAACTTTTTTAATAGTTGAATTATTGAAACTTGTCATCCGTTATCAAATACGGTAAAATTATAAAAAAAAAATACTTGTAGACTAAATTAACTAATATATGCGTATTGAAAATATATTTTTACAACGAATTAAAATATGTGCGTATAAAAAGCGTATCGAGTGAGAAATGAAAACGTGAAAGAAATGCTTAAATCACAATTATATAATCAAATTTGAATATTAATAAGTAATTAAAAATACTAATTACTGTGGTTTATAGTAACACTCATAATACGTACTCTATAACTTTTTTTATATTATTGACAGCAATTTGTCGTAAGAGGAACATTTTAGTAAATATTATGTAGGTTTTTTAAAATTTCATAACATTTAATTATTTTTTTAACATAAATATTTTAAGTAAAAACCAAAATAAATATAATCAATTTGGTTTGGTTTATCTACTGAATTAAATTGAGAAAAACAACCCAACAATTGTGTCATCCAATTTATCAAACATTGATTCTATTGGACCAACAACATCTAGTTGTTTCCTTTCATGATTTCGATGCAGTTTGAGAATATTTCTCAGTGGTTTAGGGTTTATCCTAAGAGATAAGTGTTATCGCTTTTCAATCAACATAAAGAAAATGGTCTCAAAGAAGCATTCTTTAGACAATTATGAAGAACCTCTTTTAATCTCTACAAATCTTTTACGTATTTTTCTTTGAGCAAATCAATTTGACATGACAAGTTTTGCAATCAGAATTCAATTTTAACGATGAAAAAAAAATCTAATTTTCTCTCCTATGTTGTGTCTTCGTTTTCTTTTTGTTGATGTTGATTTGTGAATCATAAAGAGAGGCAATACAGACCAATAGTTGACTTCACAGAAAAGAGATTCGGGTGTTGAAATAGAGAAAATTTTTCATACCAATTTTTTGAACAATAATTAAATTTCTATTTTTACACATAAAAAAACATCGGTAAGAAAGAAAACCATACCAAATAGCAAAATTAATCACAATTAAAATATGCATATTTTTTTTGTTTAAATATACCTAACAAACACGTGTTTAGATGGATAGATAAAATTAATACTAGCATTACTACATTCCTCAACAAGAAATTGGCAATTCTATAGATTTTTTTTTTGTGAGATTTTTCTTATGACTATTTTCTAGAACTTTAAAAATTTATGAAAAATTAAAAAAAAATAATAATTATATTTTTTTGTAAAAAACTTGTAAGAAAAGTTTAAAAAAGTATGAAAAGTTCCAATAAAGAAAACGAGTGTTATTCTAAACATTCGGACTTAGATAAACATGGATGTCTTATGATACTTTATTCCAATATTAGTTGTTATTGTTATTTTGAATTTGTTATTCTAATAACATTTAATGTTTTTAATTAATATTTTCACAAATACCTTCTGAATTCGTATTATTTTAATTTATTTCTTATTTTTTGAGATTTATACAAAAAAAATATAAAAATATTATTTCCACTATTTCTTGGACAAATATTTGATAAAAAATACCAACAAATATTTTTTCAAGACATTGTTCAAGAATATATATATATATATATATATATATATATATAAGATAAGCTACGGATTTTTAAAGATTTCAACATGAATTTTAATTTCATTTAAAAAGAAATTATTAAGTATCTCATATTTTAATATTTCATCAAAATTTTTAATGTACTAAATTATAACTGTCTATAATTAATTTGTATTCAATATCAATTATGTCAAAAATCCATTTATATATTTGATTTTATTTACAAATATACATGTGTTAGTTTAACTTGGATATTTATATTTTTTACTGTATTATATTTTGATACAATTACATTAATATAATAGCTAAGTCCTCTCATATAATAGAAAAAATCCATATAACCTCTTAAAATGATTATATTGAAATCAGTCATATAAATAATCTAATCCATATGAACATAGGTGTTAAAATTGAACGGCTCATATATAAAGTAGTATTATAATAAGTACGTCTAATTCAATACACTATATTATTGTTTAAAATAAAAAATATATATTAGTAGAGTCTTCAAATGAAATTGTAAATATTATGTTAAGGTATAATGTATAATTCTTATTGACTTTTTATTAAAATAGTGTACATGATATGTGAGAAAACTCTTTAATAAACATAGTGGATGAAAGATTGTAATTTTAATATATAGATACTTTTGAATACTTATATATATATATTGGTTTTGGGATATTATAAGAAAAATTATTGTTTTTTATTAATATCTGACCTAATTTATTTTGATAATTTGAGTGGAATCTATGTAATTAATTATATTTCTATTTAAAATAACAAGACTGCCAATTAATATATTTTTTAAATTATATATTTAGCTGCACGTAAAATTTAAACAGTTTACTCATAAATTAAATTTACAAACAAAGATAAAAACAAGAAAAAATTATTCAACAGAACTGATAAATATTTTTTTAAAGAAAACTGTTAAATCAAATCAAATTATAAAATATATCTGAAATAAAAGTAAGATTTATTTGAACAATATACAAGGTCAAGTCAAAACATATATAACCTATAACCTAAGTAAAAATAGCTCTTAGAAAAATATTATTAAAAAATAATTCTTTCAGATTCAAGAGAAATAATTGTAACTTACAATATAAAGCTGGGTTACTTACTTTCTACAAGTGGAACTTTATATGAAAAAAAAAACCATTCAATTATTTGAATTTGCCCGTACATATATGCTTACCTTACATAATAATAGTCAAATAATACTCAGAGAGTTGCACACATACTTTATATACACATAAAATATAAAATAAATTATGAAATACATCATCAACAACACACTTTACATGTGTAAATCATGCATATACAAAGCTTATATATATAACGTTAAAAACTAAACACTAACCCCTTCACATTATAAAATATTTTCTTTCCCTTCAATTAATTCACAACCAAACTAATCCCAATTATAAGCTAACTGTGATACAATTTTTTAATTATTCTCTTCAATTAAAATATTGTACCAATAATGGTTGAAGTTAATATTTTAATTTTATTTTAATTCTACTATTTACAGCCCCATTGTGTACTCCAATAGCAGACGTAAGACAATTTGCATATTACAGAAAATAGACGGCACAACTTGCAAGGAAAGAGAAAGGATTTGTGATAATACCAGAAACACCCATGCAATGAAAATGACAACAGATTATTGAGATGGGTAAAAGGGTAAAATGGAGTTGAAAAGCAAAATATAATTGGAATTAAATGTGAGAAAGGTGTGAAAGTGATGTGAAAAAGGGAAGCGCGAGTAGGTGAAGACGCGTAGACTGGTTTTCCAAAAAGAAAGAGACAAAGGCAAAGGCAGTGGAGAAGTTGGTCACATCTGAAGGGGACCACTGCGTCCTTTGCCCTTCCTTTCCCAACCGCACGCGGTCGAGCAACACTCACATCATTGCGCGTGCCCTCCACGCTCCGCTCCCACTCGCAGCTTTCGAGATGCACATGCTCTCTTTTCTTTTAAAATAAATGTTTTACTATTTTCTTATAACGGTTTCTTAAGCTTAATTATATTCAAATGAGTATAAATTTAGATATTATTTTTATTAAACTTTTATTTTATTATTAGTGGAAGAATGTGATCATTATCTGAACCTTTCTATTCTTAATTAGTTCATAATTCATCTATTTCTTTTTTAACTTATGATCAAATCATCTTTGTAAAAGAAAGAGTAAATTAATTTGCAAGTTAAAAGGAATAAACAAATTAAAAACATAGTAACATTATTTGAGTGGTATTTCTTAATTAAAAACTTCAATAATTTTCTTGGTCAGGGATGAGATGTTGCTAGAGAGATTCATATTCCCCTCCACTAAATATTCCATGACTAACCAAATTTTTTTTGGATTGATCCTTACTTAAAGCAAAAAAAAAATCTGTTACTTTACCACTATTCAATTCTAAACTTAAATATTGCTTGATTTAACTTAACAACCATAAGTTACCCAAAAAATTATAATTTTGCAAATGTATCAAATTTCATATTTCTAATTTAGTCTCATTATTTTTGCTTAAATCTAAAACCATATTATTACATAAAAAATTCATGATAACTCCAAAATTTTCACCAACTAAAAACTACTTCATCTAAACTATGAGCACAAAAGAAAAATTCATGATTATTTTTTAAACTTTACCAAATTAAAACGTTACATTAAAACCAAATACAACTCTGAATCTAGTGTATCCTCGAGTCTAAATGCATGGACATATGACAACAATTAAACATTCACTAATCTTCTTACATTAATTAATATAATATTTCATAAAATTATATAATTTTCAAACATCAAACATTGTTAAGGGTTAAAATTTCATAAAAACTAAAATTGAGTCCAAACCCATAAATTTTGAAGAGCGTTCCTAAAAAACAAAACAATTCGAACTGAACCACAACATCGAGTCATAATTTTTCACGTGCAAAGAGTCCTAATCTAACATATCAATAAATCATTAGTTATACTTGAAATTTTAATTGAAAGTACCTATTTTCCTTATGTTGAATTTTTCTTTATGTCTATGTCTAAGAATAAATGATAGTTTAAGAAGAGACAGTAAAACCAAAACATCATAAGAATTAAGGAACCGTAACATTCCCAGTTACATGTATTAAAGAATTATATCATACATTAAACTATAAATAAAACATATACTATTACATAATATTTATGAAGTATTTTAAAACATCTCCATCTTTATTAGAGATTTTAATATATATATATATATATATATATATATATATATATATTTATAATAAATAAAAATAATAATGAAATTCATGTCACCTATCAAATTATCTGTTTGATATACTATTATGGCATATTTTAAAATAAACAAACATAATATAAAAGAATAATCAATATAAGTTTAAATTCTTAATTCAAACAAGATATAAGCACATCTACTTTCATATTTCAACTCTCATAAAACATATTGCAATTATCAAGTGTCCATAATATCTCAAATTCAATATTATCATGTTAGAATTCCACTGACTTTCACATATCGTCTTCGTATGACAGAATTAATTTATATGATTTTTCCTGACCGACTATATCACTACAAGAAAAAAGTTATTTAGAGACTAATATTTAGCTATCAAATGAAATAGTTGCTAATTGTGACCAAAATAGTCACCAAATTAAATTTTGGTTGCTAAATAACTACAAAATAGAAGTAATGATTGAATTTAGTGACCAATTAAGTCAAATAATTGATATCTAATATTAGATACCAAAGTTAGTTTTAGTGACCTATGTCATTAGATTCTAAATTGGTATCTAATTAAGTTAGAGACTAATTTAGAATCTAATGGTATAAGTCACTAAAACATTGGTAGTTAATATTAAATACCAATTATTTAACTTAATTGGTCACTAAATTCAATAATTACTTCTATTTTGTAGTTATTTAACAACCAAAATCTAATTTGATATCTATTTTGGTCACGATTAGTAACAATTTCATCTGGTAGCTAAAAATTGGTCTCTAAACAATCTTTTTCTTGTAGTGTATTTTAACCCGTAGTTATCTATTTGAATCTCCTTCGACTCTCACCACCTAGTAATCTTTATCTATTGATTCCAATATACCAGTAGAGTATGAATGCCTCCTTATTGAACAAATTCTTAAATAGTGCACAACCTAAATAATCTCAATATGAGTATTTATTTTCCTGAAGATTTTATGTATCGATTACTAATCAGGTACCAACAATCCTTACACATTGACCAACCATTTAAATGAATAATTAGAAATAAATATTAGCTACATAGATTTA